>OCPP01000044.1_pt1 | contig 111341 bp, 98 predicted proteins | sample 1538211 | NCBI WGS metagenome assembly OCPP01 (sample SAMEA2580193, study PRJEB22360) | human gut metagenome | biome: human gut; feature: human-associated habitat; material: faeces | place: Denmark | collected 2008/2010
CTGCATATGATGGCCCCCCCGCCCCCCCGTGTCTGGTGGCTGCTGCCGTATTGCCGCAGCCTGACAAGAACATACAGACAGTCAAATACAGACAAAGTAATCTGTTTCTTCTCATTTACGTACCTCAATAACAATTTTCTCCTATTGTACACGCATTTTAATGACAAGTAAATACGCAAGCCTCTGCATTCTCGTTTCGATATACAATCTTGCCATCTATAATCGTCATTAGCGTATGGGTAAATATCTCCATAGGATTCCCATCATAGACTGCAATATCTGCATCTTTACCGACTTCCAGGCTTCCCACTCTGTCTGATACTCCACAGATATCCGCTGCATCAATTGTAATTGCTCTGTATGCCTGCTCCATATCCAGTCCATTCTTGACACATAGTCCTGCACACAACGGCAGTGACTGAATCAATGAGACCGGATGATCTGTTGTAACTGCTACTTTTACACCATGTCTCGCCAATACGCCAGCTGTTTTAAAAGCCATATTCTGCACTTCAATCTTATTTCTGCTGGCAAGATCCGGCCCTACGATTGCAGGGAAGCCTTCTCTTGCGATCTCTTCGGCGATCAGATGTCCATCACTGCAATGATCCAGTGTCATCCGAAGGTGGAATTCATTGGCAATGCGGATTGCGGTGAAAATATCATCTACTCTGTGTACATGCGCTTTTAAAGGAATCTCTCTTCTGATGACAGGAACCCAGGATTCATAGTGGAAATCATAGGGTACTTTTCCCCTTTGCTCAACATATTGTGCAGCCCTGGTCAGCTCCTGCCGTAACATCCCTGCAATTGCCATACGTGTTGTAGGAGAAATGCCCTGTCCCGCATAATTCATCTTGGGATTCTCTCCAAATGCCACTTTCATTGCAGATGGTGATTTCATGATCAGATCATCTATTCTCCTGCCCTTGGTCTTAACGACTGCGAACTGTCCGCCTACCACATTGGAGCTTCCCGGACCGATCATTGCCGTAGTGATTCCTGCTCTCACGGCATCATCAAAAGCCGCATCCATCGTATTGATTGCATCAATTGCCCGTAAAAAAGGAGTAAGCGGGTGGACGGCCTCATTGCAGTCGTCCCCCTCCTTTCCCTTCTTCTCCTCTGTAATGCCCATGTGGCAATGTGCCTCTACCAGGCCGGGCATAACCAGCTGATGCTTCATATCTATCACTTCACAATCCGCTGACTGGGGCAAGTTAATCCTGGGCGCTAATTCCAGTATCTTACCCTGTCCAAGCAGGATACTCCCATTTATGACTCCTTCTGGCCCCATTGTACGGATTGTTGCATTCTCTAATAACAGCACATTTACTCCATTCTGCTCAGCGGATTCACTGGCTGTCCATCCTTGGTCAGCTTAAAATACACATTACTGCCTTCTACAGAATAATAAATGGTGGGCTTGGCAACTTTACCCACAATATCTCCTGCCGATACTACATCACCCTCTGCTAATGTGATATCTGTCAGCTGTCCATAGGTAAGCTCATATCCATTTCCAAGGTCAAATAAAATACTGTTTCCAGTCTGGGTATCATAATATACCTTCTCTACTACACCGTCTGCTGCTGCTGTAATCGTCTCATCCGGTGTCGCTGCAATGACAATGGCAGGACTATAGCGGTATTGCTGCATTGTTGCAAAATACACTGCCTTGTCCATGCTGTAGTTGACCAGCACTTCTCCTACAATAGGCCATTGCAGTACATCTCCTTCTCCAAAGGAAGGTTCTGCCACAGCATTTTGTGTCTCTGGTTGTGCAATGACAGTTTCCTCTACAGGGTCTTCCTGCACTACAGAGGATGGCTCTCCTGCTATATCCTCACCGAATCTGGCATCTGTCATCTCATTTCTGCCTGCATTTCTAAGGTCTTCTGCCTTTTGCCTGTCATTGGTCACGCCTGCTGAATTCGCCTCAGTATACTGCGGATCCACATCCATATCATCATTCTGACTCAGCTCCTGGTCATTTCCAAATCTCTCATCAGCCAGCTGCTGTTCCTGTGCCTGCTTTTCTATCTGAGCAAAATCTATTCGATTGTCATCCTCCCCGGAATCTCCTATGGACGCCATATAGACTCCCGTCAATGTAAGGGCTGACAGCACAAAGACAGAGGCTGCGATCATACACACCTTCTCCTTCTGTAAAGGACGCTTGTTGTTACGTCTGTTCATACTAACACCTTGCCTTTCTCTAATCTGCTTCTGGGACGTAGGTACAAGTACCTCGTATTAGTATGATTGCCTGTATTTCTAAATCTATTCACATGCATTATATCTTTTATCCAGCATTATATCTTTGTAAAAATATTCCAGTATCTGCCGATATTCCATTCCCTGCGCATCCAGCCTGGCTCCGTAACACACATCAAACCCTATCCCATGGCCTATCCCTCTGGTTCTTATCATAATAAGGTTCTCTTGTTCCTCCCAGTCAAAATCGGGCGACCGTAGCTCCATTACCTGACACAGGGCATCCGCTGTCAGTATCATTTCTTCTCCAGTACAATGTATAACCTTCACATATCCGCTATCATCGCGTTCCAGCTCCATATCCTGTAAACTGTTGCAGAATTTCCATCCGCTGATTTCTTTGATTCTGGCATAAAAATCCTTTTTGCGGTAATGATATTGCAAAAGATACTCTTTATCATAGAGATTGTCACTACAGTCCACACTTTTTAAAAAAGGCAGTCCCGTATCTCTGGTCTTGCCACTGCTCATATAGAAAAAAGGAGCAGGAATCACTTCTCCCTCATACGTAAGTACGATTCCTACCGTATCTGCTGCTGCCTGCTGCATATGATCTGTTATTTCATCCCTGCATGCCATTCCTGTATCCTCAAGGATAAGCTGCCCCGGTCTGTTCTCCTGCTGCCATTTATAGACCAGATTGGTGCGGCATATGACAGCCGCTGCCCGACACAGCTCCTCTCCCTTCTGATCTGCCAGCATGGAAGCCATCATAAAGGGCAGCACCTCCTCCGGGTCATAGCAGTAACTTCCATTCTGCATCTCCACAATAACAGAAAATCCCGCCGTAGAAGCCATCCTTTCTTCCCTTTGTGGTCTTTCATCTTCTGCCATAAACAGATTACCGAGCAAAGGGAAGCATAACAGGATTGCCAACAGGCGGGGTAATTTCTTCATATATACCTGCACAGTTCGTTATTGCATAGTATATGCTTTTTATTCTGTAACTATTCAGAACCCCATTCGCAAAATCGCTGTTTCACAGCTTGTTTTTTGCTCATGTGGTTACTTCGCCATATAAATTGAGTCAAATATGCTTGTAAACAAGCATATTCTGCCTTAATTTGCATGGCTCTGAATAGTTACCTTATTCTTATTTTTTCCTGATTCGCCTAATTCCACTTATTAATTTGTCAAACAAAACACCGCATACTATTACTACGGTATTGTCATATATAATTCCAAGTACAAGGCTGACCGCAAAAGCAAGCACCACCGTTACGGCAATACCACCTGCACAGCCAAATCGTAGTGCAGTTATGTGGAATCTGCCCTGCACGATGACAAATAATGCATACCAGTGGATCAGGATAATTGCATAGCTGTATCTAGAACATAAACGGATAACTGCATTGTCTTTGCCATCGAACCAGCTCTTATGGCGAAGCATCAGTGCAAAGATACCACAGGAGAGCAACTGCAACGTAATGGCATTATGATAGACATAATTCATATTGGCAGAATTGATAAATACAACAATAACCGACACAATAAATGCAACAACAGCTGCTGCCATGATTTTCTTATCATAGCTTCTGGTCTGGTCTTTTGTCATAATATATCCCATAAGGAATACGCCTTCCCATCCGGCAAGGAAAGTAGATATACCAAAACCAATTCCTGCCAGCGGCAGATACAGCGTTAATGCGTTGCATACCAGAATAACAACCGCCATTGCAAACAGCATTTTATCAGTAAGATGCTGCATCATAACACGGAAAAATGGTGTAATCAGATATAAAGCAACTATTGTATAAATCAGCCACAGATGCGGTCCTACATCCGGTGCGCCCGTCAGGATTCTCTTAAATGCCGCACCCAGATTCTTCGGTGGCAGGAAGCCTACCTCATGATTCAGAGACAATAACAGTAAATAATATGCAATTAAAGGAATGATGACTTTGGATGCCCTTCTTATATAGAAAGAACCCACTGATTCTTCTTTATGGGAGTTTAGCAAAAGTGCGCCGGATAACATGACATATATCACATTACAGCTCAGTCCAAGTGTCAGACCACCTACCAGCAACAGCCGCTTCCAGCCAGCATCAGCCAGATCCACCATCGGGGAACAGGCATGAGCCAGTATAACCAATACCGCTGCCAGTACACGCATATAATCCCAGCACACCTCTCTGGATGTCTGATTCTGATTCTTCCCTGATAATTGCAGCATATAATTGTGTAATCCCATTTCCCCGGCTCTTACCTTATGCGCCCAGAAGACAAGCAATATGGCAAGCAATGCCACAGGACAATATATAAGACATTGATGTAAAGTACCTGCTGATATTACCGGACTAACCTTAGTCTCACCTGCATATACTGTTATTTCATTTAATGTAAAATCACCATCTATATCCAGTCTGAAAGAATCATACTCACCTAACGGTATTGGAATACAACAAAACGTCCTGCCGGACTCTATAACAGTCTGAAAAGAATGTTTCTCTGTGTAATTCTCTCCGGCTTTTGCATAAAAGACCTGTACCGGCAGATCCTCACCGCTATTGGCACGGCAAAGGATGCGCATTCCTCCCACTGTTCCTTCTGATTTCAAATATAACTGCGGATCTTCACCGGTTACCCGGTAAGCATTATCTTCTACCTCATAATTTGATACGCCCACATAGGAATCCTCTCCTATCGTAGTCTCCAATCCCTGAAAGGTATATTGATAATCAAGATTCTTCCAGAAGATGACCGCCCAGCTTATCAGTACGATAACAGTCAGTATTTCCCATTGCCTGCGTTTTTTCATATTTATTGACCATGCCTTTCCTTCCTTTGTAAGCCCATACAGTTTCAGTGTATCAAAAAAGGCAAAAGCAGTCCATTACTTTCACCTTTTTTTAATACACTTATTATAGCTATTCTGAATACACTTTAATAATTCTGTAAATCCTTGGCAAGCTCGTAGATTGATTCAAATATCTGCTTGCACTTGGCAACCTCTCCCACTGTAATATTGGAATTATCAAGACCTTCTCCTGATGCCGCAGCTACTTCCTGGCTGGATGCCGACAACTGTGTAATGTGGTCATAAATCGTATTAGAGGATTCCAATGTCTGTTCCATACTGTTCTTGACATCATTAATATATTCTGCAAGAATCTTTACTTCGCTTTCTACCTGTGCAAATCTCTCCTTACTCTCTGTTATCAGCTCATTCTGTCTTGCCACACTATCAACAGAATTGCTGATACTTTCATTGGCACGCTTCGTATCTTCATTTAATTCCTTGATGATATTGGTAATATTATTGGATGCTTCCTTGGTATTCTCCGACAAAGTCCTTATCTCTTCTGCGACAACAGAAAATCCACGTCCTGCCTCTCCTGCCCTTGCAGCTTCAATGGATGCATTCAGTGCAAGAAGATTAGTCTGGCTGGATATACTGATAATGGAATCCACAAATCCTGCCACCTGTCCTACCTTCTTAGTCAGCTCATCTATCACTGCTTCTGTTGCAGCACTGCACTGGCTTACATTATCTGCCTGATTGCCAAGCTCCAGCATGGAATTCACGCCCTCTTCTACTGTCTGGGATACCTTATCGGAAGAACGTATCATCTCTGAAGCAAGACTCTGCGCATGTTCTGCATGCTCCCTGATATCTCCTGATATCTCTGCCTGTCCCTGGATTGCTTCTGCAGTACTTTCCGTACTGCCTGCTATGTTTTCCATAGAAGTATGGCTATTGGAAAGACTTGTCTCCAAAGTATCCATCATATCCATTGCTTCGCCAAAATGTTTCATGATATTATCTGCCACCTGGATCATAAGGTCATGGCTTTCCTTCTGCTTCTTTGTACGATGCATGATCTCGTCCGTATTTTCCTTATTGAACTTAATCAGAAGGCCGATACATCTGATAGATGCATACGCAACCAGAATACTAACCAAAACACCGACAAACCTTGTCGCCCCACCGACTCCGTTATCCATCATACCGGAAATGTGAATGATAAGACGCAGTATATTTGCAAACACAACTACGGCATTGCTCACGATAAGTGTCTTTATATCCAGGTATACAACCGTAGCAAACAAAATAGGAAACGCATACATGGCATTATCTTCTGTCGTCGATACCAGTCTGAGTATCAAATATACTGTCAAAGCTGACCCTAACATTGCATATTCACACATACGGCTGTTTCTCTTGATAACAAAAAAGACTACATTGATAATGATTGCGAGCAATGCACTAAACAACTGCAGATACGATGCCATTGTTACCTGCCCCGGTGTGGCTTTGATAAATGCAACTAATGACAAAAATACATATGCCATTATAACTGTCAATACAGGAAATACTACTGTATTGGCCCTTTTATATTGTTCCTCTGTCACTTTTTATTCCTCCTGTTGTTTTTAATGTACTCTCGGAATCTTCTTCAAGCGAAGCATTCTGAGAGTACATTTTATTTTTTTCATACATATCCTTTTTTCTGTATATAATAATACTACTATTTTATTCTCTTGTATACATTTTTTGAATATTTTTTGTTTTTTAAATCATTAACTGTCTAATCATTCTTTGAATCATACACTCTACAATGATGAAATTCCGGCATCAATTTAAATAAAAAATAAAAAAAGAGAATTGATTTATTATACACTTAATTATTATAGTATTTACTTTATTTTTTGTTCAAACTATGTTATATTTTAATTAATAGAAATTTCGGAAAGGACGTGACATGATGCTGTATTTTCAATCTGTTGGCGAAGCAGAAGCTGTATTTAAAGCACTCAGCACACCTATGCGACTGAAGATCATGGAAATGATCTATAAAAACGACTCCCTGAGCATGAACGACCTGGCTGAAGCCCTGGGATTAACAAACGGTGCAATCTCCATGCATGTAAGTAAGCTGGAAGAAGCAGATCTGGTAAAGATCAAAACAACCTCCGGTAAAAGAGGTACTATGAAGATTGTCCGTCCAAAATACGACAGACTGATGATTGACCTGGCTCCTTTAAAAGAACCAAGGCACTGCTATACAGACGATATCCGTGTAGGCTATTATACTGCATGTCATGGTACTCCGACCTGTGGTCTTGCTACAAGCAAAGAGATTATCGGTTCTCTTGATGATCCGCGCGTTTTCTCTTTCCCGGACAGATTTAATGCAGGTATTCTATGGTTTGCAAGCGGATATGTGGAATATAACCTTCCCAACCATCTGCAACCCGGTCAGACTTTGAATGAATTGCATATTTCTTTTGAAATATCATCTGAGTGTCCTAATACCAATGAAGATTACCCCTCTGATATTTATTTTTCTATCAATGATATCCCTCTTGGTATGTGGATCAGTCCTGGTGACTACGGTGCCAGAAGAGGTTATGTATCACCGGCATGGTGGCCGGAACCTCTGAACCAGTATGGTCTGCTCAAGACCCTGATCATCAATAATGAGGGGACTTTTATGGATGGCACTAAGAAGCTCTCCAATATAACGATTCAGGACCTTAACATTGACTATAACAGCTATATCACTTTCCGTTTTGAAGTGCCTAAGGATACCGCTAATTGCGGCGGCTGTACCCTGTTCGGAGAAGATTTTGGCGACCATAATCAGGCAATCCGCATCAAAGCCTATTATGATGAAGAAAATGAAACAGAAACAGCCAGTCAGAAATAATCATAAGCCCCTGCAAAGAATGACTTTGATTCTTTGCAGGGGCTTATTTTACTTAGATCCCCATGCGGTAACATTATTACCAAGTACCGTAAAGGTCATGACAACTTCACGTTGCTTCTGATTAAAATAAAGCTTCTCACTTGGCATTTTTAAGAATACTCCCTGATATGTTATGTCCTCCAGAGTAATGGTCATATTGGGGCTGCCTTCTTCATAAGTCCAGCTTCCTGTCAATTCTCCTGTCACACTGCCATCTTCGTTCAACGTAATATGAGATGGCTGCATGATTCCTACCGTGGCTTTTCCAGCCTTCTGATAATAAGTAGTTGGTGTATGAATAATGAATTCATATTCACCACACATCTGCTCCATATCATAACCGGTCTTGGATATATGCTCTCCTGTATATTCATACGGTGCTGCCACAAGCCAGCCTGCTTCATTGACAAAAAGCTGCTGCACTCTAACCTCATGTGCCTCTGTAATGCCATTTTTACCCTCGGCAAAACGACTGTGATATACCATGTAAATCTCGCCGTCTTCACTGACATAAGCTGAATTATGTCCCTGTGCGACACGGGTCTCACGGTTGCCCGACCAGTCATAACTGCCCATAATACGAACACCAATGTTGGTAAACAGATTGTTCTCCTGGCTGGTATAGACTGCAGAATTACCTGCTTCATCCACGTATGGACCTGTTATGTTCTCAGAACGGAATATTCTGATCTGATAGCCGCCTTCTGCTACCAGTCCACCGTAAGAAAGGAACAGATAATAATAACCATCCTTATAAATAATGAACGGTCCCTCACCGGATACGCTGCAGCCACCCGCCAGTTTATACCCATAATAGGCGTCTGACTGATTCGGAACGGTTTCATAGGTTGTCGCATAATCACGCAATCCCGTCTCTTCATCCAGTTTTAAGAGATAGATACCGCCAAACCAGGAACCAAACACCATCCACAGGTTTCCTTCCTCATCATAGGTCACACATGGATCAATGGCATTAAGCTTCGTGTTGGTCGTGGACTGATATCTGGTCAGATCCGCTCCCTCACCTAATACCTGATACACATCTGTAAGCTCTGCCGGATGCTTGTCTCCTGCATCAAATCCAGAATACACCACTGGACCTCCATATGCATAAGGTCCTTCTATAGAATCTGCTGTCAGCATGACGATGACAGAATTCCAGTCATCACCATTCACACTCATATACATGCAGTATTTGCCCATTTTCTCATTATAAATAACATCCGGCGCCCATAGATTACCCTTCAGCTCCGGGTTGGTATCCGTCCTGCAATAGTTCTCCCATTCCCTGCCGAATAACTCCGGGTATTCAGAATTAATATTCATGGTAAAGCTCTGCCAGTTCATCAGATCTGTACTCTTTGCCCATGCCATATGAGAACCAAATACATAATATGTTCCCTTATCATAAACTACTGATGGATCATGCACAGTCACTCTGCTTACTGACACCTCTGTCATTTCCTGTGCTGCTTCCTCCTGCTGCCTTGTTTCCTGCACTGTCTCCCCCTCCTGCGTTACACTTTCTTCTATAATGCCTGTCTCGGCTTCCTCTTTCTTGTTTTGTTCCACCGTACCTGCACAGCCACAGCAGCCTATTATAACTGCTAGCATAACTACTGTTATTTTATATGAATTTCTCATTCTACGCCTTTCTGAAAAATGGGCATCAATTGATGCCCATTTTCATCACCCATTCTTAGTAATTCAATTCAATTCCGATCATTGCATAAGCTTCCTTGGCAGCCTCCAATGCAGCCTTGTTAGCCTCATTGCCTTTCTGCTCAAGCTCTGCTACGAAGTCGTTGGCGTTCTTACCCTCTATTCGAACCTGATCTTCAACACCTAATGTATCGCCTACTGCGAAGTAAGAAGTGCTCAGGAAACTGGAGAATCCAGGAATCTGGCAGTCACCAAAAGGAACCGGATTCTTGCAGTTTGCAAAGAAATCATCGAAGTACTTACCATATTTGGTATCTTCATCAGCAGTTACCAGATCTTCGCCATTTACAGGATCAAATACGGACTGATAAGTTCTTGTCCGTGCTGTAGGATAGAAGGACTGCTGGAATTCTTTCCAGATCTCTTCATCCATTGTAATAGGGCAAGGCATTGCCTGTCTGTATAAAGGCAGCTCTGCATATGTCTCTACATCCTGATAAGCATCTAATTTAGCCTGCCAGCCTTCTACACCCCATCCCATCCATTTGAGCAGTTCATATGCTTCTCTTGGATGCTCTGTAGAAGAAGAAATACCACCAAAGTCAAGTACGCCAAATACATAACCATCATCACTTACAGGTGTTGTATAAGGTACCCATTCCATACCACGGTTTCTGTAATCCGGTGTATCAAAGAGATTCAGATATGTCCACCATGCATCTAACTGGAAACCAAGCTTACCTGTGTAGGCAGCCCACATTGTTCTGTCTCCTGTCCAGGCTTCCATCTCATCTGTATCACCATAAGGTGCATGATACTTGCCATTTACCAGCTCTGCCCACTGATTTACACCGGCTGCCCACTGTTCCATGTTATAACCTGTGCCATCCCAGCCAAATTCACCGATACAACCTGAACCATGAGCAACTGGATAATAAGTTACCAGTGAATGGAACTGGTTGAAACCATAAGTTCCTGCATCTGTATTGGTTGCTGCCTTAAAGGAATCAATCATCTCATCCCAGGTCCAGTTCGTAGAAGGTGCTTCGATATTCAATGTCTCAAATACGTTCAAATCACAGTAAATAGCATCCGGGAAGAACTTGATCGGAGTTGCCAGCTTCTTATCTGTTCCATAGTATCCCAGCTTTGCATTATTAATAGAAGGCAGGATATTCTCATTCTCCGGATCATTCTCCCAGTATGGTGTCATATCACCCAGCAATGCATTGGAAAGGGCAAAGTCACAGTTACCAAGGATCATGAAGCAATCCGGCATTTGACCTGACTGTACCAGATTCAACAGTGTATCGTTATAGCCATCTGTTGAGAAAGCCTGTGTCTCTACCTTAATATTAGGATATTTCGCCATAAAAGCATCTGCAACTGCATTGACAAGCTGTTCATTATCAAAATGCATATAAGTCAGTGTGATCTCATCTGTCGTCATTTCCGGCAATGCAGAAGCCTCTGCCTCTGCTGCTCCCTCTGTTGCTGTGCCTTCTGTCTGCGTTGTTGATGCATCAGCCTGTGTCCCATTGTCTGTTGTCTGCGCCGGTGCAGCAGAGCTGCCACATCCTGTCAGCATTCCCGTTACCAGAGAAGCTGCCATCATCATACTTACTACTTTCTTCTTCATTTCTTTTCCTCCTTAAATTTATTGATATATTAACTGCTCAGATAATGCTGAAAAACGCTTGCGTTTTTCCTGTATGAAACTTAGAACTTCTTCATGAAAGAGCCTTTGCTCTGAGTGAATAGAAGTTCTTTTCATACTATTCCCCAGTGATACCGGTTCTGTCTACGCTTTCTACGAACTGCTTCTGCAATACGAGATACATGATCAGCAGTGGCAGAATACTTAACATCGTACCCGCCATTTTAATAGATTCATTGATATCCACCATACCGCTTCCTGCTACACTTCTGGCTGTATTATAGCTGTTTTCAAAGTTCTTGAGTGATACGATAAGTGAACTCCAGTGATATCCCGGGCTGTTATTGGTAAATGCTCCTACCACGTAGAGCTGTGTGAGGTAGGACTCATTCCAGTACCATACAATAGAGAACAGGAACACGACCAGAATCGCCGGTGCTGCACTGGGCAATGCGATTTTATAAAAAGCCTTGAAATGTCCTGCTCCATCAATCTTTGCCGCTTCGATCAGTACCTTTGGCACTTGACGGAAGAAGTTATAAAAGATCAATATAAATATCTGTGCTTTCAGCCCCTGTCCAAACAGAGCCGGAACAACAAAGGCTTTGAGGGAATTGACCAGTCCTGCTTTGGTATAAAATACATAAGTAGGCATCATTGTTGCCTGTGGCGGCAGAATAAAGGAAAAGATCAACAGTCCAAGCAATATTTTCTTTCCCTTAAAATCATATCTGGCAAATCCGTATCCCACGATAGAGCAGATCACTACATTAATCAGCGTGGGAATCCCTGCGATTAACACAGAATCCTTAAATGTTTTCCAGTAATCCATGGATTTCAGTGCCTGCCTGTAGTTCTCCACATAGAGCTGACTGGGAATCCAGTTGATTGAAGTATCCAGCAAATCATTGAGATTCATAAAGCTCTTGCTCACCATATACAGGATTGGATACAGATAGATGAAGCCAATACTGATCAACAGCAGATATACCACTGTCAATTTACCGGTTCCCTGTGTATCCTTGGAACCAAAAATAAATTTCTTGAGCTTATAACGCATCTGCTCCCGCTGCCTTGGAGTAATTCTCCTGATTTTATGCGGATTTTCTGCTCTGCTTGCGTTTGTAGCGCTCATAGCGTCGTTCATGGCGTTCACCTCTCTTTCTGATCTTCTTCTCCAGACGTTGTTCCTTCTTCAGTTCCCGTCTGTATTTCTTCGCTCTTCTCTCGTAAACATCCTTTCTGCCAACGATCAGTACTGCGAAAAATGCTACCAGTGCTGACTCGATCACCGAATACAGCCATGCCATTGCTGATGCATAGCCATAACCTCCTGTTGCAGAGAGCATCGTATCATAGATCAGTACGATCAGACTGTTCTGCTCATTATTTGACATAAAGATCACGGTATAGATCACATTCAGCAGAATCATAGGTTTAATAGTCGGAAGCGTGATCTTCCAGAAACATTCCCACCCGGAACCTCCATCAATCTTGGCAGCTTCATACAGTGAGGTGTCAATCTTCTGCAATGCAGCAAGGAATATCAATATCTGTACTCCTGCGTACCAGAGCAGTGTAATCATATTGTTAAATACACTGGTCAGACTCGTTGCCAGAATATTTGGCAGATATTCGTCCAATAGCTGCTCTATCATTGTCGCATTCATCATAGGAATGCTGGCTGCCTCCTGGTCTGCAAGCTGCTGCATGACCGGACCGCTGGCTATGATGATAGGCAGGAAAAAGATCATTCGAAACAATCCCCTGCAGGCGATCTTCTCATTTAACAACATCGCAATGATCAATGCAAATGCTACAATGACCGGAACTGCTATCAGCGTTTCTGTCAGATATGTCTCCAGTCCCATGATAAAATCTGGATCGGTAAGAAATATCTGACTGTAGTTTTCAAAGCCTACATAGAGCTTCGCCATTCCCTGTGGGAGCAGCTTGATCTTATTGAGCGAATACTGAAAGGATTGAATCATAGGCCATGCTACCAGAGCAAGGAAGCCTATCAGCCACGGCAGGATGAACAAATATCCCACCCGGTTTTCACGGCGTTCCAACTGTCCCGGTTTTACGACTCTTTTGCCTTTTGCCATACTCATCACCTCCCAATCACATAATCAGATGCTTCCACTGTAATGCCATCTGTGCTCAATGCCTTATCACTATAATTGATATAAATTGTGACGCCATTGTCATAAGTTACTTTGACCAGACCATTAGCCAGCTGCTCATGCTCATCAATATAGCTTCCCGCTACTGCCTCATTTACAGCTTTGAGTTCTTCATAGTAACGGACGATCTGTTCCTTGTATACAGAATACTGTGAAGTATATACATCACTGGAATTGGTATAGATCAGTGCCGACGGGTCTTCCCAAGTCAGGTAGAAGGAAGGATAAATACCCGTTTCCACCAGTTTCAGGAAATATTCCCTCTCATTGGCTTCAAAATTCACATAGTCGCTGTACGTGGGCATTATGCCTTTTAATGCAATAGACAGGAAAGGAACGCTCTGATCTGTATAAATATAGTTGGAGTCTGCCGTAGGCATATCTGTCATTGCTTTGGTATACTTCCAGTAGCATGCAGCCGGAGTCTCCAGCAGAAGCTGCGTATTTCCACTTAACTCTTCCAAAGTCCTGTCATAGAGATACTTGGATACAGAACGTGTCTGCATGGTATCACCTAATGTATAAGTAAACAGTGTATTACATACTCCGCCAAGTGCCAGTTCATGAATATCCTTCTTTGCCAGATTCTTCTGCAACGTCATCAGATTCTCATAACTTTTCTGAGGTGTCCAGAATACGAAGGTATCATATACTGTCTTGTATTCCTCTTCCTCATACAGACGTTTATCCATTTTCTTCACTGTATTGAAAGTCGTATTACCAGTCTCTGGATTGGCTCTGATACCATCTGTATACAGATAGAAGTCAATTCCTTGCTCTTTACTGTCTGCAATCAGTTCTTCCAGTGATTTCCTGCCACCAATACTGCTGTCTACATCCAGTTTCGTTACAGGAAGTGCACAGATACCGCCGTCCTGCCAGCCTTTATACTGTGTCAGGATGTCTGTCACGCCTCTGGCTTCCAGCTCATCATAGATTTCTCTGATATTGTCTACTGTCGTTACAGGTACTGCCTTTTTCCAGAGCATCCAGTTCTCAACATCACTGCCCAGGAAGTCCAGTCGAATCCTGAATTCATCTTCCTTCTGGGATAACTCGCCCTTTTCCAGCAGGTAATTACGATACCTCTTGGCAAGTCCTGCATAATCCGCTTCTTCCTCTTCTACGAACAGATAGCGGATTTTGATATCATACTGGATTCTGTCTGTTACCTTCGTTACTGATCCACCGGAATTAGAGGTAGGCTGAATATAAGTAGTACTTTTTCTAAAAGAAGCCGTTACCCAGTTATAGTCAGAATAAGCACCATTTGGAGTCGCATAGATAGATGCCTCTTCCTCTCCGTTCTCTATCACTGCCAGATATCCCATACCGTCAGTTGTATGTACCATGCCATACACTGGTGCAAGAATCTGCTCCGGGTCATTGTGTGTCTCATATTGGCTCCACAGAAGTGACAACACATAGGATTCTCCAACACCTACATCACTGCCATACACCTTCTGGACATATCCCGAATCAAATCTGCCTTCCTTATCATCCAGATAGATCAGTGCTCCGTTACCATCGGGTACGAACATATAACCATCTACTTCACCCAGTTTCGTATTACCAAGCAATGGAAACAGGTAGATATTGCCGATTTTTTTGTTCTCTGCATTTTCATAGATAGAATTCTCTGGAATATAAGCAGTAATGCTGCCGTCATCATAGAGCTTAACTTCTACTTCAAAACCCAGCTCATATGATGGATAATCCAGCCTGGCATGAAATCCGCCGGGAATCTTTTCTACCGAAACCCTGGCACCACTACTCTCCAGACCGATCTTCTTCTGCATGGTATTGGTATCTTCCTGAAGTTCTACTACGACACCGGACTGTAAGAATCCTTTCCAGGTATCATTAACCTTGGCAAGGCTTTCCTCGTCCCGCACTGTAGATTCCATGACAGCTCCTGTCTTTTTATTTCTTACCAGAATGGACAATGCCGGTTCATACAGATATAACTCATAAGCGTCGTTTGCCGCCACCAGTGTATGTCCTTCCAGAGTCGCCTGTTCTACTGCCTTATCACTCAATGCCGCCACCGGTTCTGCAATCTGTTCTTCCACATCTGCAAAAGAAAGCGAATCACTGCTGCCCGAATTGGTCACTACATGATAAATTGCTGCCGCTGCGACTAAAATGACAATCAGGATCACAATTGTCAGGACTCTGCGCTTTAATTTCTTTTTAGTTTCCAATTCGATACACCACCTCTCGTACGACTGTAATTACGAAGTCGATTACCTGTGAGAATAACACATAGATGATACATACCAGCAATGTCAGAATCAATACGGTAAAAGCCGTGATCGCCAGTGCTTTGGCTGTCTCTCCTACTGTGAAATTATTGATTTCCTTTAATGTCAGCAATATCAGTATCACTACCCAGGTCCAGACTATAATATTTGCAAAAGAGATCAGGAACACTTCGTTATACGTCAGGACGTTACTTAACAGAATGACAAAAGGCTTGATGACAATATAAGGAGTCAGGCAGTATGCGTAGGCACAATACAGATCCTTAAAGAAGCCTTCGCCTTCATGAATCGTAACGACCAGATAATTGCAGGCTGTCAATCCAATAAAGATAACCAGCACCTTGCCAATATCTGTAATCAGATCATATCTGCCTTCCCTCACTGTCTTCACCAGGAATCCACTGCAATATTTCTCCAGAATCGAGATCAGAATAAACGTACCCAGTAATATATTGGCACACCACCAGGAATTCTTGCCCTCTTTCTTCACACCGTAACAGCCGTCCATCGGATGTCTCATAAAGTACAGACTGTAACGAAGCTGTCCCAATAATATATGCTCTCCTGTCTGTGTTGTGGGACGATTAGCATATTTCTTACGGTACAGAGACTTGCCGCCCCGAATCAGTACAATCACGGCTGCTATCGCAAGGACTGCTGCTACCAGATAATTACGGATCCAGATATTTCTGACTTCCCAGAACGCATCAGAGTATCCTTCAAAGGATTTGGCAAGTCTGAAATATTTCAAAGCCTGCTCATAATTTTCCTCCTGTAAATATGCATGACCCATTGCCTGGTTCGCATAGTCAAACATACTGTTCATCTGCAGGACTTTACTTAGCGGTTCCTTACTCTGTGTATACTGTCCTTTGGAGAACAGATACAGTGATTCATGTAACAGGTTCGTAAATTCAGTGGGTTCAAATATATGAATCTGCTTCTTATCAGAATCCAACAGATATATCCTGTCATCCTCATCCACTGCGATGGCTTCTACTTTATTACACAGACCTACTCTTTGTCTGCCGTCATCTCTTCCGCCGAACATGAAGAGCAGTTCGCCGTCTTCGTTATATTCATAGATATATCCATCTGAGTCAGCAACCAGAATATTGTTATAATTACCAGTCGTAACTGCTGCCGGAAGATCTGCATAATATGGATCAGAGTCCAACAGATTCTTACCTGCAATGTTGAGCTTCTTTAAGCTGGTTTCCTTATCACCCTGCGTTACTGTATAGATCAATCCCGTATCATCAATATGCAGGTTGGTCGGTGTGGAGGGAATATTGCTCAGCATCTGTGCCCTTTGCGCATCTGTCAGAATCACTCTCTGAATCATCTGGAAAGGACTCAGTGACGTATAATTCGTTCCAAAATATCCAAGGAAAGAGCCACCCTCTACCGGGCTTAACTGAACGATACCATTCATATTGCCTTCACAGATGATGTACATGGTTCCCGTCTTGTTGGCTACTACCTTCGTTGGCTTAAAATCCATACTGTTTCCATAAATCGGAGAATCGGGTTTGCCGTACTCTGCCGTCACATTACCCTGGGCATCGAATACAAATACCTTCTTTGCATCCTTATCCGCTACATAGACTGTGCCATCCTCTGTGACATACACCCCTGTAGGAGTCTGTAAGATGCCCTCACCGATACTGCCTACCTGCTCTCCATCACGGGAGCAGATCAGAATCACATGCGCACCGGCATCTGCGATATAGAGATTACCGTCCTTGCCAATTGCCATATCCATAGGAGATACGAAAGCTGTCTCCCCTACTTTGGTAATCGCCGCCAGTGGATTATAGGCTGACTGTGTTTCCAGAACATAGCCATAACCATCTACTGTATAAGTCTTATATGGTGTCTCTGCAGAAGCTGTCATACCCGCCATCATAACCAGACACAGGAGCATTGCAAAGATTCTTCTTAATTTTTTCATACTCTGCCCCCTTATTTGATGCCTGAATGAGCCATGGTATTCATAAAGCTCTTTCTCAGAATTAAAAAGATAGCCAGATTCGGCACAAACTGAATCAATACACCTGCTGCCAGAATACCCTGTCCTGCTACGTTATTATTTGTATTAGCCAGTGTGTTCAGGTAAAAAGCCAACGTCTTCATGCTTTCATCATTAATATAGAGGTTGGAGCTTTCTACATTCGTCCACGCTGCCTGGAAAGCCAGAATCGCTGTCGTGGCAACTGCCGGTTTGATAAGCGGCAGAATAATGGAGCGGTATATCTTAAAATCGGAAGCACCATCCATATAGGCTGCATCCAGAAGTGCATCCGGTATCTGGTCTATGAACTGCTTTACAAGGAACAATCCTACAGGCATTGCCAGAAGCGGCAGGATATGTGCCAGATAGGTGTTCTTAATACCAAGTGTATCAATAACCAGATATCTGGGGATCATAACGGCTACAGATACGAACATCAATGCTGTATTATTAATCTCCATCAATGCATATTTACCTTTGAAACGCAGCTTCGACAGAGCAAATCCCGCCATTGATGAAAACAGGATCGACAGAACCACGACTGCGCCTGTCACTATGATACTGTTAAATACATAACGGCTCATGGGAATATTGCTGCCTGCGGATGCCTTAAACAGCTTGGTGAAGTTATCCAGTGTCGGCTTATGTACCAATATCTGCGGTGGAAAAGCAAACAGCTCATCCATAGGCTTAAATGCATGGCAGACAATAAATACGATTGGAATGCACATAAAGATCGCAAGTGGCAGCAAAATCAGAATGATCTTGATCTGACCTGCTTCAAATTTACGGGGATTGATATTACTTCCCTTATATCCAGCCATTCTCTGCCACCTCCTTAATCCTCTCTGAACATCTTTCCAAAGAACTTGGAAAATGCATATACCATCAACAGTAATACGACAGATACCGCTGCCGCATAACCCATTTCATAACGCAGGAATCCATAATCTTCAATATGGTTCACGATCAACTGACCTGCGTAATTAGGTGTCGGGTTCGTACCTGAGAGCTGTACGCCGATGGCGCCATTCTGAAATGCTCCTACGATTGCCATAACTGCACCAAACAGCATCTGGGGCTTCATCGTAGGAATCGTTATATAGATCATCTCCTGAAAACGATTCTTCACTCCATCAATAGCTGCCGCCTCATACAATTCCTCATCTGCATTCAGGATACCTGCAAGCATTGCCAGAAATCCTACTCCCATACTCGACCACAACGCTACAATAATGATAATGGGAAGCAGATATCTACTGTCCAGAAGCCAGATGATCGGAGCATCGATCACACCAAGCTTCATCAGCCAGCTGTTGAGATAGCCCATCTGATCGCCGGAGAATATGATCTTCCACAGTACGGTCATTGACGTAGCACCTGTCATACTCGGGGAATAGAAGATGACAGTAAGGACAGTGCGGGGAACACTGCTTAGCTGTGCCAGCGCCCATGCTACCAGAAAGGACAGGATATATCCACCGGGACCAACGATTAATGCATATATGATCGTATTGGGCAATACCTTCTGCATAAAGATATCATCTGCTGTCAGAAGGTTAATATAATTGAGGAACCCTTTAAAGGTAGGCATCTGTATCGTATCATAGCTTGTAAATGAAAGACCGATCGCTACCACCATAGGGATGATGATAAAGGCAGTAAACAGGATCACATAAGGGGCAAGGAAGCCATATGCCGCTTTATTGCCATGTTCTCGTCTGGCTGCTTTTGTCTTTTTGCCTTTTCTTAACTGCTGTGCGGTTGCTGTCATAGCTTACCTGCCTCCTTTCTGCGCTTTACTGTTTTGAATGATCTCATGTACCTTCTCAATAGTAGGTACTTCGTATTCTTTCACAGTGACTCCGTTCTCTATATAGCCAAACTCCTCCAGCTTGCGAAGTGTCTCTCTCTTGATATTCTTCTGTGCATCATCCAATGCCTCTCTGACATTGGCACTCTTTGCTCCCAATACCACCAGATTATACGCATCTGATAACTCACGTTCTACCATGTAGCTTGCCAGTGCTCTGGGTGCTTCCATCGTCCAGGTAAGCTGTTCGGATATCACTTCCTTATCATCACTGTCCCAGGGCAGTTGCGCAAATGCTTCACAATTGGCTGTATTCCAGTAATATTCATCACCATAGGTAATCTGCAGTCTCTGTCCAAACTCAGCCTGAACCTGAGCACTAGACCACCATTTCACAAATTCCCATGCCTGCTCTTCTCTTTCAGGGGTAGAGTTAAACAGGAAGGTACTCTCTGCACCTGCTGATGAATATCTCATTACTTCACCATTCTCGTCTTTAACTCCCGGTATCAATGCCACACCCCACGAGCCATCGATCTCTGGTGCTGCATTGGAGATCAGATTGTACGTACCAAAATCTGAAATTCCAATCGGATAGTCTCCATTTCTGAAATGCTGATAGAAATTGGGCACATCCTTTGGAAGATTATAAATGGTAAACAGATTTGTCAAAGTCGTGAAACCTTCTACGACCTCTTCACTGGTGATGGTCACATCCTCTACATAAGTATCATAGAGTCTGCCGCCACTCTGGAAAATAATCGGTGTCGTATCAAGGAAGGTCTTCATACCGACTGTCCTTGCAGTAGGATAATAGAAGTTCAGACCTCTCATCTGCAAATCCGGCAGCATTGCCTCTACATCCTCCAGTGTATCCGGTACTTCCAGTCCCAGCTTATCCAGAATGTCTTTTCTATAGAAGAGCACCTGGAAATTCATGGTTTCCGGTATCGCATATACACTGTCATCAATAACATACGGCATCAGCAGACCTTCCGTATATCTTCCTGCTACTTCTGCAAAATCATCGAACTGGGTCAGATCCTTTAATGCACCTCTGATACCTAATTCAAAAGGAATCGAATAGTTGACTCCTGTCGCTACATCCGGTGAATCTCCAGAAGCATTGGCAAGCACCAGTTTCGTCTGGTCCGGCATCAGTGACAGGTCTACTTCTATTCCAGTCTGCGGTGTGAACTCTTCTGTAATCATCTGCTGCATGATCTCCAGATGTTGTCTGGAACGATTCACAGATACCTGTAAATGTTCCGGGTTCGTATTGGAAGAGGAATATGCCTGTTTTCCAAAGGAAGTACAGAATCTCACAATACCAAGTCCTGCCTTCACAAATACGTTCTTATGTCTGGGAAGCTGTTTTGCTGCATCCTCCTGATACAGATAGATACTGTCCAGTGAAAAATCATTTCCATTGAGGCTGTCTATCAGATTCGCCAGGTGCTGATTGACGGAAGAAGTACTGGTTGCCAGTTCATCAATTCGATATATCAGTTCATCCGGCTTCTTCGCCAGACTTCTCAACTGATTCTCTGCAATGGAGATAGAGGAAAAGGCTGCTATCTTTTTCTTATCCGGATTATACGTGCGGGCTTCTTCCATAACTGCCGCCAGTTCATCTGCCCACTGTGTAAGCGTATCACCGATTCCAGGAATATAACTCTCCAGTGAGAAATCTCTGTATTTATCTTTGTTCGTACCTGCTACCTTGGTTACTTCCAGTGAAAGGTCATTGACCTTACCCATGATCTGCTCAATCGTTTCCAGTGCATTTCTAAGTGGTTCCATGCTGATCTGCATGGATATCGTATGCTGACCTGCACCTAACGGTACGCTGATCTTATTTCCTTCACTATCCAGTAAAGTATACAGATTGTAATCTTTTTTATAGGCAAATGCACAGTTCTCAAATTCTGTATTAGGCAGTTCTCCATCAATTCTGATATTCATGAATACAGGAAAGTCTGATTTATCGGACTGGCTGTAATGAAAAGCCAGATAGTAATTGCCCTCTTTTTCAACCGTAAACTGATAGGATATCTGCTGTCCTCCTTCTGAGAAAGAGGTAGAATCCACAGTATTCATGATTCTGTTGCCAGCCTGATAAGGATACAGGTTCGGATCATATTCGCAGGTGGCATGAATGGAAGAAGCATTTCGGTAAGTAAAATCCTCAGCCTGAATCTCAATAAAGCCATCACCTTCTGCCCTTTCGCTGCCTGTATAGGCTTCTACCTGTGGTTTGGCTGTCAGTTTGAAATTACCAAGAAGCAGGGTTCCTTCTTTTAGCGTGACAGTCACTGTATGTCTGCCCTTAGTCAGCTCAATGCCAAGAGGTCCACTATAGCGGTATGTAGAGTCCATAATGTATTTGTTCTGCCATTCATAGACCTTATCAGGAATCCCTACGACCTCATTACCATAGCTGTCATAAGATTTCTGCTGCGGTGTAGACCACTGACTCTCAAGCACCTGCTGGCGCATCTCATAGAACGGAAAGTCTCCATCTATCATGAACTGCGCCTCTACCGGAAGAATGGTATCACTGTCAGCCAGATAATCAAAGCACATATAGTAAATGCCATCAGCAACAACATTCAGCTCCAGTTCTATGCTGCCACGCTCCCCTATCTGAACTGCTGATGTATATCCATAATCGTCTGTATAAACCGCATCCGTGCTAGTGCAGATATCCTTAATGGGGTATTCTATATCTCCACCTGTATACTCTGGTAAAGCATAGCCGGCACTGATCTTCGTATAACCGTTATCAATTCGTTCACTGGCATATCCTTCTGTTACACTGCCTGTTGTCTGACTCTCCTGTACCGCCATAAGCTGCAGGGGTATTGCTGTAGCTGCCATACCTGCTGCCAGTCCCAGTGCCAGTATACGTCTCCAACTGCGAAGTGTTACCTTTGCTCCGGTCATCTTACGCTTCCTCATGCCTTCAACCCAACCTTTCCATTTTAGAACCTGATATATCTTTTACTGCACCCTATAGTAATCAATCGCATCTTTTCGTATGAAATACGGTTCGTTTTAATTTTGAGTTAATTATTATAGTATTTCCTATATGTTTGAATTTACGCCACATCAGCGAAAAAGTCAATATATATTTCCGTTTCATTTGTGCTCTTTGGCATGAAAAAACCGCCATTTTAGGCGGTTTCTCGTAAGATTTATTAGATTAGACGAATTTTGCATACATCTTTTGTGCAAGATGAACGAAACTTCATTTTACTGTTTTATATTGGAGTGAAAGTTTTAGTCTCTTTTTTCAATGTTGCTTTTACTTTTATACCTGAATGACTCCGCACAAGCTCAATATAATGACCAATGCGCCAAGTGCGATTCGATACCATCCAAATACCTGGAAATCGTGTTTCTTGATATAATCCATCAGGAAACGGATCACAACTACAGATACGATAAAAGCTACCAGTGTTCCAACTGCAAGGATTGCCAGTTCCATTCCTGAGAATGCAAAGCCAAACTTCAAAATTTTCAATAAGCTTGCTCCAAACATAACCGGAATCGCCAGGAAAAATGTGAATTCAGAAGCTACGGTTCTGGATACACCGATCAGCAATGCACCTACAATCGTTGCACCTGATCTGGAAGTTCCGGGGAAAATTGCAGCGATGAGCTGGAATACACCAATCATAAGTGCTGTCTGGAAGGTAATGTCTTCCAGTCTGGTAATCTTCGCCTTTTTACCCTTATTACGTCTCTCGATGACGATAAATGCCACACCAAATACGATCAGTGCAATTGCAACAGAAAATGCATGATAGAACAGCGCTTCAAATACATCATCAAAAAGCAGGCCTATCACTGCTGCCGGGATACATGCCACTACAATCTTACACCACAGCATGATCTTATCCATCTCAATGACCGGCTTGGATTTGTCCTTGAACTGGAATGGAAATATCTTATTCCAGAACAGCAGTACAACTGCCAGAATCGCACCTAACTGAATGACTACCAGAAACATTTCCTTGAACTCCGGTGTACAGTCAAGCTTGACGAACTCATCCAAAATGATCATGTGGCCGGTACTGCTGATAGGCAGCCACTCGGTAATACCCTCTACAATACCAAATAACATGGCTTTTAAAATTTCAATCATAATACTCCTCTTTCTTTGCGTTTCTCATTTAAAACGACATTTTCTATGCATTTAAGAACTTCACCATGTCCTCATAGCATGCTTTTGCATCTTCATAGCCCAATTCATAGAGCTTTTCCAGTTTCTTTCTGTCCTTCTCGATTCTGCCTATGTCATTTGCTTCCTTTGGACGAATGACAAAAGCACGGCCATGAGCCTTCTGCCCCTCGATAAATCTCAGTGTATCATTATAGGCATTATGTCTGTTCGCCATCAATTCATACAGCTTGGGATAATTGGTATAACGAAGCCTGATCATTTCAAGCTGCGCTGACGGTGCAGGCTTTCTGACATAATCTGTCTCTTTGGTCAATATCACAATATTCTTCGCATTGCCATCCTTAATTGCATGACGGATTGGAATCGGATCAGCTATGCCGCCATCCAGATACGGCTTGCCGTCAATCATAACAATCCTTGATACCAGCGGCAGGGAAGCAGATGCACGCACATTGATGATATCTTTATGCATCTCTTTCATTGGCAGATATTCTGCCTTGCCAGTCTCCAGATTTGTCACAACTGCGTATGCATTTCCCTCATATCTGGCTGCTTCTTTGTAATCATAGGGCAGCAGTTTATTGGGAATCGTATCATAGCACATCTTGACATTGAATAAATCCCCTGTTGTCAGCAGACTGCGCATGCTGCAGTAATTCTTATCTTTCAGGTAATCCAGTGATACATGATAAGCACGTTTAGGCTGTCTGGATATGTAGCTGCACAGATGGCAGGCTCCCGCTGAGACACCATAAACATTCTGGAAATATAAATCCTTTTCCATAAAGAAATCCAGTACGCCGGCTGTGTAGATTCCCTTCATACCGCCGCCTTCAAGAACAAGTCCTGCCTGAACCATCGCCTACGCCTCCTTCTTTCTGTCTGGGTACTCTGTTTCTACGAACTTACGCAGTGCTGCCAGTGAACGCTGTACCTTCTCTGTATCAATACAGTAAGCCATACGGAAGAATCCCGGACAACCGAAGGAATCACTGGGTACAAGTACCAGATCATATTTCAGGGCTTTCTGGCAAAAGGCAACCGCATCCTCTTCCAGTGCTTTCGGGAAGATATAGAAGGTTCCACCCGGCTTCACACAGGTAAAGCCCAGATTCATCAGCTCTTTATAGATAAGGTTCATATTAGTCTCATATACGGACAAATCCGCAGTCTCTCCAAGTACCTCAGATACTGCAATCTGGATAATAGATGGCGGGCAGTTATGTCCGATACCTCTGGATATCTGACTGCACATAACGGATATCAGCTCAGAATCTGTACACTTTGGGTTGGCTGCTACATAACCGATTCTCTCACCAGGCAGCGATAAGGATTTGGAATAGGAATAGCAGGAAAGTGTATTGTCGTAGAATTTGGATACATAGGGCGCGTCCACACCCTCAAATACGATCTCGCGATATGGCTCATCTGATACGATAAAGATATCGTGTCCATATTCCTTCTGTTTGTCATTCAAAAGCTGTGCCAGCTTCGTCAGTGTCTGCGTAGAATATACAGTACCTGATGGATTATTGGGTGTATTGATAAGAATGACTGCTGTATTCTCATTGATCATGCTCTCCAGTGCTTCAAAGTTAATCTGGAACTGCTCTGTGTCAGCCGGTACAACTTTAAGAACTGCTCCTGTTCTGTTCACATACTGCTTATATTCAGGGAAGAATGGGGCAAAGGTAATGACTTCATCTCCGGGCTTGGTCACAACACGGATTGCATGTGCAACTGCGCCTGCTGCACCTGTTGTCATAAATATATGCTCTGATGTGTAATTCATGCCATATGTCTTATTCAGATACTGCGCAAGTCTCTCTCTTACGTAGGGAATTCCCTGTGACTGGCTGTAACCGTGTAATTCCATAGGATTTCTGGTTTGCAGCAGTTCTATCATCTTATCTGTAAATACCTGTGGTACAGGTACGGAAGGATTGCCCAGACTATAATCAAATACATTCTCATAACCAATTTCTGCTCCGCGTTTTGCCGCCCATGCAGACATCTCTCTAATAACGGATTTACCGCTTAACATTGCTTTGTAATCTTCTGATACCACTTTATGCCCTCCTTGTAATTGTTTGTTCTGGTTTGGGTGATTTTGAAAAATCCACCCAATTCTGCTTACCGGATTTATTATAGCATCGGGGGTATGTCATGTCAAAAGAGAGCTGATTTCTCAGCTCTCTTTTATGTGTACGAATTTCAATTCAGGCAATGGTTGAGGCAATAATGGTCATTTTTCCTTGCAGGTCTACTTTGCCGTAGCCGTTTGGAAGGATGAAGTGATCGCCTTTTTTAATCATTTGTCCGTTAATGAGTCCGTCGCCGTCGATGACACTCATAATGAGGAATGGATAATCCTGTGTGATGGTAAGTGGTGCATCTACATCAATTTTCCATACTTTGTAATAATTGCAGGCAATCAACAATTTCATTGGTGTATCCATAGCTTCTATCTTCTCTGCGGAGAGGATGCTGTCTTCTACGGACTTGGCAGGAACGGTAATCACATCGATGCTCTTATTTACGTGAAGTTCTCTTGGTTTGCCGTTGGAAAGTCTGTCATAATCATAGACACGATAGGTAACATCTGAGTTCTGTTGTGTCTCCAGAATCTGGATGCCGCCCTTTATTGCATGGACTGTACCAGGGTCTATCTGAATGAAATCGCCTTTCTTAACGGGTACTTGTCTGATGAACTCATTCCATCTGCCTTCACGTATCATGGAGCTTAATTCTTCTTTGGTCTTGGCATTGTGTCCGATAACCAGCGTAGCACCTTCGGGTGCATCAAGGATATACCAGCACTCCGTCTTGCCAAGAGAGCCGTTTTCATTCTTAGCTGCATACGCATTATCAGGATGTACCTGAATACTTAAATCAGCCTTGGCATCAATGATCTTGATAAGGAGTGGAAATCTGTTGTTATCCACATTTCCGAATAATTCCGGCTCTTCTGTCCACAACTGGCTGAGGGTTTTGCCTGCATAAGTACCTTCTTTGATGGTACAGTCTCCGTTTGGATGTGCACTGACTGCCCAGCACTCACCGGTATTATCCCCTGGAATATCATAATGCCATTCTGTTCCTAATTTATTGCCGCCCCATATCATCTGCTTGAATACAGGGTTCATATAGATAATTTCTTTCTTATTCATATTAATACTTAGATTCCTTCCGTTAGTTTCCATGACCTGCTGATACCAGTATGCAGAATCTTTTGCAATCCTTTTCTGTGTCGGATAATCTACATATACCAGACCGAAACGTTCACTGTAGCCCTTATCCCATTCAAAATTGTCCAGGAAAGTCCACAGGAAATATCCTCTGACATCAGCCCCTTCATCCACTGCTTTCTGCAGGCAGGATATATATTTATCAAGAAAATCAATTCTATTGCTGTCGTGTACTCTGCCGTCTGCTGCTATCTGATCATGGCATGCCATGCCATTCTCTGTAATATACATAGGCAGATGATATCTTTCATATAAGAAGCGCACGCCCCAGTAGAGACACTCTGGTGTTACAGGCCAGTTTGTTGCTGTCTTTGGGAAGCCCTCTGTACGGTCTACATATTCAGGCTTACCATCTTTTCCGGCACGAATCCAGTAACCATTGTAGATATTCTGTCCCATGAAGTCCAAGGGCTGATGGATCAGTTCCATATCTTCCTTCGTGATTACCGGCAGATATTCCTTGTACTTCTCCAGTCCCTCCTTAGGATATTCCCCTAAAAAGACAGGGTCATTGAACCATGCCACATTCCAGGTCCAGTTATCAAGCGGCTGGTCAAAACCAAAATAAATACTTCTTGCAGCTTCAATATCTTCCGGGCTGTCTGTGTATGGATAGGCAACACCACAGGTAGGCGCATATCCGACCTTGATTGGCTGTTTTGCATATTTACGCAGCATCTGAACTGCTCTTCCGTGTGCACGTAATGCATTGTGGGCAATCTGAAATACATCTTTTACAGGTAATTTCAGTCCGGGTGCATGGATACCGCTCAGATGACCGATTCCTACGAAGCACTCCGGCTCATTTAATGTAATAAAGTACTCTGCAAGGTCAGAGAAATTCTCTGCAACAACCTTCGCATATTCGCCGAACCACTCAATCACTTCTTCATTGAGCCATCCGCCTCTATCCTGCAAGGCCTGTGGGAACTCCCAATGATACATGGTCACATAAGGCTCTATGCCATTTTTCTTCATTTCCTTTATCATGTCACGATACAGGGCAATTGCCTTTTCATTAACCCGTCCGGTTCCTTCCGGCAGAATCCTTGCCCAATTCAGAGAGAAACGGTACGCTTTCACTCCTAACAGACGCATCATGGCAAAATCCTCTTTATAACGATGCATATGATCACACGCTACATCTGCATTCTGGCCATCATAAATCCTGCCCTGTTCAGCAAAAGTATCCCATATGTTCTTACCTCTGCCATCTTCCGGATCTGTACCTTCTATCTGATATGCACTGCTGGCAACGCCCCATACAAAATTCTCTGGAAACATATCCTTACCTCCTATTTTAATAATGTTCTGATATATGCACTCAATGCCCTGGCGGCTTTCTGATGACTTGGGTAACCAGGGTGTTGTCTGGAGCCGAAGCTGTCAGCATCCGTATCCGGGAGCTGCAGATAGCTTACCTTTCCATCCTGCGTCTCATCCACATATTCATAGACTGCCTGACAGATAGGCTTCTCAAAGTGAATGCCCAGCATGCCATAGCACCAGATGATCTGCGCTTTCGGATTACACTCTCTTAATGTATACAGGAAATCCTTAACGCCTTTTCTGAAAAAGGCAATATCTTCCTCATTATAGGAGCCATCCGGATTCTTACGCATTTTATGGTGCTCTCCTGTCTGCTCATCTACCCACTGCGGCTGTTCAAAAGAGCTGGCATCATTCGTTCCCAGATTCACCACTATGACATCAGGCTGCCAGCTGGCAAACTCAAAATTCTCATTGCCGCCAAGTTCTTCGTTCATATCACTCTTCATCAGACTGCAGATCTGTCTGTAGTACTTTGGAAGTGCGCCATTGGGATTGTTATCCCAGGTATTACATACACCCCAGCCACTCTGTGAAAAGACACGATACTCTGCATCCAGTTCCTTTGCAGTCAGATAGGCATAATCACGCAAAGAAGAGAAGAACATGGGTATCCAGTCCTCCTCTTGTTTTGCACCAAAGGTTCCTTCCCCAGAGGTAATGCTGTCACCGATAAATTCAAGCTTACATGCCTTATCCGCTACAGGATAAAAAACGCCATCATGACGTAATGCATGAATATGAATGTAGGATTTGGGATCTGCACTCATTGCCTGCAGATCCTTATAAAATCTTACATTCTTCACATTATCAGGATTCATTCCTCTGAAAAGGGAAATCCAGTACCGACCGGCAGTCAGCATCTGTCTGCCTATCCAGTCACCATTTACAGTATAACTGAACCAAGGCTCGTAAGTGTCATAGGTAACTTCTACCTCTACCCACAGTTCAGAACCAGATACATTGCATTCAAACCCACTGGCGGTCCAGAATAACGTCAACGGATCACGCCTGTTTGTCGTCCTGCCATGTACCTTCAGCTCTTTGATGTCTTTTACTGCCGTTTCCATATGTACTTTCCTCCATTACTCACCATTTCAGCATCTGCACACTATCTCCTGCCGATCTCCTTATCGGATTCGGACAGCTTGCTGTTATTCTTGATATATTCTACAATATCATCAATTTCTGTAAATGCAAGCCCTACATAGCTGTCAGCAGCACCATAATAGATTGCAATTCTTCCTGTCTCGGCATCATGGATGGTTGCGCAAGGGAAGCATACATTAGGCACAAAGCCTCTCTCTTCGTACCATTCTTCCGGTGTCAGAAGGAAAGTTTCACATCTGTATTTTACAATGGAAGGATTATCAATATCCAGAATAGCTCCGCCAATGCTGTATACATAACCATTACATGTTCCACTTACACCGTGATAGAACAGTAACCAGCCTTCGCTTGTTTCAATAGGAGCTGCACCGCCACCGATTTTAAGTGACTGCCACCATTCATTTCCTTTACCCATAACATGTCTGTGCTTGCCCCAGAATTCCATATCAGGGCTTTCGCTTACGAAGATATCACCAAATGGTGTATGGCCACTGTCAGAAGGACGGCTCAGCATTACGAAGTTACCATTGATCTTTCTTGGGAAAAGAACGGCATTTCTATTGAAAGGCAGGAACGGATTCTCAATTCTTGTAAATGTCTTGAAATCTGTGGTCTTTGCTATACCGATTGCTGCTCCGTAGAAATCACCACACCAGATAATATAGTAGGTATCTTCTACTTTTACCAGACGGGGATCATACGCATATACCGGCATAAATGGCTTGCCATCCTCATCTACGAAATTAATCTTGTTTTCATCAAAATTCCAGTGAATTGCATCTTTGCTGTGTCCCATGTAAATGTAAGGGATTCCATTGGTCTGCTCGCCGCGGAATACACCGATAAACTCATCACCGTAAGGGATAACTGCGCTGTTAAAGATTCTTGCTACGCCTTTTAATGGGTTTCTTCCAATAATGGGGTTCTCTTTATATCTCCAGATGGGTGCTCCTGTGAACTCTCCTTCCGGTCTTTCCTGCCAGGGCATATTTTTAACTGCTGGTGCATTATATATTTTTACTTTGCTCATAATGTTTTCCTTTCTACTTTGTGGGTTGTAATAGGTAATTGCCTAATGAAATTTAAGTTAGTGTGAAGCAATAACAGATACTAAATAAAATGGTACTTTATCGTCTTCGTGAGTTTCGATCAACTCTATCCTGACAGTATGTTTCCCATAAGGTAAATGCTCTGCCAATGTATCCAGATGAAGGCTGTCACCCCAGGTTTCCTCGAAGTTGCCATCAAGGATCATGGCGTGTTCCTCGTCCCCATCTACAATGGCTTTTGCAATCGGGGCGGGCTGTACCACTGATTTCCGGTACTGTACAGCCAGGCAGCTTCCCTCTACCTCAAAAGTAATGTTTGCCCCTTTTTCAGATGCTGTCCATCCTTTGCGGAATATCTCACGGATATCGTTCTGCGGGGTATCATCTCTGACGAAACCATCTGTGACAGGGTCATAATTGTTGTTCTGCCAGCGTGTAGAATGTTCATATGCATTCTGTGTTATAGGCGCCGGCATGTCATTGTCCTGCTCTCTCTCGTGTTCCAGGTTGGCGTATACCAACTCCAGAAAATGAATTATGACATCTGCCATCATCTGATGTCCCAGATCATTTGGATGCAGGTCATCCTGCGTAATCTCACGATTAGTTATTGAACCATCAGCCACTTTGGCATAAATGGTAGGCTTCATGCTTACACATGGAATCTGATATACTTCTCCAATATGGTTGTGCTGCGCCTGGGCGTTGCAGCCATCATCATAACGTACACTGTTCACAATCAGGAGCGCAAGTTTGCCCTCATCTGAATAGAGATGTCTGATCAAGCCCTCATAAGTCTCCAGAAAATGTGCATTATCATCATCATTGACACTGAATTCCACAACAGAGAAATCAATATGATGGGATAGCAGATCACTATCTGCTCTTGCCACGCCAAACTGCGAAGTCGTACCACCGATTCCTGCATTTACATAAGTGACACTCGTGTCAGGAAATTGTTTCTTCCACCACTCATATACCAGATATGCATAACAGGTCTCCGGTGTTGAGGACAGGCAGCCCTGTGTAATAGAACCTCCCAGGAAGCCTACCGTGATAGGTTCTCCGCTCTTTGCCTTTCTCATAACTTTTTTAATTCGATACCAGTTTCCACAATTAACGATTCCCAGATGATTATCAATCAGTTTGTCAGCCATCGCTCCAGCTCTCCTGTTCTCATTATTTGTTTAAATACTCAAGATTTTTCTTAATAAAATCACATCTCTGCTCTACGCACTTAACACTGCGGAGCGGATCCGTTGGTGTATTGAATACATAATCCATCAGCTTGTCAATTGTAGTAGTTGCTACATGAAGTCTTGTATCGCTGGATGCATAGTAGATATATACATCTCCGTTGTCTCTTGCGATTGCACCATTGGTAAATACTACATTGGATACATCTCCGACTCTCTCTTCACCAAGAGGGGCAATCAGGAATCCACCTGGTTCAGCAATTACTTTGGTAGGATCTTCAAGGCTTGTGGCGAATGCATATACAACATAACGAAGCCCTGCTGCTGTGTTACGCACACCGTGTGCAATATGAATCCAACCCTTAGGAGTCTTAATTGGAACTGCACCTGCACCGTTCTTGGCTTCTGTAATCGTATGATACTTTCTCTTGCTTGTAATGATCTCTTCATCAATAACAGCATGTGTAATATCATCACACAGACCAAAGCCGATTCCTCCGCCGCTTCCTGTATCAATGAAATCATCCATAGGCCTTGTATAAAAAGCATACTTGCCATTGACAAATTCAGGATGCAGTACAACGTTACGCTGCTGAGGGGAATTCAAAGTCTTAAGATTGTCTAATCTTTCCCATGTCTTCAGGTCTTTTGTTCTGACGATACCTGCTGCTGCAACTGCTGCGGAAAGGTCATTCACACTGTTATCCTTGCTTTCTGAGCAGAATACGCCATAAATATAACCATCTTCATGTTTGGTAAGACGCATATCATATACATTCGTCTCTTCTGGGCATACATCATCTAACAGGATTGGATAATCCCAGAAACGGAACCCATCAATACCGTTATCACTCTCTGCTACCGCAAAGAAAGACTTTCTGTCATTGCCTTCTACACGGGCTACCAGATAGAATTTGCCGTTCAGTTCAATTGCACCTGAGTTAAATACGGCATTTACACCCAGTCTTTCCATAAAATATGGATTGGTCTTTGGATTCAGATCAAATTTCCAGAAGGGGGGAATATGATCTCTTGTCAATACAGGATATTTGTAACGGTCATAGATACCATTATAAAAGTCTGTCTTTTCATTTTTGCGGTTTACGACTTCCTCGTAACGCTCCATAATCTCTTTATATTTTTCCTGAAACATTCACGTACCTCCTTATAGCTGATTACATGATCGTTTTATTACTTCAAAACACATTCTGCCGTTATGATATGGGCATTTCCACGGCTCTACAATCGGTCTGTCCGTGTATGGTCTGCCATCTTCATTGACAAGCCAGTACCATTCTCTTCCGGCTTCATAACCATCTCTGTGGTCAATTACATATTTCTTAATGAACTCCCATTCTGCATCCGCAGCCTTGAGATATTTCTGTCCTTCAATCGTACTCTTACCGCACTTGGAAGCTGCATTCAGGAAGCCTACTACCGTCTCTGCCTGCACCCACCATACGCGATTGGTATCTACAACACCCTTATCACATTCATTTGCCATGGAATGACCATCAAATGCTGCCTCATAGACCTGTCTTGCCAGATCAAGCGTAATCGGTGTCATCTTATCAGCGTATGCCTTTTCTCCAATGACTTCTACACTTCTGTCAACCAGCCAGGCTGTCTCAATATCGTGTCCATAGGAATGCAAGTCAATGATGCTGTTCCATTTATCATCAAAGAAAACTTCCTGTCTATGAAGCCTTGGATTATAAATCTTATCGGCGATAAGATCCATCATCCACATCAGATGCTCTTTTACTTCCTGTTTATGATCGACACGATAGAGCTCTGTGTATGCCTCAAATACATGAAGCAGTGTATTCATGGTCTTCATTGCCATAACGCCATTTTCTGAGAGCTTATCATTATCGATCTCATGAAAAGTCTCATCAAAAGCTTCTTTATATCCCAGCTCATCACGCATCTTATTCTCAATCAGATCATAAAGCTGATAAGCCATATCCAGAGCTTCCTTATCTCCACTTGCTTCATAATAAGAAGAAAGTGCATAGATGGAAAAAGCCTGATTATATGTATGCTTGATTGTTTCTTCCGGTGTTCCATCGTATTTTACAGACCAGAACACGCCACCATTTTCCTTATCCCGGCAATAATTCTTTAGAAATTCAAAGCCGTGACGAGCCTCTTCTAACAGGCTCTCATCTTTTAATAAGGTATAGGCATTGGCGAAGAACCATGTGATACGGCTGTTAAGAATACAGCCTTTTACTGCCCTCTTATCCAGCTTATGTTCATAGTCCATCCATCCGTAATAACCACCGTTTTCATCATCCCTTAAATGTTTCCAGAAAGGGATGATATCGTTGGTCAGATGTTCTCTGATTTCTTCTACTCTCATTTCTCCCCCACCTCTTTAGATTAACCCTTTACAGCGCCAGCAGTCAATCCACTGTAAATCTGCTTCTGGAAAATCAGGAATACGACCAGGGCAGGAATCAGGCTGATGATAACACCTGCACAGATCAGGTTATATTTGCTTCCCAGAGGTCCTACGAAGGTGTACAGGGAAATGGCGATTGTCTTTAACTTGGGATCACTTAAATAAAGGCTGGCATTATAGTATTCATTATAAGTACCTACACCCTTTAAGATCATTACTGTTACGATAGCCGGTTTCAGCAGAGGGAACAGGATCTTAAAGAAGATTGTGAAGTAGGAAGCTCCATCCATATATGCTGACTCATCCAGTGAAGTCGGGATATTCTCGAAGAACTGAATGAAAATGTAAATAGAGATTACGTCAGTACCCATGGAAAGAATAATGTAACCATATAAGTGGTTGATAAATCCAATCTGATACATTAACTGGTAAGTAGCAACCTGCATTGCGATACCGGGAAGTAATGTAGCAAACAGAAAAAGGCTTCTGATCAGTCCATTTCCGGGGAATGTAAATCTGTTCAGTACATACGCTAACATGGAACCTACCATAACGGAACCAAATACAACAAATACCAGTACGATGAAGGAATTTATAAATGCCCTTCCCATGTTTGCCTTATTAAATGCCTGGATAAAATTATCAAAATTCAACCAGCTCTCCGGTAATGTCATAACATTTGTATTCTGATATTCTGTTTCTGTCTTAAATGCTGTAATAACACAGGATACTACCGGAAGCAGTGCTACAAAGGAGAAGAATATTAATGAGAAATATTCAATAAATATCCATAAATAATGTTTGATTTTCTGGCTGACTGTCATGCTTTTGCCGCCTCCTTTGCTCTGATACGTGCAAGCTTCTTTTCTCTTCTGGCACCTGCATTCTTATCTTCATCTGCTGCATCCTTGAATACATATTTGAAGAAGAGATTCTGCAGTAATGTCACGATCATGATAATAATCAATAATACAATAGCCATAGCAGATGCAAGACCAACCTTCTGGCTTGTATGTGCAATTTCATGCATCTTTACAAAGTATGTAGCAGTTCCGTTTGCACCACCGGACATAACAACGTATGGAGGCTCGAATGCACTTAAAGAGCCTGAAATTGACATGATAAGGTTTAACATAACGATTGTCTTGATACTCGGCAGCATAATGTATTTGAACTGCTGCCATTTATTTGCACCGTCTAACATGGCTGCTTCATATAACTCAGAATCAACTGACATCATAGCGCCTACGAAAAGTACCATGTTCTGTCCGAAATATTTCCACACACTGGTCGCAACCAGGGAGAAATTGTTGATACTGGTATCCTTGAGCCAGTACGGAAGATTTTCCTGATTAAAGCCTATCCAGCCAAGCACCGTATCCAATACGAAGCCTCTGGTATAGAAGAATTTGAATATGAAACCAATTGCAATACCATTGATCAAAAACGGGAAGAACATACATCCTTTGAAGAAATCTCCTCCCTTTACCTTAAAACTAAGAATTGTTGCCAGATATAATGCCAGGGCAAGCTGGATTACAGCACCGCCCATATAATATAAGGACAGCCACAATGACCTGAAACAGTCATCTCTGGTAAAGACTTCTTTGTAATTTCTTAATCCTACAAATGTTCTTTCTCCGACATACTTCATTTTATAGAAGCTGAACTTGAACATTTCTGCGAAAGGATAGTAAGTAAATAAAAGTAATAAAGTTAATGGAACAATCATGAAAAGCACAATAATTACAGCCTGCTGTCCTTTTCTGCTTCTCAGCCACTTGTGTAGATTAAATGGTTTTTTCGTCTGGGATGATGCCATAGCGCAACCTCCTCCTTTTCTCTCCTCAAAAACATGAACGTAACACACAGTTACTCAGAAAATGAGCCGGGAGTATATACCCCCGGCCCATGATCAGGGGAAATTATTTACAAGGGCTTTCCCCTTTGCTGCCTGTAAAGATTAGTACTTAACTTCGATTCCAAGGGTATCCTGGGCATCGTTCCACTTCTGTGTCCAGTCAGCCATAATATCATCGAAGGAACCGCCGTTAGCTGCTTCTTCTACAATCTTCTGAACCTTTAAGTCACCGCCTGCATTGAAGTTTAATTCAGACTCAGCGTTCATTTCGTTCATCAGGTCTTCTTCGCCATCTAATGCTGTTACATTTGATACAACCTCTACATTATCAAATGTGAAGGATGTAGGAGCTGTCTTGGAGATAGGATAGCCGCCTTCAAGATCACACCAGCCGGATTCTTCAACCATCCACTTAACGAATACCATAGCTGCTGTCTTGTTCTCGTCAGAAGCATGTACATTGATACCGTAGCAGTAGTCAGGACCTGCTGTTGTATACTGTTTGCCATTAATTGTCATAGGGAATGGCATATATCCGATATCATCTCCATTATCACCGGCTGCCTTCATCTGAGCAACTGCCCATGAGCCAAGTACCATAGTACCAATCTCGCCGTTGTTGATCATAGGCTTGCAGCCTTCCCAGTCTGTTGTAGAGTAGTCATCCTCTGTTAAGCCGTTAGCAACTGCATCATACAGCATCTTGTAAAGTGCATAAGCACCTGTTCCATCTCCATTATCCTTGAAAGGCTCTGCTGTATGAACGAATTTCTGGTTTAACCATGTCTCATCACCTGTTGTGATAGCGCCAAGGTAAGCATCCCACTGGCCACCCATTGTCCAGCCTGCTGCATAGTTTGTATACAGAGGAATTGCATCTGTATTATCCTTAATTAACTGTAAGTCAGCAATGAACTCATCCGGAGTCTTAGGAAGTTCTGTGATACCAGCCTTCTCAAATACTGCCTTGTTGTACAGGATACCCTGTGCATTTCCCATGTAACCTACGCCGTAGCAAAGGCCATCTGCTTTCCACTGATCTGCAAAGTTTACAAGCTCAGACATCTCATCTACTGTTCCGTAAGGATAGAAGTATGTTGACAGATCCTTTGCATCTACAGAAGGGATGAACATGATGTCGCCCCAATCCTCTGTAGGAAGACGAAGAAGCGCTGTCTCTGCATAATCTGTGATACCTTCTGTTGTTACTGTGATGTTAGGGTATACCTTGTTGAACTCTTCAATCAACTTAGCCATTGTACCGTCTTCTTCACGGTCTGTCTTATGATGCATGAAGCTGATGGAAGCTGTCAGATCTGTGTAGTCCTCACCTAATTTAATAGATGCATATGTAGGAACAGCTGCTGCATCTGTGTCAGCTGCTGCTTCTGCTGTTGTAGAAGCTGCTGCATCTGTTGCTGTGTCTGTTGTTGCTGCTGGTGCTTCTGTGTTGGTTGAATTGCTGCTGCCGCATGCTGCTAAAGACATAGTCATTACGGCTGCCATACCCAATGCTGTTAATTTTCTTAACTTCATTTTTGTTTCCTCCCTTTAGAATTTTTAATTCATTTTTAAGTTACTTGTTTAACTTGTTTTTAGCTTACTACTTAATTTACTTTAAGTCAACAGTATTTCATGTCCGCATCTACACTTTTTCCTATTTTCACAACTTAAATGATTAATTTTTGTACACTTTAACAACTACTGTTTTTTAATCTGTTTTTACTCATATTAACTAACGATAAATATATTCTATAAATTCTTTTTATATATACATATCTCCATTTACATAAGTTCCTGTTTTTTAGCTTTTTTAGTTTTTTATATTACTTTTTCATGTTTTTAACTAAAAAAATACCTCCTGCTTACTTAAAAGTCAGGAGGTATTCCTCATCTTCTATTTATCCAGTTTTTTCGCAGTTTCTCTCACGACCAGTTTACCCGGTACAATGTGCAGATTCTCTGTATAAGTGGTATTCTCTATCTTCCGGATAAGACATTGCAATGCGATCTTGGACATCTCACCCATATCTACGGCATATGTCGTAATTCTGGAATCACCAAATTCCGGATACAGATAATCATCATATCCCACTACCGACACATCCTCCGGCACACGGTATCCATTCTCTTCCAAAGCCTTAATCAGGGCATAGGCACTGACATCATTATTGCACACAAATGCTGTGGGCATCTCTTTTGGCAGGACAAATTTATGTTCCAGACCTATGATGCCATTCTCTTCGTCCCGGTCCTTCACAATCCAGTCTTCACGAACAGGAACATGATGTTCCATAAGAGCCTTACAATATCCAAAATATCTGTCCGTGATACTTTCCGTATACATAAGCGTACCGACATATGCTATCCTGGTATGACCAAGACCAAACAGATAATTTGTCATTGTGTAAGCCCCGTTAAAGCTTGCAGATATGACCGAATCTATGACCTCTTCATTGTCATCGTAAAAATCCATAAACACCATTGGGAATTTCTTATAACGATACAGCATCTTCAAATATTCCTGTCTGGGTCTGCCTATAATGATAACACCATCTACTCTTTCTTCCTCCAGAAGCTTAGGCGGCTCCAGAGTCTGCTCTGCATGCGTGTTAATGACTTCAAGCATTGTAAAGCAGTTCTTCTTTACCGCTCTCGTTGCAAGCTCCTGATACATTTTCCAGTAAAATGATGCAAATCTGGCAAAATAACTCTCCAGACTGATAACTCCTATTGTATAGGATTTATTCTTATTCTTCTGGTTAGAATGAATTGGCACATATCCCATCTCATCTGCCAGATCTTTGATTTTTTCGCGTAGTTCTTCGCTGACGCCTTTCTGTCCGGACAAAGCTTTTGACACTGTTACAACACTGACATTCAGCTTTTCTGCAATATCTGCCAGCTTTACTGCTTTGACCATTTCTTTCCCTCCCATCTGGGTTTATTCTTTTTTAGCTTGTTTTTAATATAATTTAATCTAACAGATTTGTCAACCTTATTTAACGTCACTTTCTACAGCGGTAAAATGCAGCAGTTTTGCCTGGAAATCTCCCCATGGATTAGGAATCTGTATACCGGCATACATCAAAGCTTCTCCCGAATAGCAGATGTCTTCTCCCTCCAACTTGTAGAGTATATCCTTTTTAAGTCCTTTTAGCTTAATGTTTCTGGACTTGAAATTAGCACGATTCAGAACCTGCACAAATGTAACCAGGGCTTCCTTCTGATCCTGACTTACAACTTCCCAACAGTCATACTTGTGATTCTGTGAGTAAGAAGCAATACGGTAATATTCCCCTTCTCTTACCAGATCATTATATTTATGATACATGGCAACCTGCTCAGGGATCATGTCTCTCTCTTCCTGTGCAATCTTCGTAACATCCAGCTCATAACCAAATGTTCCAGCCAGTGCTACGATACCTCTTGTCTCAAAAGGTGTCACTCTTCCAACTGTGTGGTTCGGACAGTCAGATACATGTGCACCCATGGTAGATAACGGATAAATCAGAGAAGTTCCTTCCTGAATCTCGAGTCTCTCTATAGCATCGGTATCATCTGAACACCAGATCTGTGGGCTGAAATACAGCATACCAGGATCAAAACGCGCTCCACCACCAGAACAGTTCTCCAGTAAAAGGTGAGGATACTCCTTCGTCAATCTCTCCTGTAATGCATACACAGCCAGAACATATCTGTGATACAACTCTCCCTGTCTGTCAGCCGGAAGATCTATACTTCCCAGATCTGTCAACTGGCGGTTCATATCCCATTTTACATACTCAATATTGGCACTGCGCAGTATCTTAGCCACACATTCATATACGTAATCTACCACTTCCTGTCTGGACAGATCCAGTACATACTGCTGTCTGGATTCTGTTGCAACTCTGCCTGGGATTGCAATTGCCCAGTCAGGATGGGCGCGATACAGATCAGAATCAGGAGATATCATCTCCGGCTCAAACCAGATACCAAACTTCATGCCAAGCTTATTTACTTCATCTACCAGATATTTTAATCCACCCGGTAATTTCTCTTCATTAACCTGCCAGTCTCCCAACGCACAGTTATCACTGTTTCTTGCTCCAAACCAGCCATCATCCATAACCAGCATTTCGATACCAAGCCCGGAAGCCTCTTTTGCAATACTAAGAAGCTTCTCTGTTGTAAAATTAAAGTAAGTAGCTTCCCAGTTATTGATCAGAATCGGACGTTTCTTATCCTTGTATTCACCACGAATCAGATGTCTCTTATACAGATGATGGAATGCAGTTGTCATGCCATCCAGCCCCTGTGAGGAATATACCATAACAACCTCTGGCGCCTGGAAAGACTCGCCCTGCTCCAGCTTCCAGCAGAAATTCTCCGGGTGGATTCCCATGGACATACGGATGCTGTCAAACTGTGACACCTCAGCCTGCGCCTGGAAATTACCGGAATAGACAAAATTCATCGCATATACTTCACCCATCTCCTGTGTCGTGTTTGGACTTACCAGTGCCAGGAATGGATGATCCTGATGACTGGATTCTCCTCTGAATGAGCTGACCTTCTGAATACCATATCCTACTTTCTTTCTCTGAATGTGGCGTTCTCTTGCCCAGCTTCCATGAAGACTGATCATCTCATAATCCTGATTATCCATATCCAGACATGCAGATAATACCTTGGTCAGATAGAAGGCTTGCGTACCTTCATTTATGATCTTAACGCTTCTGGTAATGACATCTGTGTCACAAAATGCCGTATAATATAACAGAGCCTTCATACCAATGTGACTGTCTACGCAAGTAAGTTCCAGTGTTGTAGCTGTTTCTTTGTCTGCAAAGGTAGCAGGAAGTCCTTCCAGCTGTGGTTTGCCCTCCAGAATTCTATGGGAAACATAGGACAGGTTACATCCCAAATAGCCACCCATGGTACGAACAGACAGGCAGCTTTCTCTGTAATCTCCCAGTCCTGCTGTGGGATATTCAAATGGGAAGCAGTCATAGAAGGAGCAGCGCTCTCTGTTATTGCGGCTTGGCACAAATGGGGCTTCCTGGGTACGCATACGGTAAGCAATGTCATGTCCTTGCAGTCTTTTGCCGTAGTAGATGTGTCCGATGAAGTTCTCTTCATCTACGATGCCGAGTAAATAGCTGGTGTTTGGGGTGTCTAACTTAAAAATTCTTTCTTTCTCAAAATATGTAACGTTCATGCTTTGCCTTTCTTTTTAATAGGTCGAGTGATAGGTTAAGGTTCGAGTGACGAATTGTGCCGCTTTTACAATGCAACACAGGCACGCTCTCGCTGCGTTTTTCAAGTGCCTGCTTATGCATTTGTAAAAGCGGTACAATTCTGTATAGTTACTTAAGTATGTTATTTAATAGGTATCACGCAGGGAACGGATGCGCAGGCGGTTTTTGACGTCTGTGGCATCGGTAAAGTTACCATTTATAATGTCCTCAGTTGTAAAGGATATTACACGTGGTTTATCATCAGTTAGGTTGATGATATTGTCGGACAGGATTACATCGGCATCGGTGAAATCTACTTCGACAAATGGGGTATACACATTGCTTTGCAGGGCGATGGTATAAGTGTTTGCATTGCCTACTACTTCTGCATGTATGCTGGATTGTGGCAGTTCTACGTGTTTGTATGGCACAAGGGTATCGCTTTCGATCTGTACTCTGCCATCTTCATAGGTGAAGACTACTTCCACGAAAACGTCTTTCTTATCGTAATAGTGATGTGTATCATCTTCTACGCGTTTAGCTGATGGTGTGATCAGGATTCGTGGCTGTCTCTGTACATAGCTGCTATAGTCTTCTTCCAGAGCTTTACTTACGCCAAAGGCTGGCACAACTACATGCTGTGTAGCAGTCGTTATGACTTTGAAATCGAAGGTCTTCAGAGTCATAGTCACAGTTACACCTACTGGCTGTGCAGTCTCATTCTGCACATGGGCTGCTACTGCACTGAAATGTTCCCCACCGTTGCGCTCGGCAGTATCTGTATCCGCAATTCTGACAATACTCCCGGCTACCGGTTCATAGAATCTGCATGCCATGTAATGAAGCGCTTTCCATCTGCCGTAATAATCAATACTGGACCAGGATGCCACGGGCCAGTTATCATTGATCTGCCAGTACAAGGTTCCCATGCATCTGCCTCGGTTACGTCTCCAGTGCTCCACACCTGATTTAATTGCTACCGCCTGAAGTACCTGTGTTACGTATAACAGGCTTTCAAAATCCTTAGGATAGCGGAAGTTCTCTGCCAGATAGTACAGCATTTTGCCATTGGCAGCATCATTCTTCTGATGGCTCTCCATAACCGGTGAGAAAATATTTCTATCCTGCGGTTCTGTATAGGAATATACTGTCTTTTCTGATGGAAAAGACTGGAACCCAAACTCCGAGCAGAATCGGAAGAAATACTTCTGATAATCAGAAAATGGCTTCTGCCCATGCCATACTTCCCAGTAATGGGTATCTCCACGGTTCTCAGCTCCCGGTTCATCAAAGCATCCACCTGATGAAGGAGAAGAAGGCCAGAAAAAGGTCTGGTCGTCTGTCTTTTTCAGTGCCTTGGGCAGGATATATTCGAATTGTTTAATATAATCAGCACGTAAATACTGGCTCTGGGTCTGATAATTGCCCCAGTATGCCCATGCAGATTCGATTTCATTGTTGCCGCACCATAATCCCAGACTTGCATGATGACGCAGCCGCTTTGCATTATCTGCTGTCTCTGCCGCAATGCTGTCCTCAAATTCCTGCGTTACATCATATACATTGCAGGCATACATCAGATCCTGCCATACGATAATGCCGTACTCATCACACAGATCATAGAATTCATCTGATGGGTAATAACCACCGCCCCACACTCGCAGGCAATTATAATGGGCTTTTACTGAGCTGCGTACCAGATATTCCATCCTCTCTCTGGTAATTCTGTTGTATACACAATCCTCTGGAATATAATCCGCTCCCATGGCAAAGAATTTTACTCCATTGATCATGAATGCGAACTCCTCGCCCCATTGATCCTTATCTCTGCTCACGGTAAAAGTCCGAAGTCCAATACGGTCTGTGCGTGTCTGTGCTTCTTCTCCATTAGTAAGCAGTCTGGTCTCTACCGTATACAGCGGATGTCCACCCAGTCCATTTACCCACCATAACTGCGGATTCTGTATGATAAATTCTGACACATATGTCACATTGTCTTTTGTTGTCATGATATGTTTGTCCAGAAGATGTCCCTGCGGATCATACACGCACACTTCCATGGAGGTCTTTTCATAGATAGTTTCTTCATAAGAAGCTTCTTCATGAGATGCTTCTTCGCTGGAATCCTTTCCTGCAGAACACTTTCCCATGAAATATTTTTTCATGAAATCTGCACCTTCAAGCACTGCTTCTACCTGTAATGTGACCTGGCCTTGCGCATGTTCCTGCTGATATTTCACTTCATCAATTCTAGCTGTGCAATAAGCCTGTATCTCAATATCACGGAAGATGCCCGCATCCGGTAACTGAGCGCCCCAGTCCCACCCAAACATGGAATGTGCCTTTCTGATATACTGATTACCTGCAATCGCTCCACTTGCCTCTATCGTAATCTTCTTATCTGCCGGTGCCAACGCTTCTCTCTCCTCTATATAGCGAAGTGTAGATTTAAAATAAAAGCGTATGGAATTGCTGCCCTCATGCAGATATTCCTTTATTGGGATTCTCCAGGTTCTGTGCATATTATCCATATAAATGACATGCATGTCATTTATATATAAGTCAGCCAATGTATCTATACCATAGCAGACCAGTTGTATCACATCCTGATTCAACAATTCCTGTGTCACTTCAAAACTGCGTTCAAATATATAATCCTGCCAAAATAGGTCTCTGGCTGTGTATTCATTCTGTCTGTAATAGGGGTCTTCTATCGCCCCTGCATTCAATAACGTGGACAATACGGAGCCGGGAATCCAAGCCTGATAGGAGTCCTCCAATCCATAGGCTTTCATATAGGTATCTTCTTCTTTGCACACCGGATGCATCGTCCACATTCCGTTCAATGTCTGTTTCTGCATGTACTTCACCACACCTTTCTTGCTCTAACCTAATAATGGGTAAGTCGCCAAGGTTACAAATGTATTATCCAGATCAGGGTCCTTGATTCTGTCTACTACAGATTTCACCAGTCTTCTACCCAGTGCTTCTATTCTTACATCTACGGTCAGAATATCTTTTTTGAAAAAGTCTTCTTCTATCGTATGATCAAATCCTGTAATGATTGTTCTCTCAGCAAGTGCCGGATTCTTCCTCAACAATACAGTTGCCGTATACTTGGCAATATCATCATTCTCACAGATAATTGCATCCGGCATATATGGCATCTGGTCAATTGCCTCTTCCACCATGCTGTACCCATAATACACATCATTGGAAGGATGGGTGAACAGCATCTTCTGATCCGGTTCTATCCCCCTCTTTCTACAGGCGCTCATAAATCCAAGCAATCTTGCCTGTACAACTCTGGAACCTTCTGCAAATCCAATAAATGCAAAGCTTGTGCATTTCTTTACATCAATGCAGTATCCTGTCAATCTGTTCATGGAATAGAAGCCTTCCAGATTGTATACATCACCAAGTGCAATGTATTCCTGTGCATCCACCGGCGTATTAAAGAAGGTCATGGGTAGTCCCGCCCTGGCAATGCCTTTTACAAATCGGATTGGAAAAATACACAGGAAAATGATACCCTGTACATCATCCTCTAACTGCTCCAGCACTTCTTCTCCATCCAGATCATCCTCGTTCACAATATAGAGCTGCATGCGATAGCCTTCCTGCTTGGCTCCATCACTGATACCTGCCAGTGTGGTATTCCAGAACAGGGACTGCCAACGGTTGAACAATACAAGTATTGTCCCTCCTCCGGTTTTTCTTTTCTGATGCATGACTTCTTCTACCAGTGCATCATCCAGCTTGGCATATCCCATCTGACAGGCTTTCTGTACGACTGCCTGTCTGGTTTCTGGAGATACATTGCCATTGCTTAATGCTTTGGCTACTGTATTTCTGCTCAATCCCATTTCTTTGGCTATGTCCTGAATCGTAACTCTCTTCACTGATCATCCTCCTCTTTAGAATGTGTATAGTGTACAGCAAGGGACGAATTGTGCCGCTTATGCATTTGGGGAAGCTGTACAATTCTGTATCTTGCGATAATGTGATTTATGGTTACTTCATAAATTATCTACTTCTGTAATTTTGAGTATAATAAATGCACACCGGTGTGTCAATATGGTGTGCATTTATTTTGCATTTTATTTTTCATTTTCAACATGTAATGCACTGTTTATGCATTATGACTGTGTGTGCAGGAAGGAGAAGGGATTGGATTTCTCGCTTCGCAGGAAGTTCATGAGGAGGTAGGCTGCACGCAGGGATACTTTTTCTTCTCTCAGGATGCGTGTGGCTTCCTTTTTGTCAACAACGAGGACTTGTATTGTTTCGGTATCTTCCATATGAGCCTGGTTAATCTGACCTGTGGCATAGCCAAATACGGAATTGCAGCTTTCATCCGTAAAGCCTGCTCCCATGAAGAAGGGACGTCTGTAGGCTGGTTCCCCATCTTCGTATACGGTGAAGGTAAGTCCTGTCTCTTCCAGCATCTCACGGATTGCTGCCTCTTCCGGCGTTTCTCCTTCATCAATCAGTCCTGCCGGCAGTTCATAGAGGTAATCGTCCAATGGGTAGCGGTATTGACGGATCATCACAATCTTATCCGGTTCTTCCTTGAGAACCGGATAGATTACCACGCCTTCTGCCAGGCTGTCTTTGGTATAGATCTTCAGTTCTTTTTCTTTACGCCTTGATACGAAATAGTAATCAAACTTTCTTCCTGCATCTGTTAGTGCATCCAATTTGAAAAGGTTCAAAAATTTATTGTCTGACATTTTATGTATACCAGTATACTTTTTCACTAAATTATCCTCCATATATTTGACTTTTTTTACCAAAAGAATTAAGATATAATTATAAAATTGTAAAGAAAGGTGACAAAAACATGAAGCAGATACCCGTTACCGACTTACGTCCCGGTATGGTAACCGCTGAAGACATCCTCACCTATGACTTGAAAATGATTGTCCCAAAGGGTGTCGTACTGACAGAAAATATCATATCAAGACTGGAGTCCTATTCCGTCTATTATGTGCATATTGAAGATACTGTTGTCAATGAGCTTAATACTCCTATGACCTTATCCAAAATTCTGGATGCCGACGCCGTTCAGACCAACAAGGAAAAGATACGCAGCAGCCTTCAGTTCCAGCATTTTCAGCAGGATTTCAACAGATGTGCAGAACATTTCCGCGATAATCTGATGAAATCACTTTACCGCAATGAACCCTTCTACGTCAATGGTCTTTTGGAAGAGACTATTCAGATGATGCATCAGGAGGATTCTTATATCAATGTATTTGATATGCTTCTCAATATGCGAAACGTAGATGATTCTGTATACAATCACAGCCTGGATGTTGCATTAATCTGCAACATTTTATCAAAGTGGCTTCATTTCTCCGAGGCAGATCAGACTATGGCAACCGCCTGTGGTCTTTTCCACGATGTAGGTAAATTTCTTCTGCCAACCGGAGTCTTACGCAAGCCCGGTAAATTGACCAGGGATGAATTTGAAATTATTAAGACTCATACCATAGAGGGTTTTCATTTACTGAATAAATACGATAATATTCCACAGCATGTAAAGAATGCCGCGCTGATGCATCATGAGAAATGTGATGGCAGTGGTTATCCCTATGGATTAAAAGGTCCTGAAATTGACAAGTTTGCCAAAATCGTCACCATCGCAGATATATTCGATGCCATGACCAGTGAACGTGTTTACCGCCGCGCCATGTGTCCATTCTCAGTTATCAAAGCCTTTGAAGACGAAGGCATTCAGAAATATGAAATGAAATACATCCTGACTTTCCTTGAAAATGTTGCCAATTCTTATCTGAATCACCGTGTCACATTGACGAACGGTATGGAAGGCAACGTAATCTTTATTAATCAGGATAATTTTTCAAGACCTGTTATCCAGACCTCTGATAATCAGATCATTGATCTGCAGAAGCAATATTATCAGGACATTATGAACCTGTCTGCCCAGAAAAATGTAGCAATTGAAACAATCATATAAAGAATACCCACAGAAAGTCGAAGCTTTCTGCATCTGACATTAGAAATACTTTTGTATAAGAAAAAGACGTGATGCTCTACAAATATCACGTCTTTTCTATGTATTATTCAACTAAGGGAAAAAGAATCAGCACTAATTTATTTATTATAGTTAGCAGACTGGAAGTCAGGATAAGCAGATTCCAGTGCATGTTCTGTAGGATCAAGACCTTCGATCTCTTCCTTTTCAGATACTCTAAGTCCTACTGTCTTCTTAATAACGAAGAATACAATTGTCATCATGACTGCTGTCCAGGCAAGAATTACGATAACAGCCAGAGCCTGAATACCAAGCTGACGGAAACCACCGCCATAGAAAAGACCCTTTGTAGTATTACCATCTTCTACTACACCGAAAAGACCTACTGCCAAAGTACCCCACAAGCCGTTGCAGAAATGAACTGCTACAGCACCAACAGGATCATCAATCTTTAATGTATTTTCAATGAAGTATACACCTACACATACCAGAATACCTGCTACAATACCAATAATAGCTGCACCCGGGATATCTACGTTGTTACATCCGGCTGTAATGGCAACCAGACCTGCCAGAGAACCGTTTAAAGACATAGACACATCAGGGGCACCATTCTTGATCCAGGTAAAGATCATTGCTGTACATGTTGCAAAAGCAGGTGCAATTGTTGTTGTTGCAAAAATCTTACCAAGTGCGTCACCATCTGCTGCTGCCGCACCATTGAAACCATACCAGCCAAACCACAGAATGAATACACCAAGGGCTGCTACTACAATGTTATGTCCAAGAATAGGAACGGACTTGCCATTCTTATCATATTTACCAATACGGGGTCCTAACATGGCAGCACCGATCAGACCAGTGAAACCACCTACCATATGGATGACACAGGAACCTGCGAAATCAACGAATCCCATGTTAGTCAGCCATGCCTGACCGCCCCATACCCAGTGAGCCTCGATAGGGTATACGAATAAGCTGATTACAAAAGAATAAATACAGTAGGAAATGAATTTTGTACGCTCTGCCATGGCACCGGATACGATTGTAGCTGCTGTCGCACAGAATACCAGGTTGAACACGAAACCATACCAGTCAGTATTGTCGAAATCAAATACATTCAAGCCCCAGCCAACGAAGTTATTACCTACACCACATAACAGGTTATAACCAACCAGAATAAAAGCAACAGTACCAAGACAAAAGTCCATCAGGTTCTTCATAATAATGTTACCGGCATTCTTGGCTCTGGTAAAACCAGCCTCGCACATTGCAAAACCTGCCTGCATAAAGAATACCAATGCCGCACCGATCAGGAACCATACACCGTGAGAACCAAAGATAATGCTGTTCACCGCATTAAGGGCATCTTCAGATGCTTCTGTTAATAAAAACATAACTTTCTCCTCCTTTATCTGTGTATTGCCGTGATAAACATTCTTATCAATAGAAAAAGGAGATAACAACCGGCTGTCCGCAATACTGCTTTGCCCGTTCATTATCTCCTTTGATAATACACATAAATAAATTTTTTCATTTTTCAATTGTTTATGTAGAATCTGCGGATTGCTGCGCATTTATGAAATACAGCAATCGGGAAGAAACTACAGAGCCTCCTGTCCACGCTCGCCTGTACGGATTCTGACAGCGTCCTGAACATCATAAACGAAAATCTTACCATCACCATAGTTACCGGTATTAATCTCTTTTACGATCTTATCAATCAAAGCTTCTGATACTTCATCAGATACAACCGTCTCAACCTTGATCTTCGGCAAAAGATTCACACGATATTCTGCACCACGGTATCTCTTCACAACACCCTTCTGATTACCGTAACCCATAATGTTTGCAATATTCAGACCATTTACGTTAGATTCTTCCAATATAGCCTTCAAATCTTCCAGTTTCTCAGGTCTGATGATAATCTCCAACTTCTTCATCCTACTAACCTCCTCATATTTCTTATATCTGCCTACGAATAATTGTTCCGTTTATTCGTACAAAAAAGGCATTCGCGAATACATTGTATTCTCGAACGCCCTTGTTCTGTCTTTTATTATACACAGAATAGGAATGGTGTCAAATGTTTTTTTAGAATTTTTTCATGTTATTTTCAGCCAAGCCTATATTCTACAAAATCTTTCTCCACCTCTGCAAATGATCCACTAAGTTGAAATCCCAGTCTCTCACATAAATGCCTCGATGGCAAATTCTCCTTATGTACGATTGCTCTGAAAGCATCCTGTCCAAGCCACTCTCTGCCATACTCAAGAATGGTACTGCATGCCTCGTATGCATACCCATGATGTTGATACTCTGCTCCCAGCATAAATCCAAGCTCCAGCCCGTCATAGCCTTCCTTATATTCCAAGCCAGCCCTGCCAATCACCACTCCTGTGTCTTTTAACGTAATAATCCACATCCCATAGCCATAGAAACCATAAATGTTCTGGATATAATCTCTGGTATAACTAAGCTCCTGCTCTGGGTCTGAATACAGATTATCCATATATTTCGTAATAGAGTCATCCGAATACAATTCATACAGCCTTGGAACATCCTCCGGTATAATCTCCCTGATCAGCAGATGCTCCGTCTCCACAATATTCCAAGGTATCCCCTTAGTCCGCCTATAAATACGCTCCAGATATTCACCATCTATATCCTCCAGAGACTCTACGCAATATACGCCACTGGGCAGGCTGGCATCCCGGCTTCCAGAATCCAGTACAATACAACAAGGAATCTGCTGCGATACACAGTAAAAGGCTAATTGCGGGTCATCCGTGAGAACAACCGGGGCTCCACCTATCTCAGATATAGAAAGCATCTGAGAAACCAAAATGTGAAACTGCGCCATTGTATGCTGTAAATAATCTAGTTTCCCCTGATAATCGTCCTGTCCCAGCTCCTGCTGTAAATAGGGCAGATATATAAATAATCGGTTTAGCATTATATCCATAATCAAGCGCTCTCTTTCACACTCTAACAAAATATCATTACCACCAAAGTTATATAATTTTAACTTGATGAATATAAGAAATTCAACTACAATATGGTTAGCTGCAGCAGATTCCATTTTTAATCTGCTGCCATCAATGAATAAAGGAGAATATACTATGGCACAGAATCCCATTGTTACAATTGAAATGGAAAATGGCGATATCATCAAAGCAGAGCTTTATCCTGAAATCGCCCCTAACACAGTAAAGAACTTCATCAGCCTCGTAAAGAAAGGCTACTATGACGGATTAATCTTCCACAGAGTCATCAACGGCTTCATGATCCAGGGTGGATGTCCTGACGGAACAGGCATGGGCGGTCCTGGCTACTCCATCAAAGGTGAATTCGCACAGAATGGCTTCGCCAATGACTTAAAGCACACAGAGGGTGTTTTATCTATGGCAAGAAGCATGATGCCAGACTCAGCAGGCAGTCAGTTCTTCATTATGCATAAGAATGCTCCTCACTTAGACGGCGCATATGCAGCTTTCGGTAAAGTTATCGAAGGACAGGATATCGTAAACAAAATTGCCACCACACAGACTGATTACTCCGACAGACCACTCAAGAAACAGATTATGAAGAAAGTAACTGTTGATACATTTGGTGTTGATTATGAGGAACCGGAGAAGTGCTAATGCACTTCTCTTTTTATTTATTCAGATCATTAATCGCATCCAGATAGCCCTCCAGACGCTTCTGTGCACTTACACTCAGATTCTGGTATGCTTCTATCAACCTGTATTCCTTAGAATCCCTGTCTATCATCATATAATTCGGTTGCTTGTATTCTTTTAATTTCTGATTGTCCGTTCCCTGTAACAATTCGTATGGAGAAATACCAAGTACTTCGCATATAATCATGATTTTATCCGCAGAAGGATTGGTCTTCTTACGTTTCCAGTCACTGACCGTACTTTGGGAAATCCCGGTCCTCTTTGCAAATTCCAGTTGAGAAATTCCCTTTTCCTCCATGTACTTGTAGATTCTTTCACTTATCAGCATAGTATTATAATTCTCCTGCCTGCTCCAAGTCCTTTTTAAGTTCCAAAATTCTTTCTTCTGAAAGTTCAGAATATTTCATAATTAACTCCATAGGCATATGATCAGCCAGCATTTCCCTTACGACCTTCTCTTGCGCCTGTTCCATGCCCTGCTGATAGTTTTCCTTCCACTTACTATTCATCCAATTAACATATTCTACATCTGTTGTCATCATACCAATTACCTCTTTCTCTCTCTGCTCTAAAAATCTTACAAGTATATTCTCTTGCTTACAACGCTGAATGATCTCCTTTGCCTGGTTGCCCCCCCAGCTTGCACCATATTCCTGTCTGACTTCCGCACATATCTGTGTGAATCTCACATATTGATGAATAATATCATTTCCACATCCGTCACGAATTATCTTTACTCTTAAATCTATTGGGCTGTTTCCTGAAAAATAAGTTTCTGCAAAAGACAGCTGTTCTATCCCCAAATGTTCACTACCTGTATATATAATATATAATTCTGGTTTGGGTAAATGGATGACTTTGGATTCATGTACGCTAATTTTTCGCCTGCTTAAATATTCTTCCCAAGTACGTACATAATAGAAAAGCACTCGTAAGACTATATTAGGCGACCAGTCTGATTGCGCCTCTACAAGATACATGAATCTGCCATCTGCAACAAATCCCAAATCATTATAATAGCCATTCATCAGAACCGTTTCCAAAGTAATGACCTCAATCTCAGGATTTTTCTTTGCACTCTTACCACTCAATGCCTCATACAACTCTACTACATAACCTTGTTCTGCAAATAGTTTTGTAAAAACACTGTCTTTTACCTTACGTTTCATTTTCAAACCGGTTTCAGCGATTTTTCTCGGTATTTGTTCTTCTATCATAATACCATTTTTCCTCCTTTGTTACAACTTACGATAAGTTTTGTTTATATTTTACGTTTATTTATCGTATATACGTTATATTAGGATATAAAATAAGATTTGTCAATTATGACAAACCTTATTTTGTCTCTTTTTTACTTCTCAGCCAGGCATCTCTCTTTGTGGAATACAATGCCTTAAAAATATCTATATCTTCTAACGTTGTAATCTTAATATTCTTATTTGATCCTAAAGAAAAGTGCAATTCTGCTCCCAATTCCAACATTAATGTATTCGTATACACTGCATTTGTAATTCCTCTGTTCAAAGCTTCTTTATGTGCCCATAATGCCTTGCCATATTGGTACGCCTGTGGTGTCTGCACCCTCATGATATCATTTCTGTCAATACCATCACTACCACTCTCACCATCTTCTGTGCGCATGATCGTTTCCTGACATCTGACAGCCGAAAGCCCTGAACCATATTCTTTGGCTTTTGCAATACAATCTGTTATAATCTCCTGAGATATCAAAGGGCGTACTGCATCATGAATAATCACGATATCGTCCTTGCTGCAATGGGACTCTAATTCCAACAACGCCTTTCTTGCAGATGCCTGTCCATTCTCACCGCCTTCAACAATCCACTTTAACTTCGTAATCCCATATGCCCGCGCATATCCATCCAGTACATCCAGCCAACCATCTATGCAGGACACAATCATTGCATCCACATCAGGATGATTCTGAAAAGCCTCTAATGTATAAATAATAATAGGCTTATCATAAATTGCCAGAAACTGTTTCGGAACAGACTGTTCCGTCCTGCTTCCACTTCCTCCTGCTAAAATCAATGCTACGTTCATAGGTGTCCTCCTTGACCTTACTCCTGCCTATCTCTATTGCCCATATTGTATAAAGACTTGAACATCTCTACATCTTCTACTGTATTGATCTTGATATTTAAATCAGATCCCTTGGATAAATAGACCTTCTGTCCTAATTTTGATACCATATTGTTAGTATCATTTTCATTCAAAATTCCCTGTTCTATTGCTTCTTTATGATACTTCTGCAAGTCTCCCAGGCGATATGTCTGCGGTGTCTGTATCCTTCGAAATGCATATCTGGAAATCGAACGCAGACCGCAGATTCCATCATCTGTCAGCATCACATTATCCATGGACGTCACCGCAGATATCCCCATTCCCTGCCTTTTGCAGGAACGAATACTGTCTGAAATAATCTCATCGGACACAAGTGGACGAATCGCATCATGAATAATCACAATATCGTCCTCTTTACAACTATGCATCAGCTCATCTGCTGCCAGTCTTGAAGTGTCCTGTCCTGACACACCACCTGTAATGACCCACTTTAACTTATCAATACGAAACTGCTTCGCATACGCCTGCACCATGTTCTCCCAGCCCTTTAGACACGCAATCATAATCGCATCTACCTCCGGGTGGCTCTGGAACTTCTGCATCGTATATACAATGATTGGTTTATTATACACATTCACGAACTGCTTGGGTATATCCATCTTAAAAGCAGGGTCTACACCACCTGCTAACAATACTGCTATATTCACGCCATTTCCCCCTTATGCTGCCTTTTATCTACAGTCCCTTAATATCTGAACCGTCTTCTCCAGTCCCTCTTTTATAGGAGTTTGGGCTCTCCAGCCCAACTCGTTGATCTTCTTCGTATCCAGAAGTGCTTTCGTAGCAGTAGAATATCCTGCCTGCTCCACTGCATCCGGTAATTCAAATACCACCCGTGAACCAGCTGCCTCTGCAAGAATTCCGGCAAGCTCCTTTAATGTTATTTCGGAATTCTCATCCGCAACATTATAGGCTTCACCGCTTTTTCCATATAATAATAAATATAAAGCAGCCACTGCTGCATCTACCACATAGGTATAAGAATATAACTGATTTCCTTCACTCTTCAGTACAATGTCCTCACCTGCTGCCGCTCTCCTGATAAACTGGGCAATTGCCTTAGAATCGTCTATCCCCATGGTCGGTCCATACACCCTTGAGAAACGTCCGATTACAAAATCCTGTTCCTTCTGCGCTGCAAAAGCATTGCATAAAGATTCTGAAAGCCGCTTACTCTCCGGATAGCCAGCCCTAACAGTATTACAGTCAATATATCCTAGGTAAGCTTCCCCGAACTTGTCCACATCTTTTCTGTTCTCTCCATAGATTTCCACAGAGGAAAAACACAGAAAACGCCTGCAATAATGCTCTGCAGCATAGGATAAAAGTTCATATGTACCTGATACATTGGTCGTAATTGTACCAATCGGATCAGTTGCATAAGCCCTTGGATGCGTATTGCTTGCTGCATGAAGAATATAGTCAATATCCCCTGACTCTGGCAAAGGTTGTGATATATCATGAGAAAAGTAGGTGAAAAAATCATTATCCCAATAGGGAGCAAAACGCTCCCTAGCCTTTTCCTCATTACGGCTGATAGCAAGGATATGGATACCCCGGGAAGAATTATTTATGATATTATTGTAATACATAAGAATGTCAATAATCACCGATGCAATCATGCCTGTAGCACCAGTGATTAAAATTCTGCTGCCTTCTAACTTATTAAAATTACCCAGCTTCCATGCTGATTCTATATCCTGTTGATATATTTCACTATTGTATAGATTCATTCCCATGTTCCCCTCGTATAATAGACTTTGCTGAAAAAGTATTGCCTTTTATTAATTATATAAATCGCCTCCGCAATTATATTGTACCCTGATGTATGTTATCAATTGTGTTTTGCGGTTATAACCGCAAAATTGCAGATTTTCTATAATCATACAGCCACCCTTTTCCAGTATCTGTTCTGCCAGTCTGTAATTCGAACGGGGGTTGCACCTGTTAAGTCCACACAGCATAACTGCAATCCACTTTTCATAATCTTTTAATATTGCCACTATTCAATAGCTCAACAGGGTCATAATAAAGATTCGTACCAATTGCCATACCATTAATTATGCTCTTAAAAGTGTTAGAAGAATTATCTGGATTGAACTTTAGGTTGATACATTCAAGTGATGGCATCTTTAAATCGAATGGTACAAAACATATCTTCTTCTTGTATTGTAGTTTTGAAAAACTTATTGCACTTTCTTCATTTGAAGTTATCATTGCCACAAAAAGATTATCCCAATTAATTCTTGATTTTCTTCTTTCCCAGCACCTATTTGCTTCTTCAAAAGAAAAATAATGATTAAAATGCAAAATAATATCATCACACCTACATACAGGATACCTTCTTTTCAAATTTACTTCATACTCATCTTCCTAAGTGTTCGTAATAATTTATACAATTAATATTATCACTAAAAGTTTTTCCTGTCCCCCAGATTAACCCTCTATATACAATTATATCCACCACTTCTAGATACAATATATCCTCAGTAATCCTCATCTATTAATATATACTACATTTTTAGTCCTATTACTTCATCAACACTTCTAAATATAATTTTATTTCATTCTCTCAATTCATATATTTTTCATACCACATTTGAAAAACAAAGTATGACCAAAAAATATTGGTATAATTTTTTCCCTTATTTAGACTTTCATCACCGTTCTGTAAATAGTCCCTAAGCGCTGGTATCAAGTTCTCACCATTAAAAATACCTTGTCTTCTCAAAAAGCTTTCAGAAGAATAATCAATAATCCTTTCTTTTAATGGGCCGCTTAGCCATCTATACATTGGCATTCCAAAACCCATTTTAGGTCTATCTAACATTTTCTTGGGAATATATTGATATACTAAATCCTTTAATATCCTCTTTTGATTGCCATTATTATCTTTATAACTTATAGGTAATCTAAAAGAATATTCTAAAACTTCTTGATCTAGTAATGGACATCTGCACTCCAATGCATATTTCATAGATGCTCTATCAACTTTAGCTAAGATATCATCTGGTAGATAGGTATCTAAATCAAGTAACATTCTCCTCTGTGACCAATCTTTTTCTTCATATCTTTTCTCCCACGGAAAATAGTATTCTGCGCATGGTTTATCTAATAAGTTCGCAATATAATCAATATAATTTTGAATTCCTACTTGCGTTCTTGTATTCTCATCCTTAAATTCAGCTAATATTTTTTCTTCCAGTAATATGTTATTTTTATGGCATAATTGATTTATTGCGCTCTTGTCAGATTCATTCAATCTGTTCTGAGCTTTCTGCAAAGTAGAATAAATATTATATCCTCCAAAAATCTCATCTCCTCCATCTCCTGTTATTGCTACAGTAACACTTTTCCTTGCAAGCTGTGAAACTAACATTGTAGGAATCTGAGAATTATCACCATTCGGTTCATCGTAGTATATTGGAATAGAATCTACTAAATTAAGTAAATCCATTTCTCCAAATTTGTATTCTGTATGATCTGTTCCTAGTATTTTCGATATTTCATTAGCATATTCCATTTCATTAATTCTTGAATCATCAAATCCTATGGAAAATGTTTTCAATGGATGGTTTAACTTTTTTTGTGCAATCGCACAAACCAAGCTGGAATCAATCCCACCACTCAAAAAGGCGCCTACTGGAACATCTGCATATAATCTTCTGATAATTGCATTTGTAATTATTTTTTCGAGTTCAACCTTTGCCTCTTCATAATCAGTAATCAGCTCTTTTCTTTTTTCTTTATATACTCTTGCAACATCCCAATATTTCCATGTAGTTATTTTCCCATTACAATATTCAAGCACCCCACCTGGTTCTAATTTGAAAGTATTTAAAAAAATAGTATCCGGAGCATTAATATACATTTTCTGTAAATATCTTCCAATAACACCATAGTTAATTTCCTTAGAGAAACCGGGGTATTTCATAATCGCTTTAAGTTCTGATGCCCATACTAATTCTTCATCATGATAATAATAATACAGTGGCTTCTTTCCAATACGATCACGTAATAAATATAATTTTTTTTTCTTAACATCGAACAAAGCAATTGCAAACATACCATTCAGTTTATCAACAAAATGAACTCCCCATTTTTGATAGGCAGCAATAATAACCTCCGTATCACAATCAGAATAAAAATGATACTCATTTAATTCTTTTTTTAGTTCATTAAAATTGTATATTTCCCCATTAAATATAACTATGACATTCTTATCATTAGAATGCATTGGTTGATGTCCTAAGGGAGATAAATCCATAATTGACAATCTTCTATGAGCTAAGCCAATGCATTTTTCCTGATCAAACTTATATATTTCTTCTCCATAGTCATCTGGTCCTCTATGAACTAACGTGTCATTCATTTCTCTTAGGATCTTATTATCAAATATTGTTTTAGTTATATATCCACATATACCACACATGTTTTGTCCTCATTTCAAACGACACTACTTCGATACCAAATGTGAAATGAACTCTAATCCATTTAATACCTTTACTTTTTCATTTACATTACGAACATGAGCTTGTGTTTTTTTGAATAAGAAATAGGTTGAAGTAAATATTACGTCAACACACAGATTTTTTAAATCATCATCACTGTATACCTCTATTTTTTTTCCACCTACATCAGTCTGTCTTCTATTATCATCAAACAGGCATACCTGATAACCCATACGTTTAAATGTAGTATATAATGCAAGCGCTCTATCATTTAAACCCCATACAGCCACTTTTTTTCTTTTTTTCAGATAATTTTTCTGCAACGCCTTCATCAGTTTTTCTTCAACCCCATGGCAATATCCCAAATCCGTGGCTTCCTGCAAATATGTCTGATAGCTTTGATAATGTGAGAAAAGCTGTTCCGGTTCATATAAAAAGCAATCTAACATTCTCAATTCAGCCTGATTAAAATCAAAGATAAAATAATATTCATCCATTCTATAGTCATTGGGAATCTTTGTTTTTTCTCTTAACTGTACCATTTGCTGTTTTGAAAGAAACATTTCTAACTGAAGCATCCTCTTGAGTGTATTTACAATGTCTTTTGCCATTAGAATATCTATTTCTTTTTTAAATAGAATCTCTAAATTTCTTTCGTAAAACTTCTGATTTCTATATGGAATTACCTGTTCAATAGGTGTAATTACTTTATCCACAGTTGTAGAATTAACCAAAGAATCATCACGATTAACGTAGTAATAATAAGGCTTTTGTAATTTTATTTTCTTTGATGCATAAAACTTCCATAATGGTGTAATTGCATCATCTGCTGCTCTCATTTTTTCAGGTGAAAGTAAATGATTATGAATCAATATCTCTTTTTTAATCACTTGAAGCCACACTGCACATCCCGTATTATGGTGCCAATATGGAATATCCTCTTGTGATATTAATTCCACTGGATATATTTCGTTTGCATTCACTTTATAAAAATCAAAATAGACAAGATCCGCATTTGTATCCTTTACCGCTTCAAATACATCCTTACATAAATTTGTATCTAAATAATCATCACTATCCAAAAAGCATATGTATTTTCCTTTTGCAGCTTCTATTCCAGCATTTCTAGCCCCCCCCTGTCCTACATTCTTTTCAAGACAAATCTGTACCACTTTTTCAGGATATTTCTTCACATAGTTTTCTACAAACTCTTTACTTCCATCTGTTGAAGCATCATCTACACAAATAATCTCGATATTATCATAGGTCTGCTCAATGCAAGAATCTAAACCTTTCTTCAAATATTTCTCTGAATTATAAATGGGAATAATAATACTGATTAACGGATTTTCCATGTTCATTCAATAATCTCCTTATATTACTGCGTATAAAACCGTCTCAGCAGAATTCATGGAATAGTGCCTAATATAAAATTTGTACTCTGGCACAAGAAAATGAAGATAATCAGGAATATCAATAATATCCTCAGGTTTATGATAAATACAAATTGCAAGATTAGGCTTATATTTTTTTATTGTATTTTTTGCTCCCTGCAATGCCTTTAATTCTGAACCTTCAATATCCATTTTTATAAATGTTACTTTATCATTGATTACATCATCAACAGCAACCACATTTACTTCTACATCTCCTCTTTCATCCAACTTAGACTTGATGGTTCCCTGAGATTGAAAACGCAATATATCCTTACAATTCCACATTCCTGCCGGAATAATATCTACATTTTTAAGTTGCATATTCTCTACTTGCTTCTCAACTTTAGGCAAGTTGATTAAATCAGGCTCAAAGGCATATATTTTTTCTACTTTGCATTGTTCTAGCAACAGTTTACTTGTTTCAAAATCAAAACACCCACCATCAACAAATATTTCTCCATCCTTTAACTTGATTACCTCATCAAAATATTGCATTTTTATAACTTCCATCTGTTCTTTCCCTGCAAATGAAATAATATTATCTTTTGAAAAATACTTACGTAAGTAATTCATCACTTCATCATAAAATGTAGTAGTACTTATCAAAATAGTTGCTTCCTTATGCTCATTTATTAACCTCTCCGGTGAAATAACTTCAATTCCCCACAGTTGATTACCTTGTTTATTAGAATCTCTATCACACAAATAATTCACAGAAATATTCTTTTTTTTGCAAGCATATACTGCCATTTCACAATTAATCCCAGCACCATAAATGATTACTTCTTTTTTATTTTTCAGATAATTTAAATGTTCTCCAAAATTTTCAAAAGAATCTTCCAACAATTGATAGACATATTTTATATCGTTTGAAACTGCATACAATAATTTGTCCATATATATGCGTTTAGATTTTTCATCTCTTAGATTTGCATATATCACTTGCATCTTAGATAATACATCCTTTGAAATTTGACCTTCCATTCTATTTCTCCCCATTCCATATTATATTTCGTTCTTTTTCATCAAGCCATGAATAATGATAGTGATGGATAGAATAAGTATTCTTGCTTATATCAATCTTGTTATGGCCAACTAAAACTGGTGAAAAAAATTCACTTGGAAAAATCGCAATATTCTGCACAATCTGATACTGATTATTAGCCAAGAAACCATATTTTCGCAAAATATTTGACTCCCAGTCAGCATTAACTTTCCATTTACTCCAGCCCTCAATATCACGTAACGTAATGGCATCATATGTTTCCAAAATCTCTTTTAATATAGGATTTTTTGCAGCCGTTCCCATCCCCAGACCTGATGCTACACATCCAGATTCTTCCATTCCCATATATGCATACTGATATCTGAACTCATCCAAATTTTTTAATAGTTCAACATCTGTATCTAGGTAAATGCCTCCATATTTATACAGAACATACATTCTGACATAATCTGCTACAAAAGCCCATTTTTTATGTTCATATGCATACTTAACATAAGCATTACAATTAATATCAAAGTTATCTTCATTCCAACATATTATTTCGTATTTGGGACATAATTTTTTCCATCCCTCAATATACATTTGGTCTTTTGCCGGTAGTGTCCCTCTTCCAAACCAGCAATAATGTATTTTAGCTGGAATCAACATCTCAGAACTACGTTTTATACAAAAATTATCTGTTTTTTTTTCATGCCTAATCAAAGGATAGACAATATAATCAATTGTTTCATCTATAGCCAGAATTTGATTAATTATTTCATTATAATGTACCGTAGTAATCACAATCACATCATTATTTTCCCTACATGATAAATAATTTGCAAAAGAACCTACCGAAATCTCTTTCTTTTGTATTCTATACTTTTTATTATGTAACTCTACATTATTATCAATCAAGTACGAAATGCAAGATAAATTTATTTTTCCATTACACGAATCAACAAAAGCCTGAAAATAATTTCCTATTCCCCAACAAACTATATTTTTCTTTTTCATGAGTTCAAATAATCCATCCATTGTTGTACACTCTAATTGCATTTACTTCTCCGTTTCTGGTTATTCCCTCGTATTTTTTCTTATTACAACTTGCTTAAAAAGATACTATCTAATGTTTCAAATTGATTGCATCCTAAGTCTATCAATGTTTTTATAATTTCCTTTTGTGCGATTCCACCTACTGCTATTAGAATCTTAACGCAATTAAGATCATTTTTTTCTATATTATACACAGATACAACCGGTATATTACATACCTTCTCTTTTTCATTTGGTCTAGAAGATATAACTATGCATTCCACTTTCTTATCTTGTCCCTTTTGTTGTAAATATTTCAAAAATGCTTTCCCATATTTTCCCGCACCATATATATAAATTATGTCATTTTTTTCTAGTACACTTTGCAAATACTCTTCATAATTATCCATGGTATTTACCACTTTTTCCTGCATTTTTCTTAGTGGTCTAATGATATAGGTATTATTTTCAAAATAATCTTGTATAATTTGATTCATATATAATAACTTAGTAAGTATTATAATATCATTACTTTTTAGATTATGAAGAATGCAATCACAGCATTCGTATTCTAGTCTGTCTAAAGTTCTTTGAAAAAGTATATTTAATTTATGGTCTCTTGCATATTGCAAATTATCTGTTATTCCCTGTAACATTTCTATTACCTTTTGCGTATTATATCGAGACGCCATAGCTGGAATGCGATAACAGTAAAGATAAGTATCAGCCATCGCAAAATTGCCAGCTGCATGGAGTGCTTTAACCATAAAAACAGGATCTTCATATCGAGAAATATCTGGGAAAAAAATATTATTTGAAATAAGGAATTCTCTATTATAAATAAAAGAAGTAAAACCATAATCTATTTGATACAAGCCATACTCAAATATTTTATCCGAAATCATATTTCGATCTTCGCCCCAGAAATTTAACTCCATTATTCTGTTATTATCATTTCTTTTGCTAAAGCTGCCACATACATTAACTTTATCCTTTTCACAACGTTCTACCATCTTCTTCAAAGCATCTATGTCATAAAAATAATCATCTGCATCCAAAAATGCAACGTACTTCCCCGTTGCATTTTTTAATCCATTATTTCTTGCATTTCCAGCACCTTGATTTTTCTGTCGAATCAACTTAATACGCAAATCTTTACTTGCAATTTTTTTAATTATAGATTCCGAATCATCTAATGAACCATCATCAACACAAACTATTTCCAAATCCTGTATTGTTTGTTTCCTTACACTTTCTATGCATTCCTCTATATACATTTCTGCATTATATATAGGAATAATGACAGATATTTTCTTCATTTTTCCCCCATTATGCTTGGATTATCCTTCACACCTAAATTTCATAACCATAACACCACCAAATGTATTCTTTCACATATTCAGTAAGATCCATATGTTCTGTCAGTCTTCCAACTCCGCTTTTTCTTAATTCTATATCTTTCCACTGCATTGATAAACACTTTTGAACACAAGGATAAATTGGAGTTTCATGAGCATCCATTTGACTTTTGGCTACTATATTGATATTAGATATATTAAGTTTTTCTAATATACGAATAGATATTTCTTTTATAATAGTATTAGTTGGATGTCCAATATCAAAAAATAGTTTTTCCTTCCTATAATGATTGACGATAAAATCATATATTTTAATATCCCAACATACTTCTCGTTCTTTTATTTTTTTCATATACATATTAAAATTGGTCATAATATATTTTTCATCAATTGCATTGTCGTCTTGCACAAATTTACATATTTCTTCTACATTCATTCCTTTTTTCTTACATTCATCTATTACAATATCTGCATGTGGAAACATACCATTGGTATTTACCCCATTACTTAGAGGCGGATTATTTTTATTATACTCTACTTGAGGAAAAAATGCTTTTCCCAAACCGTATAAATGAGGTATTGTAATATCCAAAACTTTTGAATTGATTATCTGACGAATATATTTATCAGATAAATATATTCCATATGCATTGTTTTCCTGAATGTCTTCATGAATCCATACATCACAATTTTTTAATACTTCTTTCCGAATTTTATGTTCTGTATTGTTACATATTAATGGATTATAATAAATATAATATTCTTTATTAAAATATTCACACGACTCTAAGTATTCTTTTACAATACTCATATGACAGTTTCCGTGAAGCAATACCATTTTCCGATCAATTAGCGGATAAAAAATAAAGTCTTCAAATTCACGCAATTCCATATTCCTTAATTGTTCTGAAATAGAAAGGAACGTGTTTTCTGCCGTAGCAATGATTGTAAAAATACCTTTCATATTTTCAGCACTTGGTTCATAAACTGGTCTGCCGCAAAAAGATGTTACCTGACAACGATTATTAAAAAAGTTTTCTACTACGATTTGTCTTTGTTGCAATTCAAACATACATTTTGCAGCATCAAATCCTGTTCCAAATATTGCAATTCTATGATATTTCAAAAATGCTAAAGATATCATTTCCCCCCCCTAAAATTTATCTTCTTTTAAGCAATTGAAAATTACTTCCTGTAAAGAAATCATTTTATATTTGTCCCCTAATTCTTTCTTTATTTCATCATAATAAAAAAAAGATGTAACAACCAGTATATCATGTTTCGGTAATGTTTCTTCCGGCAAAAAAACAGGTATATCAATATTTAATTTATCTTTTTGCTTATCCACTAAAAAAGATATCTCAACATCTGTATCTTTCATCTGCACAATAAGGTGTTTTGCAAACATACTGTATCCATAGATTCCTATTTTCTTAATATTTCTATTGATAAAATAAGTTCCAATACATATATGATTTTCTGCCAGTCGCAGCCATTCATCTAAAGCATTCATATACAATTCATATTTGTCAGCTCGTTGTTTTATCATCATATTTTTTTTAGAAATACTTGGCTTTTCTCCAATGTCAACGTAATCTAAATAGGTACTTTTTGCCTCTTTTAATGCAATTAAATACTCATATTTATATTTTTGATCAGGTTCTAAATGCATGCCTTCTCCCCATTCATTCCATGCGTTGATAAAAACCATTTCGTTTCTTTCACGTTCACTTTTGGCTAATAATTGAATCAAATATTTTTCAAATAGCTCTGGTGTATTATTAGTAAGCACAATCCCACGTTTTCCCCTTCTAGGAGTATCATCATAACCTACTATTCCACTGTAATATGTTTTCCTTTTTCCACTCTGTTGGTTATCTAAAATACACTTCCATAATTTTGCATAATCAATTTGAGTCACACCATTAGTCTGCATTTCTTTTTCGAATACACCTAACTCACTTCCTGGCTCTCTGATAAACTCTGCATCTACCCTACATTCTCCTTTGCAATCGCCACCAATAATATATATTCCAGGCCAACCAGCTTTTTTTGCACAATCCTGCCAGTACAAAATCATTTCATTTAAACACGAAATCATACTTGCTTTGTATATAATAAATACTGGTTTCCCATCTAATTTTATATAACGATCATCCAAGAAAAAATGATTTAGATAATCAAAATGATTTTTCCATTCTTTTTCTTCACCGTATTTTTGTTCTAATAAAATGGCATTTTCCTGTTTACCTTTTTTACCTTCACATAAATCAGTCCACACATTTACATTTTCCATTTTTGTCCATGAGCGAGCCCATGTTTCATTAGCCCAACAAAAACAATATGGCATATCAACATCTTGCCATCTTAACAAGTTTTCTGCTGGTTTTTCTAAAATCTGTCTGCCATCTTTAAACCAATAATGATACATACATGCACCATCTATACCATATTGCTTCATAAGATTTGCCTGCCATTTCATGGTGTCTTTCTGAAGCAAATCATAATAGTAATCATTTAATGGCACATGCGGTTGATAATGACTGTCAAATAGTTTTTCGGCTTTTTGCGTACTAAACCAATCTGAAAATCCTTTCCCCCACCATTCATCATTTTCTTTCACTCTATGAAATTGTGGAAGATACATTGCTAGTATTTGCATAATAATTATACTCCTCTTTTTTATCCTTCTTTATACTATTTAAGTCTTTTCATTTTTTTAACGACGTTGAGAACTTATGTACAAAGGCTTCCGGTTGAAAGAAAAATTCTATATTATCTTCTATTTCTTGCTCTGTCCAATTCCACCACTGAATTTTAAGTAACGCATCTATTGTTTCGTATTCAAATCTATACTTTATAATTTTTGCTGGTACTCCCCCTACAATTGAATATGGTCCAACATCTTTTGTAACCACCGCTCCAGCAGCCAATATTGCTCCATCCCCTATTGTAACTCCCGGCAAAATAACTACATTTGCACCTATCCATACATCATTTCCGATGATAACTGGTTTATTATTTCTTATTTCACTATTATGATACTGTGCATTGTTTTTGTGATTTCCAAACTGTCTAATTAAATTTTCATGCTTTTCAAAATTTTCCAAGGTCAAAAAAGGGAACTCATCTAAAAAAGGATGCGTACTAATACATTCCATCGGATGATTATTCCATATTTTTGCTGTACCATTAATTGAACAATATCTGCCTATTGATTTAGCAAGTGGAAAGAAATATAAAAGCTCCTTATATCCATATGTATATTTACCAATCTTGCATCCTCTATATTCAATATCATCTTTCAAAATATCACTTTCATCTGTTTCATAAATATATATCATATCTTTTCTCAAAGAATATCCTGCATTAAGTAAAGTATTAATAATATCTCTATCATACTGCATTAATGAAATAACTGGAAATACATTTTCTTTCTTTAAAATTTCAGTTCCATATACTTTTTTTGACAAAAAAAACTGATTTTTTCTTGCAAATGAATCAATGAATCCTTTTACCTCGATATGATGCTCTTTTAAAATGGGATACAATATACATGCGCCTTGTCCAGTTCCCCAAATATAAATATCCTTTTTTTGAGATATTTTTTTTATTAAATCACATTTTTCCTTACATTTTTTTTGGAAATCAATTTTATTCAATCCTCTATTCCTCATAAATAGTTTATCCTAAAAGTCAAACTAACAATATTTACTTACTTTCTACCATTTTTTCAAATTTCTTCTTTGCTCCCTCAATGATAACGTCCTTATCAAAGAAAACATCAACATATTTATCAAATCCCAGCAAATCATAAGAGCATGCTTTTTTTTGCAAAACAAACTCATAATATAAATTCTGTAAAAATTCAAGGAAACTTTGTTTCACACTTTTTAATGTATCAATTGTAATATCTCCATCTCTATATAAATTAATTGTTATAATAAATTCATCTAATGCAAATGCTTTAAACAAATCATATTTTCCTTTTTTACTGTGGTCTGAATCTATTTCGCTCATCCAATACATATCATTTATAATATATTTTTCTTTTTTTCTTTCTGAATACAGAATACATGCATGGGGAGAAATGGAATCGTATTTTAAATCTTTGGGGATTCTATCGTAATCTTTTTTCCATATTCCCACGCCAGATGTCCATGTTCCATATATTCCCAAATTATTTACAAATTCATCAAAATTTAAGAATTCTCTATAAGTTGGTCCCCAGCCCATAGAACCATTTGAAAAATAAATAACTGGTTTTTCTTTCTCATACTTTTCTAAAAAATTAATCATATATTGCAATCTCCCATCTCTCCAGATTGATCTATGATTAACAAATTTCAGATAATCTCCCTTTGCAAGTTTTAGTGCCTCCAATTGATTATCAAACATATATGCATTTGTTCTTTTATAAATTAAATTAGTATGATTATTTGCATAATTTTCCATTTTCACTTTAAAATCTTCATTTTTTCCATTATCTGTTACAATAACTTCAAATCTTTCATTATCTACTCCTTCAGCATAAATACTATCAAGTGCCGGAAAAACCCATTCAACAATACCGTTTGTAGGTATGCATAATGATAAAAACATTTTCTACTTCTCCTTCCACAATAAGTTATAGAGGACAATACATCTCTAAATCAACTATCCTTATCTCATCATCAATTTGTTTAAAAATAGAATTATAGATAGAATGATTAGTCGCTACTAATAAACAACGTCTCTTTCTGACAAATGATGTGCTGACAATTATATTTCCCTGCTCATCCTTTTTCCCAATATCATTATTCTTTTCATCACATACTCCATCAATATTTACTCGTTTTTCAGCACATACTTTCTCAAACGCCAAACCTCGTTTTCCTCGTCCCCACATAAATAAATCCAAATCATTACTCTTTAATACTTTAATTAGCTGATCACTATTTTTTAATTGAGAATAATAGTCTCCAATTCTTTTGAACCATAATGATTTATAGCCATACAATAGCCATTTTTCTTCATAAATTTTCATTTTAGAATTATTTATATTATGTGGAACAATTTCTAAAAAGTTGCGAAATAACTCATAAAACTTTGAGCATACTAACTCATTATTACATCTTTCCATTTCCATTAACCCCGTATTTATAGCATATTCAACTATCATATTATTTTTATTAGCATATACACTTTTCTCATTTGCTTCCTCATAAGTTTTTTTTATTGCATCCAGCATATTTAAGGGATTCATCCTAGCCGAAATCTGATAGTCTGTATTATATCTATAAAAAATAAGATTAGAATCATTGATTATTCCAATTTTTTTTGTACACAGTACAGTCATTAATGAATATAATAAATCATTATCTGATGGTAAGGATTGAAAGAAAATATTGTGCTTTTTCAAGTAGTCTACTCTACATAATCTATTACTTCCTGATGCTGGTATATTAAGAAGCATATCATCCTTATCCTTAATATCTTCATATGTAAATGGTAAGTTACAACTCTCAATTTGGGGAGGATTATGATAATACAGTGAAAATCCACAAATACATATATCTAAATCTTTATGTATACAAGCTGTATACAATTTATTCAGTAAAGAATCTGAAAAAAAATCATCTGAATCCAGAAAAATACAATATGCTCCTTTAGCATTACTAAATCCTATATTTCTTGCTTCAGCAGCACCACAATTCTTCTGCATTCTAATATATGTAATAAGTTTTTCGTACTTGCTTTTATATTTATTTATAATTTCTATTGTTTCATGTTTTGTAGAGTAATCATCAACAAGAATTATTTCATATGAAACCTCTTTTTGACTAATCAAACTCTCAAGACATTGCCTCAAAGGTTCTTGAGGAGTGTTATGAATTGGTACAATAACAGATATATCAACTTTATTCATACATCTTCTCTTTTCTTCATTATTTTACATAGGCGTTTGCGAAACGCCAAACACCGCATAAATACGGCGTTTTTTTGTTGCTAAAATAAAATATCTCCTCAAGGTTTATGGTAAAATAGAGTTGCCTAGAAACTACTAACCAATCCACCTTAAAGGAGATATACTCATATGATAACACATAAGCAACTCACTTTGGCAGAAGTTTTTGAAGATTGCCAAAATAAATTCGACAACGACAAATATCAGTTTCTTTCTCTTCTTGATGAAGCCATTAACCTTGATGAAATTGTTCCTGTTTCTTTTGTTACCCATTTCCACGCTTCAACCGGAAGACCTCGAAAGCACCAGCTTTATCCAATGCTTAAGGCTTTTCTGATTCAGCGTATATTCTCAATCCCGACTGATACGCTCCTGATTGTTTTCTTGAAATACTCTCAGGAATTACGTGGTTTCTGTGGCTTTGATGTTGTTCCTGATGCCTCAAAATTCACCCGTTTCAAACAGGATTTCCTGATGGACTTACAATCTATGTTCGATCACATGGTTGATATGACCGAACCGATCTGCCAAAAACTTGACCCTCATCTGGCAGCTATGACTATCTTCGATACCTCTGGCATTGAAGCCTGGGTCACTGAATCAAGGCAGTAGTAACCATTTCTTCAATCATGTTTGGTTCAAACAAATCATCTGCGTCCAAAAAAATAATCCAATCTCCTTGAGCCATATTCATTCCAATATTTCTAGAAACTGCTGCACCATGATTCTCCGTCTGAATGCATACCTTTAATCTGTTATCACTTGTATATTGCTTCAAAATATCAACAGTATTATCAGTACAACCATCACATACATAAATAACTTCGATATTCTTATATGTCTGTCCAAGTATTGACTTAATATTTTCTTCTAAAAATATTCCTGCATTATATGCCGGTACAATGATTGTTACCATATCATTACATTTGCTCACTAATAATCCCCTCTTCACAACAACTTGCCCTTCTATTTAGAAGAATTTATTGAAAAATAAATTTTACTCCCAATTTTTTCATTTTTCCCCATTTTATTACATTGAAAGTCTCTAATAATCTCTGTATATATTATTGTATCCATCTTCCTAACTTCAGTAAAAATTTTATTTTCAAATATTTCAATGCATGAATTATCGAAATCAAAAGGTACTATACGATAGTTTAATTTATCTGAGTCTATTTCTATCATATACTCGTTTTTCAAAGAATACAGACCAATATATCTATTCTCTCTAATATACTCCACCAAATATTTGTGCCCTAATATATTATTTTTTAAACTAGTTTCTGTTTCTTCTTCATCCAGTATTACAAATTCATTCAATTTATTTGTCACCGTGTCAAGAAATAATATTTTATTTGTTTGAAATGGAATAAACCATACTTTTTTATCAAGTTTCACCGATTCAATAAACAATGGCACATCATATCTTTCTAATTCACATTCAATAATGTGATCAAATTTGTTAGCAAAATTATATATGCCAAAATCATTTGGGAATTCTTCAAAAATATCTAATTGGTTTGTTTCTGTATTACATTTGTAAATTTTTTTCTTTCTTCCACTTAGCCATAATAATTTATTATCATAACAAATCGTCCTAAAATTATCTTCAAGATTTGTTGGTATGTTAAATAAACTTACTTCTTTACTTAAACAATTAAAAATGTAAACTGTCAAATATGCAGATGAAACAATGTAAAATGAATCTGATGTCATTACTACAGAGCCAAAATAATCATCTAATGCTTTAGACACATCATAATACTTCATGATCTTTTTTTCTTTTATATCCAATTCAATAACTTTCTTTATTCCATTGGATAATATATATATTTTTTCCCCCTTTTTGATATAATTCCAGCATGCTAGTCTAGATTTTTTAGAGGTTTCTATTTCCACCTTTGCCCAACAATCTTTTTTTAGTGAATAAAATAATATAAAATGTCCATAATCTGGCAAAACAATTATATCATCCCCGGTTTTAATACACTTTATGTATTGACGAAATGAACAATTTTCTTCATTTGGTATAATTGATACAAACTCACACTTTCCAGTCACAAAATTATATTTTAATAATGCACCCACATTACTATATAAAAACCAAGCCGTTTCCCCATCTATGTACCAATCATCACTCAAAAAAGCTACATTGCGTGTCTCCATTCTTTATTTTTCCTCTTTACTTCTTTCTGCTGGTATCGCATACATAACCAACTCCCCATTTTCTAAATGATTACTGTATGGAGGAGCATATTTTCTAAATTTGATTTTATAATTGTCTACAATTTCATGAATTAATAAAGGTAATTCAACAATATCTTCAGGTTTATGATATGCACAAATCGCTAAAACAGGACGATTCTTTTTTATACACTCACTCAATCCAACTATTACCTCTTTTTCCATACCTTCTATATCCATATTTATTAATGTTATCTTTTTATCAGCATAATACTTTGAGTTTGTCGCATTAAGGTATGTATTGGTAAGTTCTATTTTTTCTTGTAACACCCTTGGCAAAATAGCAATGTTCTCACACAATCTTTGATAAATACCACTCTCTCCTTCCACAGCATAAATCTTTTCAAATTGTTCTTGTCTGTTTTCAATAAAATAGAAAATAGTATCTCCAACGTAACTCCCAATATTTAGAAAATTTTCATTTTCTAATGGAATGTACTCGTCAAAATATTTGTTACATGTTTTACTATGTCCTCCCCTATAAACACAATTTGTAACAAGTGCTTTGACATATTCAAATAATATATCTCGAGACCTATCATCTTCTAACTCTTTATATATTTGAAGCAATTCATCTTTGTGATGTAGATAATAATATGCCCAATCATATCGATAAGGAGCTAAGTTATATTGCTTATCAAATGGATAAATAATATTTTTTAAACCATTTTGAAACAATGCATATAAAATTTTCTTTGTCTCTGTTTCATAATATACTGTCGAAACTAAGACCAAATATTTCTTTCCTCTTAATTCTTCTGGTACTTTATCAATATGATAGATAATACAATTGTTGACTTTATGATTGTGTTTTTTAATATCCTGATCCAGCACAAACTCTACAGGTACATTCTCCATTTTAAGCCAGCTAATTAAATATTCACATCTTTGTCCTGCTCCATAAATAATTATTTTACAATTTTTATATTTTACTATTGAGCGCAAAAAGCTCATTTCAGATATAAGTTCATACTCACCTCCTGCTTGAAGCATATACTCTTGTGGACAATTCAACATATCAATAAAATTTGTCTCATTCATAGTTACTCCTTCTCATCTCTGTATTCAAAAATTCGACTGCTTTTCTACCATGTATATATCTTTTAAAAAATTTATCTCTGCTTTTTATATTTAAGCTACATTGTTCATACGCATTATTTATTATTTCAAACTTTCTCTCATTTACTCTTCTTATGTAAAAATCATTCCTGATTTGATTAATCATATTTTTACCTTTAATAGTATTAACATATACCAGTGAAGTACCTTTGTTGTCATTAAAATTATCTAAATATTCATCTACTGTCCAAAAATCTCCAATAGTTAAATCACTACATCTATTCATTCCTTTAAATTGACAAGAATAGCAACACTTTCTATCAATGTATCCTTTAAGAAATCCAAACATGAATGGATTCTGTTTTTGTGTATCTATATAAATTTCACCATTTGAGAATTTAATTTCCATCCCAAAATTTTTCCATCCTTCAAGTGTTTTATTTCTAAAAGAAATACTATCGCACTTAGAGTTTCTTTGTTCCTCAATATTTTCTACGAACTCACTCCATATTTTAGGTGAAGGAACTCCATGGCAAACTAAATCAACTAAAAATAGATTATTGTACTCTTTATTTAGAAACGTCCTTAATCCATATACTTGACAAGGAGTACCAACAAATAATACTTCCCGCCCCTGCTCCAAATGCTTTCGAATTAGAGAATAGCAATTACCCAAATCACTTTGCACATATTTTGATTTGGTCAATTGATCAATTCTGTCGGTGTCTTCAATCATTATATGCTTTACATACATTTTTTCATCAATTGTTGCTGCACATACACATCCACCAGATTCTATTATCCATTCTGCCAAATTAAAGAATATTCCTCCTGATGAGCTATTTTTTCTTATTTTCATTGAATGGTTAATCATACCTAAAATTATGGGTAACTTTTTTTGTTTTCTTACAGAAACTGTTGGACAAGATTTATAACATACTCCACAATTAATGCACTCATTGTCGTTAATAATAGGGTAAAGAAATCCTTCCTCGTCCATTTTCATCTTAATACAATGTTTTGGACAGGCATTGATGCAGGCAGTACAGCCCACACACTTTTCATGACGTATCTCATTAATATTTCTACACTTCATATACTAATTTCATACTCCTAGCTATAGTTTTCTTTTGGGTAAATATACCACAATTCTACAATATCAAATTGTGGTACATCTTTCTGTCCTCCAATCATAAGACTACTAAAATTATGAATCAATTTCATTTTCCTTTAAATACACTTTTTATTATCTTTGAAAACAACCACATGTAATTCTTTTATGCCGAATTCACTAAGTCATTAACCACCAGTTCAACTGGTGGTTTGATATTAGCCCTCCAAAGGGCTATGTTACTGCTCGCCCCAAAGGGCGGTATCGCAAGCACTATTACTGGTCCGCTATAAAGCGGTACTCCTCGAATCTTCTTTTCTCGATTCTTCTGCTTGCTCTTTTATATATTTTTGCACTGCTTCATCAGTGATATTACCAATTGTCTCTACATAATATCCTCGCGCCCAAAATGCCTTATCCCATTTACTTTGTAATTCTGGATGCTTGTCATAAATCATCAATGTACTTTTTCCTTTTAGGTATCCCATGAAATTTGAAATACTCAACTTCGGTGGTATTGCCACACTAAGATGTACATGATCAATACAAACTGCACCTGCTATAATCTCCACATTTTTATATTACACTATTCTCCCCAGCATAGCTGGGGAGAAATTATAGCTTCTCTAATTCCTTGCTTCATTTTTTTCCTCTAAGATATTTAAAGCATTCTTTAAATATCTTAGAGATTTTTTTCTTTCCAACATTAATTTTTTATTAGTGGAAATGTAGTCAATATAACTACTTTCAAAATCAATTTCTTCATCATTGGAAAAATAATTATTGATATTTAATATTTCAAGTATATTTCTTATTCTACAGTCATGATCATAAACATCATTATTATTTACCATACGTTTTATTGCATAAAACTGCTTCTGATAAATGATAGAAAATGCTGAACCATGAAAAGAGTCTGTAACGACCGCATCTGCATATCTAATCAAAGAAAGAAATTCTGCTGGTCCTACATCCCTTTTTCCCTCTCCGACTGAATAACCATCATTATTCTCCATTGTTATCCATATCAGCTTTCTTCCACTATAATAGGACTGTATTTGTGATACAATAGATTTCATGCATCTTGACTTACCAATGATATACATTATCACATAAGGCTCTTTTATCAGCCTTGCAGAACACATTTTATTCCATTCTTTCTTTGATAATAAAAATGTTGGGTCTAGCACTATTTCCACATTTCTGCCAGATATTTTTTCAATAATTTTACTTCCAGCTTTTTCCCTAGTAGATAAAAAAGAAAAATCTTTTATCCATCTTGCTACCTTTCGCTCATACATAGAATCAGTTATAATATCATCACGTAATGAAGGAGCATATGCAATCTTTGGTATTCTGTTTTTAGGAAAGTTCAAAAAGAGAATGGAGTTATAATCTTTCTCGTACCAAATGCAATCACTTCCACAAACAACTGCATCAGCATTTTTTAATATCTTTTCAAATTCTTCTTTTTGATTGCTTCTTACAATTGGATATTTCATATTTTTTAATCGGAATAATTCAAATTTCAGTCCTCTAATTCCATATTCCTTGATATTCATTTTAAACCATCCGTTAAAATTTTCTTTTACATTTTCATAAGAAGCTGTAATACATTGATATCCCAATTTCGTAATAGCCCTATTCAGAGCCACTGCCTGTAATGTCTCTCCAAAATTCATTCTAAATCTTCGACATTCCGTGATAACAACAACTCTTTTCAAATTTAATCCCCCAGTACCTTTAAATATTGTATCGTTGTTTCTATATTTTCAACTGGCTGATCCGGTCCACCCGGCATATATAATAAATGCTTTTCAAAATAATCTGCATTATGGTAAGTCATTCTTTTTTCAAAATAATCTGCATTATGTAAACATGCCCCTGCAGGTCTAACCTGAATTTCTTTACTTTCAAGGTATTCTCTTACTTTTTTCGAATCTTCACATAAAATATCAGGTGTATAAACCACTTCATTTTCCTTCGTCGGTATCATTTTGAATTGGTTCTTTCCCTTTAATGCGTCAACATACATTTTATAATTCGATTTACTCGTTTCTACTTTTTGCTGAATTTTGTCAAGCTGTACTAATCCAATTGATGCAAGAATGTCTGTATATTTTAAATTGAATCCAGCTAACTGATATAGATTGCTTTCAAAAATGTTATCCATTCCCTGCATTTTTAGTTTTTTCATTCTTGCATACAATTCGTCATTGTTAGTTGTAACAAATCCACCTTGTGCTGTTGTCATAATCTTCGTAACAGCAAAAGAGTAGCATGCAATATCTGAATCACATCCCGCAAAATCCCCATCGGTTCCTGAAGCAAAAGCCTGACAAGAATCATCAATGACGTATATTCCTGTTCCCCTTAATTTCTCTTTTAATAACTTCGTATCTGCTCTACGCCCGTTTAAATGAACCGTTACAATTGCTTTCGTTTTCGATGTAATTAATTCTAATGCTCTTTCTACATCAAGTAAAGGAACATCTTGCTTCGTATCAGCCAATACAACATTAGCTCCTAGCAACTTAGGTGCATGCCCTGTTGCAATAAATGTAAAATCAGGGATGATAACTTCATCTCCTGGTCTAATTCCAATTCCCATCATTGCAAGCAATACTGCTGAACTACCGTTAGGAACGCAGATTGCATACTTTCTTCCTAAAAAAGCCGCCAATCTCTTTTCTAATTCCTTTACCTTTACCCCTTCACTTAAATTACGCTCTATAATGCTGTCATACGCAGCCTGTGCTTCTCTTTCACCAAGAGATATATTCCATGTATTAATCTTCATTTTTCTGATCCTCCTCGCTTATATAACTACATCTTCTAACGAAATAATTAGGAAATCACCCATATCATTCAATTCATCTTCAATTTCATCATAGTAATATGTAGCCGTAACAACAATTGCATCTACCTGCGGAAGACTCTCATCTGGACTATACACATCAATCTCAGCACGAATATAATCTATATTTTTATCAATAATATATTTTATCTCAATATCCGACCCCTTTAATTCATCATAAAGTCTTTCCCCCAATTCCTTATATCCATATATTGCAATTGATTGTATGTCATTTTTATGAAAATATTCTGTCAAAGACTTCCCCTGTTGTTTTATTTTTAACCATTGATTCAGTAAAGCATAATATGAAACTATCTTTTTACTAAATTCCTGTTGATGCTTCATTTCTTGTTTATTTTTTTTATCTTTTCCATAAGCAAAAAGAATCGCTCCAAGTGCTCCTATTACTTCCGTCACCCTCAATGATTTTTTCATTTTTATCATCCTTTCAACAAAGTAGTTATAAATTTCAATGTATCAACTTTTTTCAAACTTTCCTTATTTCCAACGATATTTGTTGCAAGTGCACCTGCTACATTCCCCACAAAAGTCCCTACTTCTACTGATGCACCTGCTGCTACTGTTAGTCCCGCTAATGAAAAGAAAGCATCACCTGCTCCTATCGTATCAAGTACATCCAATATAAATGCTGGACACTTTTCGAATTGACCATTTTCTATTGCTAACGCTCCCTTAGAACCTCGTGTCAACCAGCCATTTCCACTTATTTTTTTTGATAATTCTGTCAAAAGTTCTTCTTCTGTTTTTTTATAATCTGCAAATGCAAGTCTCAGTTCTCGTTCATCCAAAGAAAAATAATCTGCTTTTCGATATTTGGTTATTAAATTTAATCCATAATTTGATGAGTTGGTTTGACAATTTAACACTAGTTTTTTGGATTCTCTCTGAATAATTTGAACAGCTTCTTCATCGATTAATCCATGTCCAAAATCGCATAAAAATACAACATCATAATTAGGAATTTCATTTTTTAACTTTTCCTTGAATATAGAAAGAATTTCTTCTTTTATAATCATTTTCTCCGGCAAATTATTAATTACGAAAATCTTATTAAGCTCATTTCTTCTATCATCTGGTTCTACATAGCGTTTTTTAATAATAGTTGCATATTCCTGCGATTTTACTAAATTAAGGTTAATTTTACTTTCGCATTCTTTAATTAAAACTCCATTTAACTCTTTTTCTTCTCCCATTACCGATATCAGGGTTACGTTATTCGAGAATGCACTTAAGTGTCTTGCTATTGCAACACTTCCACCTAAATATTTTTCTTCCTTAATATATTTTGCCGAATAGCCATTATTTTTTGACATTAAGCCCTGTATTTTACAATAAACATAATCGTCAATAATAATGTCTCCAACTACAAGCACTCTCAATTTCTGCATTTGATTAAAATATTGTTGTATATCTTCCATACAATATTTACTTCTAAACTTTTTCAGATATTCTTTAAGTTCTTCTGAAAAAACAGGGAATGCCTGATTAATTAGTTTGGTTGAACTAAATACATCTCCATTTGTATAATAGATATCTCCACCATATTTTCTAACAAGTTCAACTTCCTCTGTGATTTTTCCAGTTATGTCATCTTCTGGCTTTTTATATTCCTGCCCTTTTACATACAAATCAGGCTGTACTATCTCAACAATATCATCAACTGTATATCCTTCCGAAAGCAATACATAATCTATGCATTCAATTGCAGCTAATGACTGTAACCTTAATTCATCATTAAAGTACGGTCTTCCCGGACCTTTTCTAACATATTTCGCTGCAGTTGCTGAAACTACTAACACATCCCCTAATGACTTAGCCTCTTGAAAATGTTGTATATGCCCTGGATGAATTAAGTCAAAGACCCCATGGCACAGGATTACTTTCTTATTTTGTTTACGTAATTCTTCTCTAACTTCTTTAAACTCTTCTTTGCTTATTCTTTTCCCCATTATTAATTCCCCAACCAAATTCTCTAATATATGCTCTCATAAATATATGAGTAGTAACTAACCTCTGAATAATCATAACAAATGCGTTTTTTTACCTTGAATATTTTCGTTTCCATTATTAGCTTATGTCCAATGGGTTCTGCATAAAATATATATGCTTTTCGTGGTACTCGCTTGATACTCTTGCAAATATTATTAAGTACTTTTGACATTACATTCCATGTAAATGGATTAAATAGAAAAAACCAATTATATTTATCGAGTTCCTCTTCCATCAATGTTGCATCACCACAATAACACTTAATCCCTTGTTCATAGCAGTAAGTCTTTTCATCAGATTTATAATTTGTATGAGGAAATCCTAACATATTTAAATTCAGATCCATCTTTTGAAATATTTTATTTGTATATTCTACTCCTCCTATATTTCCAAATCCTACTGCCCTAAGCGATATCACACCACTTCCTTTACCACATCCAATATCCAATATTGCATCTGATTCATTAATATCACAATCTTTCAACGCATCAACAAAAATTCTAAAGTCTGTTGGAAAATATCCATGTGATTCGTCTCCTGTTGTAAACTTTCTTTTAATTGAATCTAAAATATCCACACCTTTAAAATTATACTCTAACCAATCATAATATGTAATTTGAGGATAATTTTCTCTATCATTTATCCATTTTTCTCCATATATTTTTTCCCACAAATTTAAAATTTGATTATTTTGGTATGATGTTTTGCTCCAATCTTCACCTGTATCATTAAATTCTTCTATTACATTGAAAGGTATAACATTAATTATCAAATCTTTTTTTTCATATATATAGTAAAAAGACCATAAATGGAGAATTGTACTTACTTTGGAAAGTTCCCATCTATCAACAAAAGCTTTAATACTAATATCATAATATTGCTTTAGAAACCATCTAATAAAGTCTCCACCCCTATTGCAACCATAAATTATAATATTCTTATCTTTTACATTAATAAGATTTTTACTTAAAATCTCAAAAAACTGTTTCCAATTAGAATCCATTAGTATTCCTCTCTGATTAAATGAAATTAATATGTCTTTTATCCATATTAACAAGAGAATCTAGTAGTTCATTTCTCTCTTCAAATGCACATCTAAAATTACATTCATTTTTCGGGTTCATATTTCTAAACTTATTTGTTGTTTCATCTAAAAACCATAGTTCTTTGAAAGACTGGTTTTGTAAACTTCCTATCATACCTTGCTTTGTATATGCTCTCTGATGGCAATAATAAACGTTACAATCCGCTCCTATTACCGTAAAAATCTCTTTTATATAACAATGCTCACACTTTTTTTCAAAATCTTTGTAAAAGCTTTGATCATCGGTATATTTATCTATGATAGAAAAATATTTACTTTCTAATTCTGTTTTCGCCTTTGAAATTTGCTTCTCAACTTGCTGTCTAATTTCCATATGATATTCTGGTATAGTACCTTTCACCATCAATGGAGAAAATTTCACATTATCTACTCCTATTTCAAATAACATTTTGCACATTGTGTATATGTCTTTATAATTATCTTTTGTTACGACAAAATTAACTCCTAAAACACAATTTTTATTTTTCTCTTTTGCAAAACGTGCAATGTTATCTAATACTTTATTGTAGGTATTCACACCTCGTATCTTCTGATACATATTTTCATTTACAGAATCTAGCGAAATTCTAACCCACTTTGCCTCTCTTAATGCCTCCCTTGCTTTAGCTTCCATTGCTTGTCCATTTGATATCATGGCATAATCAATACCTTTTTTTCGAACTAAATTAAGAGTTTCAATAATATATGGATAACATAGTGGTTCACCACCACCACTAAATGTTATTGCCTTTGTTCCCATCTCAGACAAATCATTAATAATTTCCTGCATTTTCTCCCATGGAATAGACTCTCTGCGATTTACGCTACGATTCTCTATTACTTTATCATTTGCATATACACAATACCAACAATTCTGATTACATACATTTGTTGGTTTAATACGCACATATAATGGAGCTGTCCGCTGTCCGCTTAAAATTGCTTGTAATTTATCTGGATGGCACAAAATTTTTAAATCACTGTACACATTATTTATCTGCTGCATAAAAAAACCTTTCTAAATACCTCTGTAAAAAGCAATTAGCCTATGAATCTGATTGTCAATAGATAATACTTCCCTTGCCTTGCATGCTTTCTTTCTATTTTCTTCACAATTTGTTTTCAGTTCTTCTATTTTATCTGGCATCTCTTCTAGACTGCATTTAACTGCGCCTCCCATACGTGCAAGATAATTTCCAAACAATTCACCTTTTCTTCCATAAATCGGTACAATACCCGCATCCAAATAATCAAAATACTTATTTGTAGCATAATATTTATTTTTTGCTCTTATGTCAAAGCTACTTTCTTGTTCGCAAAATGCCCCAATGTCTTCTTCAAGTTCAACACAATCTATTCCATAGTTCATTTGACTTTCATAGCGAATTAATTCCTCATAATTCATTGGTTCTTTAATATTTAGACATTCATATTTTTTTCTCATTGTCCTATAAGCACTATATTTACTTCCTTTACAAGGAGCGCTTGGTATTATAACAAAATATGCATTATTCTTTTGTATTGTTCTAGCAATATAGCAAAATCCATTTAGCTCAATTTTATACCGTTCAACGTTTATAGTTGGTCGTGCTAGTAGTCTACCTCCATATACAAACTTAATTTTTTCACACTTTCCCTGTGAAACCGATGTTAGATTATACCTATTCCAACAATAATCCAAAAACAAAATTCTTTTTCCATTAAAATGATAGTGGAATTTATGTTTTAAATGCTGTGTTTCAAACATTCTGCAGCATAACCCATCAGCATTTTCCAAACAATATTTTTCTCTTTCTCCTATGGCATCCAATTGATTTGTAACAAATCCCCTATATATATCATATTGATCATAAACAATTTTTCCTAATTGAGTTTTATTACGAATCAAATGTGCTGCCCATTCATTCACATACGCTTCTGAAAACACATGATAAACTATAGGCGAATATAATAGACATTTTCTATATGCATCATCTTGTCCATCAAAATAAAGAACATTATCATAATATTGAACATCCGATTTGTTGATTTCTAATCTATTTTTCTTTTCTAATAATAAAATAATCTTGAGTCCACATTTTTTTAACGCATATCCCATTTTGACCATACGCGGTTTTACATGATCTGCTACAAATACTATTTCGTTTTCATTTGTATTTTTTCTAGCATGTATTGCTTCTACGGCCTTTCTTACTACATCTTTGGTCATTATCATTTCCCCAAATACTTAAACCAGTCTTCCGTCTCTTTACCAATGCTGTCAGGTGTCCATACTGGCGCTTCTTTCCAATAATCAATATTGTCTAATACTTTTTGTACACCTTCTTCAAAGGTTACTTTTGCCTGCCATCCTAATCTGTTCTGAATTTTAGTCGTATCTGCAAAAGTACAGTCTGGTTCTCCAGGTCGTTTTGGAATATGAGTAATTTCTCCACCTAACAACTCACATAGTCGATTAACTGAATAAGTTCCACCACTTCCAACATTAAAGGTATCTTGCACCACATCGGACATTGCTGCTGTGTAGAATGCATCTGCTATATCTGTTACATAGGTAAAATCTCTTGTCTGATTGCCATCTCCTACTACAGTAAATGGTTTTCCAGCCAGCTTCTGTGCCAAAAACACTCCAAAGACTGCTCCATATGTTCCAGAAGTTCTTGAACGTGTCCCATATACATTAAACAATCTTAACGTAATCACCGGAAGTCCATATACTTGTCCCCAATGAAGCACTGTTTCTTCCCCCAGTCTCTTAGTCAGAGCATATGGATACTGAGGTCTGATTTCTGCTGTTTCTTTCGTCGGGTACTCATCAGGTATTCCATAGCAAGAAGAAGAAGCTGCATATACCAATTTTTTTATCCCCGCATTCTTTGCGCACTCTACAACATTAAATGTGCCAAGTACATTGGATGAATAATAATCCCACGGTCTTTGTATAGAAGGTACAATATCTGCTAATGCTGCGAAATGAAAAATATAATCCACATCCTTAAATATTGGTTCAATCTCTTCTTTATTTCTAATATCCATGTGGTAGATTGTCAGATTCGGATTGTTCTTTTGATGTGCAAGATTTTCAGGTCTCCCTGTGGTCCAATTGTCTATAACTCTGACTGCATGTCCTTCTGCTAATAACCTGTCTACCATGTGTGAACCTATAAAGCCGCATCCTCCGGTTACTAATGAAATCATTTCTTATCTCTCCTTTTCTATAATATATCTATGATGTCTCTTAAATCATTTCTGATATAATCTGGTTTTACTTCTACCTCAAGTCTCTCTGTTCCATAACCAGATTCTAACAAAATTGTTTTGATGCCCGCATTCTGCCCTGTCTGAATATCACTTGCCCTATCACCTACCATGTAAGAATGTTCCATGTCTATATTATAATGTTCTACTGCCCTTTGAAGTAACTCAATTCCCGGCTTTCTGCATATGCAATCTTTGACATACTTTTCTATTTTCCCTTGTGGATGATGCGGACAATAATAGACTGCATCTACGTCAATTTCTTTCTTCAGATATTCGTTCATTTCCATTAAGGTCTCTTCTGTAAATAAACCTCTTGCCACACCACTTTGATTAGTAATTACAATTGTATAATAACCTTTCTCCTTAATTTTTTCGATACATGATCTTGTATAATCAAATATTTCCAGTTCTTTTTGGCTCGTAACATAACCTTTCTCTTTACAAAGCACTCCATCCCGATCAAGAAATACCGCAGGCTTTGCTCTAAGTTGGCTATCCATTAAAGTTTCACCCCATCTCTTTCCATGATCATGTCTACAATTTGCTGTAAGATCAAATTATGAATAGATTCTACAATACCATATTTCTCACAAGGAACATATACGTTGATATCTCCTAACTGTTTTGCCTGATTATCAGGTTTAAAACCTGTAAGTGTGATTACTTCTGCCCCTTTTTTGTGTGCCACATTAATTGCATTTATAATATTTTTTGAGTTTCCGGAACTACTAATGGCTACTACCAAATCATCTTTTCTTATTAAAAACTCCATGGGACGTGAAAAAATATACTCATACCCATAATCATTTCCCATACACGTCGTTACTGCATTATCATATAAACTATAGGTATTCATTCCACCATTTTTCATAAAGTCTGCCGTCATGTGACTAGCAATTGCAGAGCTACCTCCATTTCCGATAAAGAACAGTTGTGTTCCTTTCTGCTTATGTTGTGTAAACTTATCCAATATAAACTTAATTCCCTCATTATAATCAGTGCATTTGTTGTCTGTTGTTTTCCAAATCTCTGTTGTTTCAAGTTTACCAATCAATTCATTGATATATATATTCTTCATGTATAATTCCTTATCTCTACACTCTGTATCATCACAGGTTTCCCTGTCTTTTGATACACTATTACTACACTACTGGAATCTCCATAATATCCATCACTCAGTACCACAGCTCTATCCATATCTGTGCTATCATCATAGATTCCCCATCCTTCTTCTTTGTACTGCTTTACAATTTTCTCATATTCTTCCCACAGCTGAGGTTTCATAGAAGATATGGTGCTTTCAATCAGTGGATGTGGTCTCCACAGCAGTGCTACTTCATCCTTGTTTTCATAAAAGACTCTAAACACATCCTTCATCTTCTCCAGCATCTTTTCATTATTTTCCAATAACGCTGCAATACTGGTATTATAAAAGATAATCTTCTTCCAGCTTCCATCCGGCTTTTGTATAATCTTGAGCCACTCTTCTGGGATCTCCAGATCTTCCTTCTTTGTATTCAATACTTTATCAATTTTCGGTGACCCTAGTCCTAGGAACTTTTCTTCCAAATACTTTCTATTCAAATGATTCCCCTGCAATCCGTTTTCTTGTGCTGCTTTCAGGTATTCATTCACATAGATCTGCTTCATTTTTTCAGATTGCACTATCACCTTATCAGCATTGATAACTCCGGGTGTCCAGATGAAATGCTTCATATTATCAATCGTTCTTTGATCATCTGGTTCTATTTCCTGCAAAACAAAATATGGTATATACACCAGCTTTTCTGTATATTTCTTCAAATTACTGCTAAAATACCTCGGATGTACGCATGTTACCAGGTTCCAATCATCATAGGGGTTATGGATATAAATAACATCCGGCTTTCTTTCCTCGAAGTTATACTTCTGCCAGTCTGTTATCTCAATATTCTTCGGGTATTCGTTGCCTTCATAATGCATTTGTCCAAGGCTTCTATCCGGGTTTCTGTCATAATATGGAATCGGTACGCAATAAGCATCACATTCTGGGTCTTCTTTAGCTGCCAGATAGACACTTTCCAGAGAATCCCACATGGATGCTTTATATGGGAAGAAGACAACTTCCTTGCGGACAGGAATGTCGTTCTTTACACTGTTTTCAATTCGAAGGAGCTGTTTTTTTAGATTCTTGTAGATTTTATTGGCATTGCTGTCTGTGTTATTCTGCAATGCCTCATAGATTTGATAAACGAGGTCGCAATAATCCTGTATATAGGGAATGGTAATGCAATCTTCTTTTTCCATTGTCTCAATAGCATTCCCTATGCTGACTGCGCACTCCTGGCATTGTGCCAGCAGATCCTGTGCAGATACGGTATTGTTTCTGTCGATATGATTCTTGATTTCCTCATGTGCTTCATGAAGTGTCTGGATCATGTCCAGAATATCCTTTTTCTGTGCCTTTCTCATATATATCCCCTTATATCGTACATTCCTTGTAAATCTTCCCTTTGCGCAGCCGATCAGAGCCACTCAAAGCAAAAATGTGGTTCTTTCTAACGCAAAAGGAAGTGGCACTTATCCACTTCCTTAGATACACTGTCTCTATAGTGCTATTCCGGTCAATAGCTGCTGCCTGCATACAAAGTCATTCTTCTACGTCTTCTGATTCCTTCATACTCCCCAGTATATCTTTGGAATGTTCCCTTTACTTATAAGTATTCTATCACATTATTATGTAAATTGCGATAGAATTTTGAATTTTTCTGAATTTTTATACCAAGGATTATTATAGACACAAAGTCATATAAAATGGAATATACGTCACACCGTCTTCATATTTCAAATCTTTTCCGTAAATAATATATCTGTCTTCCATTTTGATAGGATATTTTTGAATCAATGCGTCAAATGATGCATGGCTTCGATAGCCTGATGATTTCACTTCTATTGGACATATTTTCTTTTTTCGTACAATTACAAAATCAATTTCATACTTTTTTTCTTTTGCAGAATCCTTGGAATGATATAAAAATTCATGGAAATAAAGGGAATATCCGTTGGCTCTTAGCATTTGTCCAACCATATTTTCCAATATCATTCCCTGATTAATGCCCAGATTATCAAAAATCAATGATTTATAGATACTCATTTCTGTATCTTCGCTGCTTTGTAGTATCTGAGTTACGAGCAGTCCTGTATCTCCCATATACAATTTAAAATTGCTGCGGTCTGCATAAGCTTCCATTGCAATTTCCGGTGCAGTAATGTTAATACATTCATTTCCTATCATAGATTCTGCGACAAAATTAACCGCCTCCATATAGTTCACATATCTTGCATTTTTATCTACAAGAGAAAATTTGAAATGTGAATTATGGTTTTCAAGCTGTTCGGGTATTGTTTTGTAAATTACTGAAGCTTTTTCTTTATTATCCTGATCATATTTTCGCAGATCATCCTCATACAATGCCAGAATATTTCTTTTTATAAAATCTATTTGTGTATAATCTTTTCCGCTTACAAATGCTTCTACTGCCTGTGGCATACCTCCAACAGCCATATAAGTCCGAAAATTCTTCATTATTTTACGATGAATTGCTTCTCCCATGGCCGTTCTGGCTGCAAATGCTTCCCGAATTGCCGGTGCTGTCACTGTATCCTGATTGGCCCATAAGAACTCTTCAAAATCCATCGGATACATTTTAAGCTTATATTCTTCTGATGGTATAAGAATATCCTGTACATTCTTCTTGATTGAAATCAGTGATCCTGTTTCAACATAATCATATCTTCCATCTGCTACAAGATACTTAATAGCCTGCCTTGCTAATGGAAAAAGCTGTACTTCATCAAATATAATTACAGCTTCATGCTCTGGCAAAGCTTTTCCCATCAGCAGGAATAAATTTCGAAAGAAAACATCAAGATTGCCTATGTTCTCTGCGAAGTTATTTTTTATATCTTTATTTGCTTTTGCAAAATCAATGATAAAGTAATCCTTATATTCATTCTGTGCAAAGGTTTCAGCTATTGTACTTTTGCCTATTCGTCTGGCTCCTTCCAGCATAACTGCTGATGTTCCACCAGACATTTTTTTCCATTCCAGTAATTTATCATATATTTTTCGTTTAAAAATCATAGGGTGATCCTCCATAAATATACACTGCTTTTATTATATCGTGAGCATAGCTCACTCAATGCATTTCGTAAAATTACACTTGCACGCAAGTAATTTTACTTCATTATATCACGAATTTTCAAATTTTATTCATATGATTTTTAACGAATTTTGTATTTTTATTTTTCTGATTTTTAACGTTTTTTCACTTTATACTGTTCTATTTCGCATTCATGCTTCTTTTCTTCACGGAATACGCAGTCCCACTCATCTATAATGATAACAAATTTTCTCTTTGTTCCATGAAAAATATCCGAAAGTGCTATTGCCTGAGAATGTTCCTTATCTTTTATATACTCTGGATAACTCCTTTAATTCATAGATTACTTCATCCTGAATAAACCCTATCAGTAGCACTTAATTTTCAGATACACTGTACATCCATTGTATGTCTAACCTGATTACATCATATTGATTCATATATTTAGCAAAAGAAGGCTGCTTGCTAATGGACAAATTTTTAAAAAGTTCTTTGGAATCACATCCCTTGCTATAATATGCAACCAACATTTTAGCTGCTATAGATTTACCGAATCTGCGTGGTCTGCTTACGCATACATATTTACTTTCACTCTCCAATACCCGTAGCGCAGAGCAATCCGTAGGCATCAAAGTCGGGGGCTTTTGACCCCGACATCATTATAACAGTTTTATATGATATTTTCCATCTTAGTCAGCAGAACTTCTTCCCATTCATATTCTGATTAAAATCGTTTAAAATATCAACACGATTCAGACACAGAACTTCCTTATTTTATTTGTCTTTTTCATCATATAATAGTATAATAGCATTAGAATTAATATAAAATATTGTCATGAAAGGAGTTCTGCTATGCAAACACTAATCAGACCATCCGCTGCCATTCGTCAAAATTACACAGAGATAGCTGCCCTATGCAAAGAAACCGGTGAACCTGTTTTTTTAACTAAAAACGGTGAAGGCGATCTGGTTGTTATGGATATAGCCACTTATGATCAGCGAGAAAAGCAATTGGAACTTAGGGAAAAATTAATTGAAATTGAAGAATTAAGGCGTGCCGGCGCACCTGACATGGATGCCCACAGTGCTTCTGTCAATCTGCGCACTGCACTAAAGGGGAAAACTTATGTATAAAGTTGATATCTCTCCTTCGGCAAATGCTGTTCTGGAAGAATACACATTCCGTTGTGCCAGAGATAATGGTACTTTTCTAAAATAAACAGCAGAAATGTCCAAGCTTCTTATTCATATTCTGTTCATAATTCTTTTCAGAATTGTTCAAAATATCAACACGATTTAGACACGAAACTCCCCTATACTATAATCATAAGATGCAGCGATGCAAAGGAGGATGTAACAGACATCCACCTTAAATTAAAAAGTGATAATAACATTACTTATAATAACTTTTTCATAATAATGCCAAGTAATCAGAGATTACTTGGCATCCTCCCTTTTTATGGGGATTTTTTTATTTTCTCCAATATTTTCAAACATATAAAAAAACCTGACAGAAAGGATTTCTCCCCTCTATCAGGTCTTCTTTTTTCACAGCCAAGCCGTGTATTCTCTCAATTATTCTGCCTTGCCAACAGATCCGAAGAGTTCCATCTTCTCTTTTACTGTAGCCTTGATAGCTTCGAAGCCAGGATTTAAGAGTTTACGAGGATCGAATCCCTTACCTTCTAAGTCCTTACCAGCTTCGATGTACTTACGTGTAGCTTCCTGGAATGCTAACTGGCATTCTGTATTAACGTTAACCTTAGCTACGCCAAGTGTGATAGCTTTCTTAACCATCTCTGCAGGGATACCTGTACCACCATGAAGTACGAGAGGCATAACACCTGTCTTCTGCTGGATCGCATCCAGAGTCTCGAAGCTCAGTCCCTGCCAGTTTGCAGGATATTTACCATGAATGTTACCGATACCTGCTGCTAACATATCTACGCCAAGATCTGCAATCTGCTTGCACTCGTTAGGATCTGCGCACTCGCCCATACCAATAACGCCATCTTCTTCACCACCGATAGAACCAACTTCTGCTTCGATGGACATGCCCATTGCATGAGCAACTGCTACTAATTCCTTAGTCTTCTCAATGTTCTCTTCGATTCCATAATGAGAACCATCAAACATGATAGATGTGAAACCAGCCTTGATGCACTTGTAGCATCCGTCATAAGTACCATGATCCAGATGTAACGCAACTGGTACTGTAATTCCGAGTGATTTATCCATTGCCTTAACCATAGCGGCAACTGTATCAAAGCCTGTCATGTACTTGCCGGCACCTTCTGATACACCTAAGATTACAGGGCTGTTTAATTCCTGTGCGGTTAACAGAATGGCTTTTGTCCATTCAAGGTTGTTGATGTTGAAATGACCTACTGCATAATGACCTGCTTTTGCTTTTTTAAGCATTTCTGTAGCTGAAACTAACATAATTCCAAACCTCCATTTTCATTACTTGCCATAACTCTCCATAATTCTTTGCAGAATTAATAGTTACTGCTTGCCTCTTTATCATTGGAACGCAATTGTCCCTGACAAAATACATTATAAACCGTTTTCCCTGGGTTGTAAACTAAATTGTTTATTTTTTAACGTTATAATTTTAACTCAAAAAAGCGCACAAGATACAAATATCCTGTGCGCTTGTAATATATTTCTGTAACTTGCAAATTTGGACCACAGGTACAAATTTGCCGTGTAGAAAAACTACCATATATGGTTTTTTCACACTATTCTTTCACAATAATATCCACTGCCTGCTGTTTATTGGACAGCTCTACCTTGGTATGGTTGCCGCCGTATTCCCCATCCAGTGTCCATGCGATCTCTTCACCAGACTCTATGGTAAGGGATGCTGTCTTGAAGCAATACATATAAGCAGTGTCTACTCTCTCACTGATCAATGCCGTCAGGATGGAATTCAGTTCGATAGGATTATTGGGTTGCTTGATCAATGTGACTTCAAAGAGTCCGTCGTTAAGTGCCACATTTCTGCCGGTAATATTCTTGAATCCTCCTACAGAATAGGAATTGGTAATCATTCCAAAGATGAAATCGTCCTCAATGACAGTGTCATCATAGCTTACCTTCATATGGTAGGATTTCACATTCTGCAGGTGCTTCATGCCTTCCAGAATGTATGCCATGTGCCCCAGTGCGTTCTTCATTTCCTGTGGTGTTCCATAGGAAACTTCAGTAAACAGGCCAAAGGCAGCAATATATACAAATACATCATGATTAAACACTCCGACATCACAGGCAAATGTATGTCCTGCTGCCACGATATCGGCTGCTTTCTTCATTTGAGATGGAAGTTTCAGGCTGTTTGCAAAATCATTGGTACTTCCTGCAGGAATATATCCTACAGTGGTCTTGAACCCGGATTGCATCATGCCGGTCACTATCTCGTCTAAGGTGCCGTCTCCTCCGCTGCATACAACTAACTGATAGGACTTGTCTCTCTCTCTGGTGATGCGTATCGCATCTCCCTGGCTCTGTGTGGTATATACTGTCACCTCGCAGTCAGCCTTGACGAGAGTATCTGTGATCTCCAGCAGATGATTTCTGATCTGCCCTTTGCCGGCATGGGGATTCACGATGAAAAGAACTTTCTTAGGCATCCTGTCCACTCAGGAATCTTTCAATATGTGCTACAGCTGCTGATTCATCAGAACCATCTGCAACAACTGTAAGTGTCTCACCGTTATCAAGTCCGAGACTCATCATACCCATGATACTCTTTGCATTTACCTTCTTATCATCCACTTCCACATAGATGGTGCTTTCATACTGGCTGGCTACCTGTACGAATACTGCTACCGGTCTTGCTTCCAGACCATTGTCCAACTGGACTTCCATTGACTTCTGAACCATAATATTCTCCTCCTTTATTTCCGCAATCTGTCTGCCAACTCACCCAGCTTTCTAAGCCTGTGATTGACTCCTGACTTCCCTACTTTGGGATTGAGATATTCACCTAACTCTTTTAGTGTCGCATCGGGATAATCAAGTCTGACCTCAGCGATTTCCCGCAGCTGGTCGGACAGATTATGAAAACCATAATGTTCCTTGATATACATGATATCTTCTATTTGTTTTGTTGCTGCATTCACAGTTTTAGTAATATTTGCAGCTTCGCAGTTGACTTTTCTATTAATGGAATTGCGCATATCTTTCAGAATCCGCAGATTCTCCAGACTCATGAGTGACTGATGGGCACCCATGACATTAAGTAATTCTACAATGCCTTCGCTTTCCTTGATATAGACTACCTGGTAGCGCTTTCTCTGTACGACCTTGCCTTCAATGTCAAAATCTGCCAAAGCCCCCTGTATCTGCATTGCCTGTTCATTGTTTTCACATACGAACTCCAGATGATACCCTTTCTCCGGATTACTCATGGAGCCAATGCCCAGAAACGCACCTCGTAAAAAGGCACGCTTACAACACAGGCTTTTGATGACCAGAGGATTGACACATAAGCTCTTCTCCTCGTACTTCACCGCCTGCAATATTCTCTGCACAACGTCTTCTTCCGTGTATCGGAACAGATTCACGAAATTATCCATTTTGCCTTCTATATTAAATGTTTTCTTCAGTAATGTAAAGCCTTTTCTTGCAACATAGGGAGTTTCTTCCTGAATTTCAATATATTTCGCTCCCTTTTCGTCACATTTCACAGCTTTGGTATACTCCAGAATCGCTGCCAGCTCTGCAATCCCGCAGTGTCTTGCTTCCGGCAGGAGTCTGACCAGTTCTTCTTTCACTTCTCCTGAAAATGACATAGGTTACCTCTTATTTTATATCCCTGTGCCGCAACGTCAACCCGTATTCACCCTGATTGCTCAGTCTGTTATACAGCTCTATCGCCAGAGTCACACTTCTGTGCTGTCCTCCGGTGCAGCCAATGGCTACTACCAGCTGATTCTTACCCTCTTTCACATAATTGGGAATAAGGAAAGTGATCATATCTGTCAGCTTATCCAGAAACTGATGTGCTTCCTGAAAACTCATGACATAATCATGGACTTCCTTATCCAGTCCTGTCTTAGGTTTCATTTCATCTATATAAAAAGGATTCGGCAGAAACCTTACATCAAATACAAGGTCTGCATCCTGTGGTATTCCATGTTTGAAGCCAAATGAAATCACATTGATCATAAGGCTGTTATATTTCTCATTATTTACAAAGATACGGTCCAGCTCCGCCTTTAATTCTCTGGTCAGCAGGTTCGTTGTATCAATGACATAGTCAGCCTGCTCTCTGATGTTTGCAAGCAAGGCTCTCTCCTGGGTAATGCCCTTCATCAGATCACCATCTGTAGACAGGGGATGGATTCGTCTGGTTTCCTTATATCTTTTTAAAAGTACCTGGTCAGAAGCCTCCAGGAACAATAATTCAAAAGAATATTTGGATTTTCTCAGTCTTGCAACTGCCTGATTCACGTCATCAAATGACTGCGCCGCCCTGACATCCAGTCCTAAAGCAACATTCTGTATTGTAGAATTGGGCATTGTGATCAGTTCCACGAACTTGTCGATCAATGCCACCGGGATATTGTCTGCACAATAAAATCCGGCATCCTCCAACATTTTCATAGCGGTACTCTTACCGCCTCCACTCATACCAGTCACAATTACAAATCTCATAGCTCCCCAGCCTTTCTGTCAATCTCTTTCGCAAATGATGTCTGTTTGTGTTCCTGTACCGGATCTACTGGAAATCTCCCAGCATAATGACTTCCGGCTCTATCTTTACGCCAAAGCTGCTCCATACTTTAGCCTGTATTTCCTGTATCAATGTATAAATATCTGTTGCTGTGGCATTGCCCTTGTTTACAACAAAGCCACAATGTTTCTCTGATACCTGTGCGCCACCGCATTGGAAGCCTCGAAGCCCCGCATCCTGTATCAGTTTTGCTGCAAAATATCCTTCCGGTCTTTTAAAGGTAGAACCGGCACTTGGATATTCCAGTGGCTGTTTGTCTTTTCTTCTGGCAGCCAGGTCTTCCATCTTGAGACGTATCTCTTCCTGCTGCCCTTTCTCTAACTTTATGGAAGCTCCCAATACAATATGAGCTTCCTCTTTCAAAAGGCTGTGTCGGTATGCAAAGTGCATCTCTTCACAGCTCTTCTCTACAATCTCTCCCTGCGGAGTCATCAGGCGTACAGAAGTAATGACCTGCTTCATTTCGCCGTCATATGCACCCGCATTCATCACAACTGCGCCCCCCAGAGTCCCGGGAATCCCCGCAGCAAATTCAAACCCTGTCAGCGACTGTGCAAGAGCAACCCTGGCGATAGCCGCCAATGTTGCTCCAGCCTCACAGTACATGATATGATTATCTTTTATCTCGATATAGTTAAATTCTTTGGCAAGATGCAGAATAATACCGTCATACCCCTTGTCACTTACCAGAAGATTGCTGCCATTTCCTAATAAATAGTAAGTCTCTCCTGCGTGATTTAACAACTGAATCGTACTTTTCAGTTCTTCTTGCGTGGCTATCTCCAGAAACAGCCTTGCCGGTCCACCTACTCGAAATGTCGTATGGCGGCTCATCGGCTCCTGTTCCAGTATTCTTTCTGTAGGAAGGTATTGCTTTAATTCTGTTATGATCTCCTGCTTCAAAATCTCACCTGTCATCTTTTATTTTTACAACCTATTATATTACAGTACCAGCTTCGCAGCACCATAGATTCCTGCGTCATTTCCCAGAGTTGCAAGCTTGAACTGCGCATCCCTGCATCCATGGAACGCATATTTCTCATAGTACTTTGTAATGTACCGGCATAAGATATCTCCTGCCTTAGATACACCACCACCGATAACGAAAGCTTCCGGATTTACGACTGCTGCGATAGCTGCCAGTCCTTTGCCAAGGTATTGTCCAAACTGCTCTGCGATCTCACACGCTACTTCATCACCGGCTTTTACTGCATCAAATACAGTCTTGGCACTGACTTCGCCCTGACGCAGTACGCTGTCCTTGGTATCTGCTTCCAGTCTTCTCTTCGCCAGTCTTACGATACCTGTTGCTGATGCATACTGTTCCAGACAGCCATGATTGCCACATCCGCAGGCATCTCCTTCTTTGTCTTCTATATGAATATGACCGATTTCACCTGCTGCGCCGGTAGCACCTGTCAGAATCTTACCGCCAAGGATAACGCCGCCGCCTACACCGGTTCCAAGTGTAACAAGTACCATGTTCTCGAAGCCTTGTCCACCACCGCGCCACATCTCACCAAGAGCTGCTACATTTGCATCATTACCAGCCTGTACAGCAAGTCCTGTCAGACCACCAAGAATTTCTTTTACATCCATGATGTCCCAGCCAAGGTTGACTGCCTTGAGTACAACGCCTTTATCATTTACAGGTCCTGGTACACCGATACCGATACCTGCTACTTCGTCTTTTGCAATATTCTTCTCTGCCATCTTGTCCAAAACGGATTTGGCTACGTCCGGGAGAATATTCTTACCATTCTCTTCTGTTCTGGTAATGATCTCCCACTTATCCTGCACATTTCCTTCCAGGTCAAAAAGACCAAGCTTTACAGTTGTGCCTCCTACATCGACACCGAAACAATACTTACTCATTACTCCTCATCCTCTTCTCTTTTTCTTGTTAATGAATTCTGTACACGCTGATACAGCTCCTGTGCTGCATTATAGCCCATCTTCTTCTGTCTGTGGTTGACCGCTGCGCACTCGCAGATGATTGCCAGGCTTCGTCCGGGTCTGATTGGGATATTATGGCATACTACTTTATTACCAAGATATTCCGTATAGTTCTCTTCCAGACCAAGTCTGTCGTATTTCTTCTCTTTATCCCAATCTTCCAGACGGATAACAAGGCTGATATTGGTCGTATCCATAACGCTGGATACACCGAACAATGCCTTGACATCTATAATACCGATACCTCTCAGCTCAATAAAATGCTTCGTGATATCAGGTGCTGTACCTACCAGAGTATCATCACTGACTTTGCGGATCTCTACCACGTCATCAGATACAAGTCTGTGTCCTCTCTTGATCAGCTCCAGGGCAGCCTCGCTCTTACCGATACCGCTCTCACCCGTGATCAGGACACCTTCACCATATACATCGACCAGTACACCATGTACAGAAATGCAGGGAGCCAGCTTGACATTGAGCCATCTGATAATCTCTGCCATGAAAGCAGAAGTAGACTTCTGTGTCAGAAGCACCGGTACTTTATTCTTCACTGCGGTTTCCAGAAATATCTCATCCGGACGCAGGTCTCTGCAAAATACAATACAGGGAGTTTTCTCAGAAAGAACCTTTGGATAAACCTCTCTCTTATCCTCTTCTGTCATGTGCTCCATGTAGGAATACTCTACAAAACCAATGATCTGTGGTCTTGTCTCATCATAATGTTCAAAATACCCCGCAAGCTGCAGCGCAGGTCTGTTGATATCCGGCTGAGTCACCTTGATCCCCGTAATATCTACTTCCGGTGTCAGATTCTGCAATTCCAGCTTATCAATTAACTGTTTAATACTAACTGCCATATCCATACCCATACCTTTCTTTTTACACAAACTGCCTCTTTTCATAGGCACTGCTTTGTTTCAATCATAGCATACTTAACTTCGCTTTGCTACTTTTTATTGCTCCTGTTTATGGAAAAAGCGATAGATTTCCTCCGCCACATTTACCGTGATTCCCGGAACCTCCTGCAAGGTGCTGACCTGCGCCTGCTGCAGCTCTTCAATGGACTTGAAATATTTCATCAAAGCCTTACGGCGGCTGGGTCCCACACCGTTGATTTCATCCAGTACAGAATGCACCTGTGCCTTGCTTCGAAGTGATCTGTGATACGTGATAGCGAAGCGGTGGGCTTCATCCTGAATACGGGTAATAAGCTTAAAGCCTTCTGAATTCCTGTCTATGGGCAGCTCTTTATTCTGGAAATACAATCCTCTGGTTCGGTGGTTATCATCCTTTACCATACCACATACAGGAATATTTATCCCTAGTTCATCCAATACCTGCAAAGCAATATTTACCTGTCCCCGTCCACCATCCATGAGCAAAAGGTCAGGAAACTTCGTAAAGCTGCCGAAATTCTCATCCATGTTCTGTTCCTGCATTTCCTGTTTCTCATCCAGTCCATGCTGGAATCGTCTGGTCAATACCTCATGCATGCAGGCGTAATCATCCGGGCCAGCTACGGTCTTCATCTTGAATTTACGGTAATCGCTGCGTTTTGGCTTGCCTTTTTCATAGACTACCATAGAACCGACATTGGCGAAACCGCTTGTATTGGAAATATCAAAGGCCTCCATTCGGGAGAGTCCCTTGAGTCCCAGCAGATCTTCAATCTCCTTCACTGCACCAATGGTTCTGCCCTCTTCCCTGCGGATACGTTCTCTGTCCTGACTCAGTACCAGGGCTGCATTTCTGGCTGCAAGGTCAACCAGCTTTTCCTTGGAGCCTTTCAGCGGCACTCGTAAATGAACCCTGCTTCCCTTCTTGGCAGTAAGCCATTTCTCCACCAGCTCCATATCTTCTATTGACTCCTGCAGCATAATCTCTCTTGGGATAAAAGGAGTTCCTGCGTAAAACTGTTTTACGAAGCTTGTTAATATTTTATCAATAGAAGGTTCCTCTATCTGTGTCATATAGAAGTGCTCTCTGCCAATGAGTTTACCATTTCGCAGGAAGAAGACCTGTACTACGGTCTCATTACCATCTATGGCAAGGGCAATGATATCCTTATCCTCCCCTACATTATCAGACATCTTCTGTGTTTCACTGATCTTTTTGATATTTTCTATCAGATCACGGTATTTGATGGCTTCCTCATACTCCATGGCTTCAGAAGCAGCCTGCATTTTTTCCTTCAGATCCTTGATGACCGGCTGATATCTGCCATTGAGGAAATCCAGCGCCTGCTCAATCTGTGCTGCATACTCTTCCCTGGATACATATCCCTGACAAGGCGCACAACACTGATTGATGTGATAGTTCAGACAAGGTCTTTCTTTGCCAATATCTGCAGGAAGTCTACGGTTACAGGTTCTAAGCTTGTAAAGCTTATTAATCAGATCTATGGTTTCTTTGACTCCTCCACTGGTAAAAGGTCCAAAGTACCTCGCCTTATCCTTCTTCATCTGCCGGACTAGCAGAATACGGGGATATTCTTCTCCTACGGTTACTTTTATATAAGGATATGTCTTATCATCCTTGAGCATGGTATTATACTTTGGACGGTTCTCCTTGATCAGGTTATTCTCCAATACCAGCGCTTCCAGTTCAGAGTCCGTTACAATATATTCAAACCGCGCAATGAGAGACACCATTTTGTCAATCTGCGGCCCCCTGCCGATATTTTCCTTAAAATAAGACCGGACACGGTTATGCAGGTTGATTGCCTTACCCACATAAAGAATTGTATCGTCCTTGTCGTGCATGATATACACGCCGGGTTTGTTTGGAAGTTTATGAAGCTCTTCCTTTATGTCAAAATCCTGTGGCATTATAAGTCTCCTTCTATCTAAGCACTTTGCGTTGAAAGCAAAAAATCACTGTTTTTGTAAATTCAGTGATTTTTCGCTTTTCTATATCTTCTTATTTACTGATTCCATCTGGAACTGAATTGTGAGTTCTCTTTGTCTGTATCTGTTCCCGACTGATTTCCTGCACTCTGCTGCTCTGTGGTATTATCACCCTGCATCGGCTGCTGCGGCATTGATTCCTGCTGCTGTGGCTGTCTGGGTGCAAAAGAAATCTCATTGCGGGGAAGATAAGGATTCACCGCCTGTTGTGTCGGACGGCTGCGAAGTTCTTCCGGTGTCGGAGCCTTCTCGTCATCCTCTTCCACAACTGTCTGTTTTGGAGCTTCCTGCTCTATAGCAGTCTCCTGTGGCTTTTCTTCCTTATTTTCTTCTTTCTTCTCTTCTTTATTCTCTTCCGGTTCAGGAAGTCCCTTAGCTTCTCTATAGATCTTCATGAATTCCTTACCGGTAATAGTCTCTTTCTCAATCAAGTGAGCTGCGATCTTATCCAGAACATCACGATTCTCACGAAGCATCTGTAATGCTTCATCATACGCATCCTTCAATATCTGCATCACTTCGTTATCAATCTCAGAAGCGGTATTATCAGCACAGTTCAGGGATGATCTGCCATCCAGATACTGGCTTTCCACTGTCTCCAATCCCATCAGGCCAAACTTCTTGCTCATACCATAGCGTGTTACCATGGAGCGGGCTATGCTGGTTGCCTTCTCGATATCATTGGAAGCACCTGTGGTTACTGTATCAAATACGATCTCTTCCGCGGCACGTCCACCAAGGAGTCCCACAATCATATCATGTAATTCTGCCTGTGTATTCAGATATTTCTCATCTTCCGGTACATGCATGACATAACCGAGTGCTCCCATGGTTCTTGGAACAATGGTGATCTTCTGCACCGGTTCCGAATTCTTCTGCAAAGCACTGATCAGCGCATGCCCTACTTCATGATAGGATACAATCTTACGCTCTTCCTTGCTCATGATACGGTCTTTCTTCTCTTTACCTACCAATACGACTTCTACCGCATTGAATAAGTCCTTCTGGCTGACAAATTCTCTGCCTTCCTTGACTGCGTTAATTGCAGCTTCGTTAATCATATTGGCAAGGTCAGAACCTACTGCACCGCTGGTAGCCAATGCAATAGCATCCAGATCTACAGTCTCATCCATCAGTACGTCTTTTGCATGTACTTTCAGGATGTCCACACGACCCTTTAAGTCTGGTTTATCCACGATAACTCTTCTGTCAAAACGTCCCGGACGAAGCAGCGCCTTATCCAGTATCTCCGGTCTGTTCGTTGCTGCCAGAACGATAATACCCTTCTTACCATCGAAACCATCCATTTCGGAGAGCAGCTGGTTCAGAGTCTGTTCACGTTCCTCATTACCGCCGCCGTACTTGGAATCACGGCTTCGACCAATCGCATCAATCTCATCAATAAAGATAATACATGGTGCATTCTTCTCTGCTTCCTTAAACAAATCTCTTACACGGGAAGCACCTACACCTACATATAATTCAATAAAATCAGAACCTGCAAGGGAGAAGAATGGCACATGTGCCTCACCTGCTACTGCCTTTGCAAGCAGAGTCTTACCTGTTCCGGGAGGTCCTACGAGCAGTGCGCCCTTTGGAAGCTTCGCACCGATCTTGGAATATTTACCCGGATTATGCAGGAAATCTACGATTTCTTTCAGGGAATCCTTGGCTTCTTCCTCACCTGCTACATCTTTAAAAGTAATTCCTGTTTCTTTCTGTACATATACTTTGGCATTGCTCTTACCCATGCTGAAAGCTCCGCCACCACCTGTCATCTTGCGAAGCAGCAGGCTTAAAAGCCCCCACATCAGCAGGATTGGCAGAATATAGGATAAAATAGATAAAATAATACCGGAGCCGTCAGGAACAGAACCGCTTACTTCTACATTGGCATCCAGAAGACGCTGTGTCAGTGTATCATCATCCTCAATCTTACCTGTATGGTAAGTAATGGTAGGCTGCATATAGAATAAGGATACTGTCTGTTTACTCTTAGGATAGATCGTAATCTGGTTGGACTCGATCTTAACCTTCTCGACCTGTCCTTCTTCAATCATGGAGATGAACTGATTATAAGATATCTCCGTGTCTGTAGCCCCTGTAAAAGCCTTCATGAAATAGCTGATACATAATAAGGAAAGCAGTGCTGCAATCAGAAGAATCAGAAGATTCTGTTTCTTAGGATCTCTTCCGTTTCCATTACCATTGCCGCCTGAACCACCATTATTATTGCCATTTCCGCCTGAATTGTTGTTGTACTGGTTAAACTGATTATTGTCCATTGTATAATAACCATGCCTTTCGCAAACTTTATAGTCACGCGTCCCGGTTGTGCATGCTGCACGCAAACAGCCGCAATAACCGTTATAACGCATCTTTCAACTTCCCTACTCAGAAGTATTGCCCAAGTGAAAGTATTCAATTATAATTATAAGGTAACTATTCAGAGCCATGCAAATTGAAGCAGAATATGCTTATTTATAAGCATATTTGATACAATTTATATGGCGAAGTAACCACATAAGCAAAAGTAAAGCATCAAAGATGCGATTTTGCGCATGGGGTTCTGAATAGTTACATTATAAGTTGTAAGAGTTTATAAATCAACTTTTTCTTTCTGAAATAAAAATTCGAACTATTAATATTTTATAAAAAATAGTAGATTTTTGACATCTGAGCGTTGTATAATACTCAGATGTGATTACAGAAAACGTGGTTTTTCCACCCATTAATATAGAAAGGAATCAAAGCTATGCCAGTAAAGTATGTATTCGTTACAGGCGGTGTTGTATCCGGATTAGGAAAAGGCATCACTGCAGCCTCCCTTGGACGTCTTCTGAAAGCCCGTGGTTATAAAGTGACCATGCAGAAGTTCGATCCTTATATCAATATCGACCCCGGAACCATGAACCCGATTCAGCATGGTGAAGTATTCGTCACTGATGACGGTGCTGAAACAGACCTCGATCTGGGTCATTACGAAAGATTTATTGATGAAAGTCTTGATAAGAACTCCAATGTGACTACCGGTAAGGTGTACTGGAGTGTATTACAGAAGGAACGCCGCGGCGATTATGGCGGAGGTACCGTTCAGGTCATTCCACACATTACGAATGAAATCAAGAGTCGTTTCTACCGCAATTTCACAGACCCGGATATGCGTATTGCAATCATTGAAGTCGGTGGTACAGTCGGTGATATCGAAAGCCAGCCTTTCCTGGAATCTATTCGTCAGTTCCAGCATGAAATCGGCAGAGAAAATGCTATTCTGATTCATGTAACTCTGATTCCTTATCTGAGTGCTTCTCAGGAAATGAAAACCAAGCCTACCCAGGCCAGTGTAAAAGAGCTGCAGGGAATGGGTATCCAGCCTGACATTATCGTATGTCGCAGCGAGCATCCTCTCGATCAGGGTATCAAGGATAAGATTGCTCTGTTCTGTAATGTACCGAATTCTCACGTATTACAGAATCTGGATGTAAAGTATCTCTATGAAGCACCTCTTGCCATGGAGAAAGAACATCTGGCTGAGGTTGCCTGTGAATGTCTCCACCTGGATTGTCCGGAACCTGATCTTGCAGACTGGAAGAAGATGGTAGATGACCTCTATGCTGCAACTCATGAAGTAACGATTGCCCTGGTTGGCAAATATACACAACTCCATGACGCTTATATCAGTGTCGTAGAAGCCCTCAAGCATGGCGGTATTCCCCAGCATACCACTGTCAATATCCGCTGGGTAGATTCTGAGCAGGTCAACGCAGACAATGTAGCAGATATTCTCAATGGTGTAGATGGCGTTCTGGTACCGGGTGGTTTCGGCGACCGTGGTATCGAAGGTATGATTGACGCCATTCATTATGCACGTACTAATAATATTCCATTCCTTGGATTATGTCTGGGCATGCAGCTCTCTATCGTAGAATACGCCCGCAATGTTGTTGGATATAATGATGCACACAGCGTTGAGCTCAACCCCAACACCACTCATCCAGTTATCGCACTGATGCCGGATCAGAATGGTGTAGAAGATATCGGCGGTACTTTAAGACTTGGTTCCTATCCATGTCATCTGGACAAGGCTTCCAAGGCTTATACCCTCTACGGAGAAGAGATCATTCATGAGCGTCACAGACATCGTTATGAAGTTAACAATGATTTCCGTGCAGCCCTTACAGATAAAGGTATGATGCTCTCCGGTCTGTCTCCTGATGGACGTATTGTAGAAATGGTAGAGATTCCTTCCCATCGTTTCTTCCTTGCAACACAGGCACATCCGGAATTAAAGAGCCGTCCTAACCGACCACACCCTTTATTCAGAGGACTTGTAGAAGCAGCTCTTGCATATAAAAACGAGAAATAATCACAATAGACCGAATCACTTTTTAGTGGTTCGGTTTTATATTTTTATGGTTATTTTTCATACAAATTTCATTACTTTTGCTTTGATCTTGGTATCGTTCACTCTATGGCACATCCTCTAGGTGCTCTCTATGATACACCACATGGTATTGCCAACGCTATCATCCTTCCTACTGTTATGGAATACAATGCAGAAGCTACTGGTGAGAAATATCGTGAAATCGCAAGAGCTATGGGTGTCAAGGGTGTTGACGACATGACTCAGGAAGAATACAGAAAAGCAGCTGTAGACGCTGTAAAACAGCTTTCTCAGGATGTAGGAATTCCTGCTGACTTAAAGGACATCGTAAAGAGAGAGGATATTCCTTTCCTGGCACAGTCCGCATATGATGATGCATGCAGACCTGGCAATCCTAAGGAAACCAGCGTAGAAGACATCACCAAGTTATACGAATCCTTACTTTAATTCAATCGTTACTATTAAGAACCCGTTCTTCATAGTTTCAATAAAACATACCACTCTCAAAAACCGCCGGCTCTATGAGCCAGCGGTTTTTATACTATATAGATCCCTGTCTGTAAGCTGCAAGTAAAAGCTCCAGATCATGAATATTGTCCAGTATCTTCTTTCCATTATCCGTATCCTTGATCATGACACGATCAGGCTCCATTTCAAAGAAATTGGAACTGGACTCTATGTCTTTGTTCTCAGTTAATACCTTCTCAATACTTTCAAAGGGCTGATGTGCTTTCAGGCGCATACCATGCGAATTATAAATTAGTGTATATCCTGCAATTCCTGTTGTCTTCTGGTATGCTTTACAGAAACCGCCATCAATTACAATGAGACGATTGTTGGCTTTTACAGGGGATTCTCCATCTGAAACCTTAATCGGTGTATGTCCGTTAATGATATGGGACATGGACGAATGTAAGCCAAACTCCCCAAGAATCCTCACGCATACATCTTCCTGCTGATAATACCGATAGTACGGATCTTTTGCTTCTTCCCAGGCTCTCTTATCTCCTACAAAAGTCCTCTCAAAGGTCTTGATATTCCTGCCGGACAATGGAGATTTCTTACCACACCACAGATACCACATGAAATCCAGTGCCGGTCTTGTTCCCTGATAAAAGGCAAGTCTTGCTATTCTCTGGGCATAATCCATATATTCCTTACCACAGTAGAACTTCTCTGCTATTTGAATTCCATCCAGATTGCCATTTTCATCCAGTGGAATACAACCATGAAACAGCAGATTCCCATTGTATACACGGTATATGCTGCCTTTTTCATACAGGAATTCCACATGATCCCGCAGTACATGGCTGTTGCGGAAGGAAGCCCTCAGGTCTTCCATCACTTTTTGTTCCTCTTCGGACAATACATATGGCTGTTTAAAGTCTATTGTTGGAAAGTACGTATCATTCAGATCATATTCCTGTCCTTCTATGCATACAGTGCCTTTTCCAAGGTCCATCTTATCCAGCAGTAGGCGGTCATCCATATTGTATTCTGAGTGGCGCATAATAATCTGCCCTTCCAGCTTGAACAGAATAATGGAAATGGCTTTCAGCGCTGCCTTCATAGGTGTCAGATCGGGATACAGCTTCTCTGCAAAAAGAATCAGGGAGCGAAGACTGATTCCATAGGAATTCTCCAGAATCTCCATATTGCCGTATTTGATATTATTTCTCAACACATTTGCAATGCAGGCTTCGCTGCCACATGCCGCTCCCATCCACAGAATATCATGGTTTCCCCATTCGATATCCAGCGAGTGATACTTCATCAGCAGCTCAATAATTCTGTCTGCATTACTTCCCCTGTCAAAGATATCGCCCACGATATGCAGATGATCCACTGCAAGTCTTTTAATTAATTTGGTATACGCCTCAATAAAGGCATCTGCACTTCCTATGTCTATGATGGTATCTATGATCTTCTCATGATAGACATACTGGTTATTATCCTCGTCTGACTGCGCATGAAGCAACTCATCTATAATATAACTGAACTCCGGTGGCAGTGCCTTACGTACCTTTGAACGGGTATATTTGGATGAAAGCAGCTTCGCCAGCTCCGTCAGATTCTTCAGGGTCATTTTGTACCAGTACGGGGTAATCGCATTCTGCTCCTTTAACAGCTTGATCTTCTCTACAGGATAATAGACCAGTGTACAGATCTCCTGTCTCTCCTGCGCAGATAACCTGCTGCCAAAGATCATATCTACCTTCTCCTTGATAACTCCCGCAGCGTTATTCAGTATATGATAAAAGGCTTCATATTCTCCATGCAGGTCACTCATGAAATGCTCTGTACCCTTTGGCAGATTCAAAATAGCTTTTAAATTGATAATTTCCCTGCACACTGCGGGTATGGACGGATATTTCTCAGCTAAAAGACGCAGGTACTTCAATTTTTCTTCTGACAGATAAGGTGTATAGGAACTCTCGAAATCCATATTTCCTCCATTTTATAAGATATGTATTATTATATCATGAACTTCGTTCATGATCGTCATTCGCCGTTCGGGATGAGCATGCAAGCATGTTCCCCCTCACTAACGCTCATTATATTGTAATCATTGTGATGTATAACAATACGTTGTTACGGATTTAACAAGCATGAAAAAAAGACGCCTGATCTGCATCAAACGTCTTTTGTCTATTCAACTCTGTGTTAATCCTGTATATTCGTCTGCTCATAGCAACATTATAGCATCCAGGTAACGTTTCTTACAAGAGTAAATTTATGCCTTATTCCTGTATTCTCCATCTGTAATCCTGTCTCCATATCCGCCTGGTCGGATATCCCGCCCAAGAATGCTGTGTGTGCCCTGTTTATCATAGGAATAGAGAAGATATCCCTCTGTCCGGTTCACATCCAATCTGTCATAAGCATTCGCCTGCTGCCATCCATCATCTACTGGAAGGCTTCTGGATGTTGCGCCTGCTCTTCCCTGTCTCTTTCTCCTCTGATTTCTGAATGCTATCTGTTCTCTTGCATCTCTCCTGCATCGGCTCTCGATCCGGTTCGCCTCCATTACGATCAGGTAGCCCGGCTCCTGCACTTGCGCATCATCCGGCTGTGAATGCTGTGCTGTATCTCTTTTTACAGGCTTCCGGACAGGCGGTGTAACTATCTGTGCTGCGGTCTGCATATAAAGCGCAATTGCTTCCTCTATGGATATTCTGTTTTCACAAATGTCCCGCGCGGGTACACTATGCCCGCGGTCAGGAATGTCATAAGAAACCGCCTGCAGAAGCCTTACCAGTCTTCTGCTGTTCATAGAATAGTCACCTCCGTGTGACGAATATGGAATATAACTCCTATCCATGGAGTTATAAATGGTAATGCGGAGTGAAGGATGTTGCAATATACATGTTTAGATACTATTTTATCTATACAGGTTTATACTCATACTATGTTTCAACTGCACTGCCAATATAATATAATATATAAATATATCGACATTTTACAGCCTCATAAACAGTTAAAAATATAGCAAAAATATATTCAGAATACTCGTTTATTATTCTCCTGATGTATGTTAAAATATAATTGTTGTGTGTATACATCAAGAAACGGTATATACATTCCATAATAAACAGTCTTTAACAAAATACTGCAAAAACTGTATCAAATAAAGACAATGCCTTCTTGTTCTGTAAGAAGCATTGTCCACAATAACCTAAATATGCAACTGCGAAACGTTATCTTCCATATACAGAATTGCACAGCGTTAACAATTGCATAAGCAGGCACTCTGCAGCCGTCGGTACTTAGTGCGCATGCGTCGGCAAGACACATGCACACTTATGTACCGCTACGAGCTGCAGCGTAGCGAGAGCTTGCCTGTGGTGCAATTATTAACGCTGTGCAATTCGTCCCATGCATGTAACCCATTTTGCAGATTACCAAATTAGAAAGGAAATAACTATGTTTACAGAACAGAAATTAGAGCAACACTATTCTTCACTACCATCAGAGACTTTACATATTATCAGAGATGAGTACAAATGGGCATTGGAGACTTGTGGTGTACACAGTGAAGAACAGATCAAATACATCGAGAAGACATTAAGTCTGAGAGGTGAAAGCCTGGCAGTCAGAGTCAACCACAAGATATTATTCCTGTGCAAATGTGGTCAGAGCCGTATCGTAACTACAGACCTGCCGGAAGACAAGATCAAGATGTTCATCTTTGAACAATACAATGTACCATGTCCTAAATGCCGCAACGTGAACATGTATACATGGAAATATATGGATTAATACTCAGTCCAGTCTATGTGAACGCATAATCTGTCTTACTGTCTGCAGAAGATATGGTTTTAATTCCTCAATGCCGACAGGTTCCTCATTCAGAATAGAACTGTAACAGCTGGAACTGATCATTTCGATTATGATATACATCATAATCTCAGGTTTCTCATATTTGACCGGGGAATTCTCAAACATGGCATGATAGAGCTCATAGAAATTGTTTTCTTCTGTTGCCCCGGCGACAGCGTTTGTAAAAATTCCCCAGCTGAGATTCTTGGCAATGAAGTTCAGAAGTGTAGTATCTTCCACGAACTGATTCAGGATATTGTCAATCATGGCAATAATATGCTCTTCCAAATCTGCCATTTCCCGGCTCTTTGTTTCTTCTTCTGCACGCTGAAAGATTTCATTTGATTTATGGACGATCAGTTTATCTCTCAGGTCATACTTATCTTTAAAATACAGATAAAAAGTGCCTTTTGCCACACCTGCTGCTGCGGTAATATCAGCCACCGAGGTCTTGGTCAGCCCCTTGGTCGTAAACAGGAGAAAAGCAGCATCCAGTATGGCTTCTCTCTTTATTTTCTTATTATCTTCCAGTTTGCCCATTAGATCATCTCCCTTTCTATACGCCTGCTAAAAGGCATCTGCCTCCGGCAGGAAAAACGGCAGCGGAAACCAGCCCTGTGGCGCCTGATACAGCGCACTTTCTTTACTCTGCATTGCAATATAATAATAACTGGTGGTTAGTTCCTTTACCAGCGTTAAACCATCATACATAATCTGTGCCGGTTCTGTCGTCTTTTCCACACAGATATCTTTTTCCGTAATCGTTATCTTAATAGTTTCCGTATTCTGGTCTTCTTTTATTCCCAATACGAAAGTACCTTCCTGTAATGATGTATACTGCCTTTTCCAATGCAGAAGAAAGGCAATGACGCTTTCATACTGAAGGATTCTAATCTGATGTGACATCGACACCGTATAGTAATCACTGATGTGGTCCAGCAGAGGAAGTTTGGCAGTCTCATCCATACCAACATTGATTCCCAGCTCGTCTATATCCATCTCTTGCATATATGCATAGATAACCGCGGGCAGAATCTGCTCATCCAGAAGTCCAATCTCATACAGGGATGATCCATCCTCAGAAGTATTAAGATAACCAACACACTTTTCTTCCAACATAACAGCATAGAGATCGGCTCCCCAGCTCTGCATACACGGATAGAAGCTGTCTCTCTCTCTTGCTGTCACATTTCTTCTGCTATATATCTCATATATACTGTCCAACAGATCATCTTCTGCACTTTCGATCAGTTGAAACACCGGTGTTTTCAGATCAGCAACCGTTGAACATGCATGACGGATACTGTCAGAAGTGACATTAAAGCAGTATTTCATACCGGCTTTTTCAAAGCCATAATGCTGATAACGATGTCTGTTGCCGTCCAGAATGATCATATCATATCCCTGACTGCGCATATCCTCCTGTGCCTTAGCCATCAGTTCAATCATATAACCCTTGCTTCTGGCTTTCGGATGTACACTGACTGTTCCGATATAGCCGCATTTCAGGGACAGATCACCCGCTGCCAGTGTCAGCGGATACACATCTACCAACGCCTGTATAGCGCCTTTTTCCCGCATTACATGATGTGTCACGATATGCTGTCTTGCCTGTGAATATGCCTTTGGCAGAATTGCCTCAAAATCCGTACTTCCAGATGACAAGCTGAATACCAGGTCTGCGAAATCCAGAATCTCCTGACTGGTCTGGTGCATCTCCTTACTATATACCGCCATTGCTCTTCCTTCTTTCCTCTACGCAAAAAGCCTGACACGTTACTGCATCAGGCTTATCTTCTATTCTATGTTCTATGTAACTATGTTTCGTGTATCTCTTATGAAGCAGCACTCTTGCGAGTCTTCTCTGTACTCTTGGTTCCTGCTGTCTTAGCCGGTTTAGCAGGTTCTGTCTCCGGGAAGAAATTCTTCGGTGTTACATCTGCATAGCACAGGGAGCAATAACCATTAATCGCAGCACCATTACTTACCTGAATGGACTTTGCCTTGATATCACTGTCTACAATAGCTTTATCTCCCAGCGTTACCGTTCCCTGAATATCCAGCTTACCCTGGATTGCTCCATCTACCATAAGATTCTTGGCACTGATATCGCCCAATACTACGGTATTCTCGCGGACGTCTACTCCTTCTGTGCAATCAATCTTGCCTTCTATAAAAGCATCCTTCGCATTCAGTTCATTTGCCTTAATATTGCCATTTATATTACTTCCATATATATTGACCTTATCGGTTGACTGGATGTCGCCATTCATTGTACCATACATGTCCAGTTTACCGGTAATTTCTATATTACCATTAATAATCGTTCCTTTGGGAATCAATGCTGCCTCTGTCTGTCTTGTGTCACCATAATTATTCATATTGCTTAACCCCTTTCTATCCCCCAGCCACTCTCTCTTATGGCTGTATATCTCTATTTAATCTTATTTGCATGAAAAAATCAACCTCTTTGTGCATGAAATATGACTTTTCAAACTGTACACTAAAATATATTTAAAATTGTATATTTCTAAAAAGTCACTTTTCACTATACTTATGTACAAACATGAAAAATACATCAAATGATAAAGAAACGAGGTATATGTTATGAATGAAAAAAACAACAAAGTCTATAAAATCGCTTTGACTGGTCTGATGGCTGCACTTTCTTATGTCGTATTTACTTTCCTGCAGATTAAGATCACACTCCCCGGCGGTGACGCTACCAGTATCCATCTTGGTAATGCTGTCTGCGTTCTGGGTGCTCTGCTTCTTGGCGGCGTATATGGCGGCATCGGCGGCGCAATTGGTATGACTATCGGTGATCTGTTAGACCCTGTCTATATTGTATACGCACCTAAGACCTTCCTTTTAAAGTTCTGTATCGGTCTGATTACTGGTCTGATTGCCCACAAATTTGGTAAGGTTTCTACATCCAATGATAACAAACACGTACTGAAATGGACAATCCTTGCAGCAATTGGCGGTCTGCTCTTCAATGTAATCTTTGATCCATTGATCGGTTATTTCTACAAGCTGCTTATTCTTGGCAAACCGGCTGCAGAGCTGACTCTTGCTTGGAATGTAGCTGCTACATCCATTAATGCTGTAACATCTACTATTGTATCTGTAGTTGTATACATGGCAGTTCGTCCCGCTCTTAGAAAGGCAGGTATGCTTCCTGTCATCGGCAAAAAGTCCAAATAATTATCTGTAACTTACAACAGGAGCTTAAATAAGCTCCTGTTTTTTATTGCAATATTCTATCTATTCTGTCTCTGACTGGAGCCAGCTCTCCCATTCTGGATGCTGCTTCTTCCATTCTTTCGTGTGCTTTATCTGCCTGTGTATCCTTTCCCTGATCTACATATACCCGATACTGATATGCCGCCTCATAATACTGTGCCACTGCGTAGCATTCCTGCAGGTCTTCATCCGGTTTTACTCCCAGTGCTTCATTTGTATAATAATAATTCAGGCATTTCTCATACTCCTGCTGTTGTATATATTGCAGAAATACAATCGCCCTTTTACCGTTATTACTCAGATCAAACGTATAATCTGCGATAAACATGGCTTCTATCGTTATGATACATGCGAGTAATACAATACATATATTTAATATTTTAGAAAGTGTCCCGGACTGCTTGTTTCTAATCTTCATTCTGCAATAGCCTTCCTATGATAATCTGATTGATCTGTGCCGAAGTCATTTCGGGAAATGGCTCCACATCTTCTCTGGTCAAAGGCAGCTTCTCCACCAGAAGATCGGATACTCTGTCCCTCATCTGCTGTAGACTTTCTCTGTTCTGATCACTTATAGCACCCTCATATTTCTTATATTGATCCAGATATGTTCTCTGATAGAAATCGGCAAGCTTTTCTGAAAGATACAATGCACTGTCTTCCTTATAATCCCCATAATCTGTCAGCATCTGAACCGCCTGTTCCACATATCCATAGGAACTGGCACACCAGAAAACAGGATAGTAAGCCTGAAAATCACCCTTCTCCGTATCTGTCAGATGATAATATTCTCCATACTCAAACAGTTCACTGTATTGTCCATTCTCCAGATACGTCTGAATCTGGCTGCGCACTGCATCATAATTCTTACTTGCCTGATGCCTTCTTATTATTTTCTCCAGACTTCCTCCTGAAAGCGCAGAAGCAACGAAGATATAGAGAATGATGAGAAAACCAATTATCCCAAGCAGCATACCCTTTCTGGATATTCGTGCAAAATGATGCGTCTTGTCCAGGACCTCTTTCTTCGTACTTTGATACGCTCTATCGTATTTTCCCATGGCTTTGCCATGTTCCTTTTGAAATTCTCTGCTTAATTCCTCATCATTCTTCATTTATGATTTCTTCCTTTAGCTGCTGTACCTGCGCCCTCTCATCTACTGCACTGTATAGATAAACAGCCAGTGTAAGGGCAAGAAGTGTAAGTATCGTTCCTATGATAAGCTTCGCCACAAAGACGCCTTCCCTGCGACTGTCCTTATGCTTCACATTCTGAAGATCTTCCAGATTATCCCGAATCCTGCCAAGATCCCTCATGTATGCCTTTTCTGCACCTTTCAGATGCATGGCGCCACAATATGGGCAAGTTTCCAGCTCATCATCATACATTGCTCCACAGGAGCTGCATTGTACTTTATTTTTCATTGGCTTTCTCTCCAAATAACAGCAGCATATCATCCTTTTTCATATTACTGAGATTGGCTGCCTCTTCTTTCGTCAGCCCAAAATACGTCTGCAGATTGGCATTCATGGCATCATAAATGGGCTGTAATCTGCGTGCTGTCTCTTCCTCACTGACCACATCCCTCGCCTTATAGTGCAGGGAATACACATCATAGAACTCTGGAAGCAGACCACAGATATCTTCCAGTTGTTCGTTTCTGTCATATACATTATCAGCCGCCAGATACTGATTGATATGACTGTTCAGAAAATAATAGATCTGCGCCCCTTCCATAACCGGATAATATTCCAGAAAAGGTCCCGCCGTCCATCCCGTAAGGTGATAAGAATCACAGTAAGCGTAGAACTCGTAATATTTTCCTGCTTCCAGATAATTCTCCATCTGCGCCTTTACTTCATCATAGTGGTCAACTGCCCATTCCTGCTTACGCAGATAAGCCCTGCTTTCTGCATGAAAGCCTACAAAAAGCAGCACTACCACCAATACAGCCAACACGCCGCAAGTGATACCTCTGACCATATAGGAAGACGATTTTCTATCTGTATCACTGACCTGTTTATGCGTACTCTGATAGTCCTGTGCATAGAATTTTCTATCCCTGATATGACGTTTTGCCGCATAATTGACAGCACCACAGTAAGGGCATACTTCATCTGAAAGTTTCAGATCTGCCCCACATTTTTTACATTTCATTTATGCCTCCTCGATCACTGCCTGTTCCAGAAGCGCTTCGATATCAGCACCTTCCATATCCAGCCCCTGCGCACTGACAAAGTGGGAATGTTGTATTCCATATAGTTTGCACAACGCATTCACATACTGGAATCCGAAATTGCAATCTCCTATATAACCACCGCTGGTCGTCACGTAGTACATATCCTGTGCCTGACATAATCCTACAGGCGTTCCATCCTCAGCGTAGGCAAATGTAATACCGACCACGCTGGCTGCTTCCAGAAATATCTTGAGCGATGCCGGAAAAGACATATCCCAGTAAGGGGCTGCAATCACGATCATATCTGCCTGTGCCATAGCATTGGCATAGTCAAACATACTGTCCTCATATATGCCATTTGCCAGCAGCTCATCTCTTCTTTGTAATCTCTCATAATTCAAAGGAATCAGATTCTCTGTAGAAAGTCTGATTTCTTCGATCTTAAAAGCCATATCCTTTTGATTCGCTTCTTTGATACTTGTCAAAAGCCTCTCACACAAGGCAAGTGTCCTTGAGTCCTTACCTCTTACACAGGCATTGATAAATAGAAGTGTTGGCATGCTCTTTGTCTGCCACTCAAAATGTGATTAAATATGCTCACATCGAGATAATGTAAGTTCTCA
>OCPP01000052.1_pt1 | contig 101618 bp, 89 predicted proteins | sample 1538211 | NCBI WGS metagenome assembly OCPP01 (sample SAMEA2580193, study PRJEB22360) | human gut metagenome | biome: human gut; feature: human-associated habitat; material: faeces | place: Denmark | collected 2008/2010
GCCTTTTTTCAGAGTTGAGTCCCTGACGTCATTATGATGTCAGGGACTCTTTTTTGTTTGGTTCCACGGAGTATGGGACTTATGAGACTAATAAGACTTATTTTTTAAGAGACATATGGTGACATCCCCAATGACTTGCCGTACACTTTAGACATTCTATCACATAAATGCACATACATTTGAAAAGCAGTACAAAGAAACATTAAGCGTTTTTGGGTAGTGTTTCACCGTGTGTCTGAATCAAGTTGACTTAACTCCGAATCGGGTATTAGAATTCAGTCGGATTCTTGCTTTATATTGAGCGGATTTTCCTTAGATTTTTCGCAGGCATAGCAGGCTATGTCAAGAAAAAGCAGGTAAGAAGGTACCAATAGAAAACATAAAGGCGGCTGAAAGCATGAAGGCACAAAATAGATAAAATTATGTGCGGTTTAATGACCAATTGGGGTTAAACGCACTTGATTGATGAAACGCTATCGCTGGGCGACTCTCAAGCTAGAAGTGAATCAAGTGAAAATTCATTTTCTTCCAATGGTTTCGCTCTTTCTGTCTGTCCAGAACCTTCAAAGAAGAATTTTAAACAGGCTCTTAAATATCGGAATTATTTTATAAGGGTGCTTGCCAAAATCACTTTTCATCCGATGTGTTGTAATTAGCATGAGGATATGTCAAACCTCTACCGGAACTAATGTTACAGTCTTACCTTGAGGATGATTGCTTTCTCCTTCTGGTTCAGCTTGATTCCATATATTTGTTTCAAGAAAGTAGAGATTCTTTGCCATGTACTCCTTAAGATAATAGTCGCCTGTTTGTTTTACTCTGTTGTTCCAGTTCGCTTCTTCATTAAGTATCAATGGCAAATCATGCTGCAATCTATAACGTACTTCTACTGAGTGAAGCATGATTCCGTTTTCATTGGTGACATCTGTTGCAAATGTAGGAGCAGACCACACCCATTTATTCAGTGATTTACTCCAGGAAATGCAGATAACATGGCAATCGCTGTCCGTCTCCCATCCTTTCGGGATACATGTTATATGTCTTGCAGGAATCCCCACAGCAAGCAATGCCTCTGTCAAGCATATAGCAAGAGCCCTGCAGTTGTAACCACAACTGTTTCTACGAGCAGATTCGTATGTATTTTCCAAATTTCTTGCTCCGGGAGCCAAACCGTTGCTTCCGTCATGTTCGATGTTGTCATGAACCCAATAAAGGAGATTCTTCATTCTGCTGATGTCATCCCCATTACCGGCTATTTTGTCAAGATTGAACTTCTTGCGTGTCATTTTCAACATTCTGTCTGAAGGCTCTGCGTATCTGAAAGCCATATCAAAGGGTGGTTCTGAGTTGTATTTTGGGGATTCTTTCAAAATGTCAAGTTTGGTCTAGACCTTATCCCCCAGACTCCATGCGTAATTCATAGCTGCTTTCAATGTGTCTGCTTTCTTGCTATTCAAAGCTTTTAGTACGGGATAGAGTATTCTGGCTGACAGATACTCATTGCTTCTCATCCAGTCAGAGTTCTTTGCTGTCAGAATCTGTGCCTGCTACTGCGCAGTCTTTTCCAAATCTTTTATCAGGCGAGGATTTGATTTCAGATAATCGATATCTACTGTTGATGCTATCTTGTCGTTATATACTTTCAGAAAAGCCCCATGACAGATGTATTTCGTTAAATTAGGACATTTGGAGTCTTTCAATAAATCCAAATCGAAATAGACCACAGTGCTTTCAAATATCACGCTGTCCAATTTGGGACAGTTATGAGCAAATCCCTGGCCTCCTGTACTCGACACAGGACCTCGGAATATGATTTTCCTCAAGTTTGGGCAGTTTGTCACTAATGCGCAGTCGAAATGACCGATAGCTCCCTCAAACACAATCTCCTCAATAGTGTTATTATCCATAAATAGACCTCCCAGGATATAATCTATATTGCCGAATGTTACTTTTTTCAGATTGGTAAATCCAATATTTCCTAATCTTCCGATTGTCATTATGTCGGGAATATGAATTTCTTCGGCATGAGAGTCGTAAACTAGGCTATCAGGAAACATTCGTATTCCATCCCTCACAGGACCGTCGAAATGGTCAGGAGCATGAAGAACGATATTCTGGGAAAAAGGCGGAATTACTATTGTAATTGCAGCAATTAAGCAAATAAAAATCTACGCATAAATAAATATATATATTCAGAATGATAAAATTAATAAAAATTCCAACACAGCGGTCACATTACCAAATAAATTGGAAAGCGTACGGACGCTAAATAAAAACATTCTCTCAGCAAGACTCTCGCCGCAAGAACCTTCAATACAGGACGATCCTGTTTCATGTAATCTCTTTCAATAATATAACGTGAGTTCGACGAATTGTAAATGCCTGTAAGTTTGGTGATAAGCGAAAATCGTTGTAACTTTATGGTGCTGAACTACAAAGTATTACAAACAAAAATCGCAATGATCACCGAGGGCAGAGTTATAAAATTATTTTGTATGGCAGACGATTTAGCTTCGCTGATTTTTTGATGCTATGATGGCAAAATATACTCTTAAACCAACCGCAAAGCGCAAATTTAATTATTTGTTGGTGGCAAAGATATAATAAAAACAAAAGTGGGATTAGACTACTGCCATAAATTGTCTGGCAGTATGACTAACCCCACTTTTGTCTTTTAATTATGTTTCTTAGAATTGCTCCAAGATCTCTATTCTTTTCTTTGTATCCGGGTGCGTGCTGAATAATGAATTAAAGAAATTCATCATGCCCGGTGCGAAGTGTTGCGGATGAATAATGAACAGCTGCGCGATATCGTCACGCTTGACGTTATTCAATCCAGGATCGCCTGATATCTTTCTCAGAGCAGAAGCAAGCGCCAAAGGATTGCCGCAAAGCTCAGCACCTCCGGCGTCGGCCATATATTCACGTTTACGCGATATTGCAAAACGCGTAAGCAATGTGAAGAAGTAAGCAACTGCACAGCATAAAGCTCCGATTATGAATACCGCAATCATAGACAGTCCGTTGCCGCGGTTGTCCTCGTCATCACTGCTGCGGCTGCTCAGTCCGCCAAACCAGAATGCGTTATACATCATCTGGATAACGAGGCTCATTATGGTTGATACGATGCCGACAAAGATGATGCTTGTTATCAGCAGTCTTGTGTCGTGATTACGGATGTGCGTCAGCTCATGAGCTATCACACCTGCAAGTTCGTCATCGTTGAGCCTGTCGATTATTCCTGTTGTCAGCGTAACCGTGTAGCTCTTTTTATCTATACCGCTTGCAAAAGCGTTCAGCTGCGGGTCGTCTACGATGTTAATCTTTGGCATATCCATGTTGCATGTCATGCAAAGATTTTCAACTATATTGTAGATTTTGGGATTTTCCTTGCGCGTAAGCGGTCTTGCTCCTGTAGCAGCACGTACCATTGCCGTATTTGCAAAATACGCTATTGTAAACCATATTCCTACGCCCACGATGACCCATGGTATGGTGTTCATGAAGTAATAGTTTACTGTTGCGGCGTCAAGCTGGTGTACAATGTTGCCGTATTGGTCGTAGTATCCGTTTCCGAAATAGTTTACCAGTGCGAGGAATACCCATACCATGCCCAGAATTATTACGGGAAACAAGATCAGCAACATTATTGTCAATCTGTTGTTGCGCATAATCTGGGTGTGCATTCCGACATATCTCATATATGCTTGCGATTTATGTTAGAATTTAATTTCAGGTGCCTTGTCGTATGTTGCGCGCTCTTCCTGTGGAACCTCGAACATAGGTTCTTTTTTAAATCCGAACATTTTGGCAAAGATGTTTGACGGGAATGTCTCAACGGCGTTGTTGAGCTCTCTTGTTGCCGAATTGAAGAATCTGCGTACTGCGGCAAGTTTGTTCTCAAGGTCAGCAATCTCGTTCTGCAGCTGCATGAAGTTCTGGTTAGCCTTCAGGTCAGGGTAAGCCTCGAGTGACACCTTTAAGCCGGCAAGCGCACTTGTCAGGGCATTTTCAGCATTGATCTTGTCGTTTATTGTTGTGGCGCCCATTGCTGCCGTGCGTGCTTCGGTAACTCTCTGCAGCACTTCGCGCTCGTGTGTGGCATATCCTTTCACCGTGGCTACAAGCTGCGGCACGAGGTCGTGGCGCTGTTTAAGCTGCACGTCGATATTTGCGAAGGCATTTTCGCGGTTGTTTCTAAGTTTTACAAGATTGTTGTACAGGCTTACACACCAAATTGCAAGCAGTACGACGATAACTAAAATAATAATTCCTGTTGTCATAATTTTTTAATGATAAATGGTTTCATAAGTTTGTTTACAAATATAATACCATTTTATGAATATCTGAGGTTTCTTTAAGTCTTTTTGTTTATTATTCTTATTTAATATGAAGGTTGTAGCCAATAAGGACACGTGCCGGTTTAGTTTCGTCATGAAATAAAAAACTCTGCATGACAGGATCTATCATATGACATGCAGAGCGTTATGTTAAGTTTTAATGTTTATTTCAGCAGATTCATTACTTTGTTGAAGTATCGCTGAGTGCCTTTTATGCTGTATCTGAGTCCGCCGTTCCACGACCTTATGGCCTGCTCTATGCTGTTTTGCGGATTGTGGACCGACTGAAACAAAATGAACATCTCTTTCGATTTTGCCACGTTAAAGCGGTCAGACAGCTTAAATCTTTTCTTGCTTTTTCTTCTTTTCAGGATGTTGTTGCACTCTCTTACCAGAATCGGAGTTATCTGCATTGCTCCGCATGAGTTGCCGCTTACGGCTTTGGGGTTTCCTTCGCTTTCGACTTGAATAATGGCGTCCATCACCGGATTCCAGTCGAATTGAGGGCTTTGAGTTTCGTTGTTTTCTGCAAAAGCATATAAATTTGCTGTAAATACAAATAATAATACTAATACTTTTCTTAATATTCTCTCCATATTTTACGGTTTATGGCATCTGGACATATAAAAAAACAGGGATGTCCGCGGCAAGCGGTTCGTATGAGAAAAATTATTGAACCGAGTCTGGATGCCAGTTATATACTAACGCGAATGGCGGCTTTCAAAACAAAAGAAGATACGCCATTCAATCTTTTTACCGCTGCAAAGGTATGAAAAAAAATGCGATTATCCAAACTTTGTTCCGTTTTTTAAACATTTTGCATTGAAATAAGCATTTTATATCATGTTGAAAATCAACTAATTGCTTTAAAAATATGTAAAATATTTTCGGCTGCCGTCTTGTGCCCGAATTTAGGCGAAACATAATGTTAATGCACGTTTCACGGCATTTGTTGTTATAAGAACGGCCCATTTTTATATCTTAAATCATGTTGCGTGCTAAAGTGTTATAGACTATAACTATGCTAAGATTGTTGCAGGAGTGAATAAGGGGCAATGTCGCTTTGCCTTGCAGATAAATTATTGTCATAGTTTTGCCTTGCGCCAGTTTTCGCTATTTTTTCATGATATAGGGTAAGGATTGCAGGCATCAGAATTAAACCTCAAAAAACTGAAAGGAAAATGTACTATTATCCTTATAGGAAATCCGGAACAATAGCTTGAAATATGTGGACTGTAAGCAAAGTTGCGTTTGTTGGTTTCAAATCATTAACCTATTGTTTACGGTCCGTAAGTGGCCCACTTTTAATGCAAAAGTGGCCGAGTTTTTTGTCGCAAACAAATGGTTTTTTATGCCCAGTCCGATGTTCCGTGCATTTCAGTGCAGGCATTGTTAGAAAAACATTGTTTATCCCAATCTGCCGGTATTAATAAGTTTGCTGTGTGATTCTTCCTGTTGGCTGATGACGTAGTGTATCTTGAGCAGTGTTTTCTGAAGGCCGACAATGGATTTTCTTGCCTGCAAGCGTTTGGCTTTCAGAATATTTAAATAAGACAAACAGCTCATTATTCGGCTGCCAATGACCTGCTGGGGTTAAAAAACTGCGTTTTTCGTTTGTCTTTTCATTCTCCTTTCACTATTTTTGACTACCTTTGCATTGACGATTGTTGAAACATGCCATATTGGCAGGCTTAATTGTATGTCGGCATGCGTCATGCCGGGCATGTGTAAGAGGCACGGCCTGTTTCGTGCATGTTGTTTTTTTGAATGATTAACGGATAATTTTTTTATAAAATATGTATTACGTTTCTAAGCGAATGGAGATTGCTGGCTGTCATCGCCTTACTCTTTCTTATGACAGCAAATGCTGTAATCTGCACGGACACAACTGGATTGTTACGGTTTATTGCAAGTCGCGTGAGCTTAACGCTGAGGGTATGGTTGTTGACTTTAAGCATATAAAGGATAAAATTCACGGATATCTCGATCATGGCAACTTCAACGAACTGCTGCCGTTCAATCCTACGGCCGAAAACATTGCAGCCTGGATATGCAGTCAGGTTGAGCACTGCTATCGGGTGGATATAGAAGAAAGCGAGAACAACAAGGTGTCATACGTTAAAGACGAAGACTGACATTTATGAGGGTAAACGAAATTTTTTATTCGCTTCAGGGCGAAGGCTACTTTACTGGAACACCAGCCGTCTTCGTACGTTTTTCAGGCTGCAATCTCAGTTGCAGCTTTTGTGACACGGAGCATACGTCGTTTACGGAAATGTCTGAGGAAGACATCGTCCGTGAGGTGTGTGCCTATCCGGCTGCGCATGTGGTTATCACCGGCGGTGAGCCGACAATGCAGCTTACAGCTTCGCTTGTTGACAGGCTGCACGCTGTCGGAAAGTATGTGCAGATAGAGACAAACGGCACTTATCGTCTGCCAGAAGGCTGCCGTGTCGACTGGATTACGTGTTCGCCCAAATACCGCCCTGTCGTCCTGACGCATATCGACGAACTGAAAGTGGTGTTTCAGACGCCGGAGCAGGATATGTCGCAATATGACGGCATGGAGGCTCAGGTGTATAGCCTGCAGCCGTGCGACGTGAATGACGACAGGCGGAATGCCGTGATATTAAAAGATGCCGTGGAATATTGTCTTTCGCATCCCAAGTGGCGTCTTTCGCTTCAGACCCATAAAATAATTAATGTGAGATAACGGTCTTCAGCCTCTACGGCGACATGGCTCGCCAGTGTCTGAATAAAGTGGCCCGACAGTTATGTCGTCTGTGGCAATTCATAAGAAATCAATGAGGCAATTAGGCATAGCCTCATTGATCACCACCGTTGAAATGAAGTATTTTCAGCAGCTGCTTTTCGTGCTGCAGTTCCTTCAAGCCCTTGTCGGGCGATATGAGCATCATGCTCCTTATCACGTCGTTTTGTCCGCACGTGTAGTTATAATAGTCAATAAGTTCTCCGGTGAGCTTTTCTTTCAGGCATATAGTCGCTGGTAGCCATTTTAACGGATGGAAAATTTTGTATAGCACTATATATCAGTAACTTACATAAAATAGTCAGCAAATTTTCAAATCAGCAAATAGTATAAAAACGGTTAAAAAGTGGTCGCTGGTGGTTAATAATATGGTAGATTATGGTATATTTGGGGATATTTTTCAGCTATAAGTCAGCAAAAGCAAAGCAAAGATTATGGCAAAATCAAAATTGCGCCTTGATACCCGGCGCAAACTCAAAGACGGCACATATCCCGTGCAAATCGCCGTGGGATATGGTACAAACCTGTATCTCGCCACCGGCATTTTCCTATCCGCTGATGAATGGGATAGCACTACCAGCCGGGCCACAGGCAAAAGCGCAAAGCGCATAAACTCGGTGTTAGATACGCTGCTTACCCGTGTGGCAAACCGCATCTTAGAACTGCGCGAAAACGGCCAGTGGGGTAATCTTACCGGGCCGCAACTGCGTGAAATGCTTACCGACTTGGATTTGGAAAGTCCTACTGTCGGTGTTCTTACCCTCGGCACGCTGTTTGAAACGGTCATCGCCACAAAGACCGGCGGCACTAAAACACTATTTGAGCAAACACTAAAGAAACTGACTGCCTACTGTAATCCCTACCAGATACAGTTTGGAAAGATAACGAAACTATGGATAGACGGATTTTATAGTTCCCTGCATGGTCTGTCAGTAAACAGCCGGGGTATGCACCTGCGCAACCTTCGCAATGTCATTAACTATGCGCTGGATGAAAACATAACGCAAAACTACCCGTTCCGAAACTACCGCATACCGTCCGAAGAAACGGCCATGCGCGTACTGCCGGTTGAGAAAATGCGCCAGCTGCTTAAACTCCAGTTGTCGGCATACGACACAGAATATAGGGATGTGTTTATGCTGCTTTTCTACCTTATTGGCATTAACATGGTGGATTTAGCCACGCTTACCAAAGACAATATAGTGGACGGTAGGTTAGAGTACAGACGGGCGAAAACAGGTAAGTTCTACAGTATTAAGATTGAGCCGGAAATACAGGACTTGTTAGACCGCTACCGGGGCAAAAAACACCTGCTGGCACCGTTCGACACATACGACAATTACAAAGACTATATGGCACATCTTAATGCGGCACTGCGAAAGATAGGGCCGGTTAAAACGGTAGGTGGCAAACCGCAGTACACCAAAAACCACCTACCGATAATGTCACCCATTGAGCCTGCTATTACATCGTATTGGGCGCGGTACTCTTGGGCTACATACGCCGCAGACTTGGATATACCAAAGGACACTATCAGTGAGGCTTTGGGCCACGTTCACGGTTCAAAGATAACCGGGGTGTACATTAAGTTTAGCCGGGATAAGATAGACGCTGCAAACCGCAAAGTAATAGACTACGTTCTGCATGGTACAAAATGAAATAAACCGCGCCGGCCCTCACGGGTTGGTGCGGTCTTGATTATGGAAAATCAGAATTTGCGTTTAAGGTACAGGAAAAGCCCCCACAGGATAGCCGCTATGCAGCATAGACGGCCCACCCATATAAAGCCCTTATCATACCACCTTAACTGCTTTTCGATATATACCGGCTTTTCCACCCTGACACTGTCAGTGCGTACCACCACCAGTGTATCGATACGCAGACGGTCACGATATAAAGTATCGGTGCGTGTTTCCAGCTTGTATCTGGTTCGCTCTACATACTTGGTGACGGTATCGCCCTTTTCATAGATATAGATACTGTCACGCTGGTATATGCTATCACGTTGCAGCATTACCCTAAACAGGCTATCCAGTCTGTGTGAAGCATTGTATGTACTATCCTGCCGCACTTGGTAAGTTGCTTTTCTTGTTGTGGTGCATCCTGTCAACAGCAGGACGCAAACCAGCCATGCTAAATGTTTCATAGGCTACAGTTCTGTTTGCACGTTAAAGCACGGACACGCTTTGTTTGCATACTCATTATGCCCATGTACGGTTATACCCGGATATTCTTGTTTGAGCTGCGCAACCAAAGCACGCAGCGCGGCTTTCTGCTGGGGTGTCCGGGTGTCTTTGGCTTGCTTGTTGTCGGCGGTCATGCCACCGATATAGCACACGCCGATACTGTTAGCGTTCTGCCCCTTGCAGTGCGCACCGATTTTGGCGACATCGCGCCCCTTGTGTACGCTGCCATCCCGGTATATCACATAGTGATAGCCTATGCAGTCAAAACCACGGTCACGGTGCCAGCGGTCTATGTCCTCTACTGTGTAGTCTTTCCCCTCCGGGGTTGCGCTACAATGTATTATCACTTGGGTTATCTTTCTCATTTTCGTTACTGTTTATAGGTTCGTCACTTGGTTTACGTTTCATATCCTCCTCGGTCAGTATTGCATCCGGGTGGTCTTTGGCATATTCGCCGCGCAGCAGCTTGCGTAATCGGCATTTGTCGTTAGGGTTCAGCCGTTGCAGGCATTTATCGTCCGGCTGCAAACAAACGTGCTTTTCGGCTTCTTTTAGTGCCAGTTCCAGTTCGCCTTTTTCCTGCATCAGCTTTAGGCGGTCATTTTTCAAAGTGTCTATTTCCGTGTACAGTTTCGCCACCTGTTTTTTAAGTTCGTCCACTTCGCACTGCACACGCTTGTAATCCTCTATCAGTGCCTCCCGTTCCACCTTGAAAGCGTTTGCATCTGCTATCCGGGCATTAGTTTTGCGGTTCAGTAGGTATTTAATCGCCTCCCATCCACCTAACGCAGTCACCAGTGCCACCACTGTAGTTATAATCTCTTTCATTTGTCATGCTTGTATAGCGTTAATATAATCTGGTTATCTTGCTGCTCTGCAATTACCAGCCAGTGTTTGGCAAGCGCTTGCACTAATTCTGTGTCTAACCCGGATAGGTGCAGCACGGCTTCCGGCTCTCTTTTGTCAATAGTCGCCATCTCTTATGCGTTGTAGGGTTATCGTTCTTTTCTTGTATTTCTTCTTAATCACCACCGTATCGAAGTGGCCACGGATATAAACCCACTTAAACGCCTGCGGCTCTATCATCTTTAGTATCTTTCGCCGCTTGCCGTATTCGTTGGCGTGCCGCATGAAGCCCAGATAACTATTTATGCTGCTAACTGCGTGTTCCACTTCCTCTATGGTGTAGGCCCGGTTGAGCCTGCGCACTGCCATAACAAAGTTTTTCAGCGTGCGGTTGCAGACATATATACGCTGTTTCTTTACTATGTTCCCGGTAAACTCTACGCCTTTAGTGTAGTGCTGGATATAGAATTTGTGAGGGTGCAGGGTCAGACCGTATTTAGCCAGCAGTCGCCTAATCTTCGGCACAGCCGCTAATATCTTCTGTTTATCCACATCCACTATGTAGAAATCATCTACATACCTGCCGACATAGACAAAGCCTAAATCATTCAGCAGATGCCAGTCCAGAATGTTAAGCAGGAAATTTGCGAAGTGCTGCGCAAACAAATTGCCTATGGCTACGCCCAGCCCATCGCCATTTGTAAACAGTGATTTGTTAGGCGGCAGATAGTTCCAGTAGTGCAGTGGGCTGTGCCGTTCGCAGTGCTTTTCCGGGCTGTGCAGGATAACCACACGGCACAGATAACGCACATCCTCCACGTCATCGCCTTTGTAGTATTCGGCCACAAATGCGTCTATCATGTCGGCTAACATCGCTTTGTTTATCGACATGAAAAAGCCCTGCAAATCCAGTTTGGCTACATAGCAGTCACGGGTGTAGTTCCGGCTGCACTCTTTTATGTCGTTATAAAGCATGGTAACGCCCTGCAAATCCAGTTTGGCTACATAGCAGTCACGGGTGTAGTTCCGGCTGCACTCTTTTATGTCGTTATAAAGCATGGTAACGCCGTACAGCTGCCCTTTACCTTTCCGGCAGTTGAACGTGCGCGGACTAAACACCTGTTCAAAAAGCGGCTCTAACCGTAGGGCTATCCAGTGGTGTACTATCCTGTCCTCAAAAGTGGCCGCAAATACTTCTCGGTATCGTGGGCGCGTTACGACAAAGCAGATAGACTTACCCGGCTGGTAGGTACGGTTATTGATACGGTCGCGAAGTGCTATTAACTTGCTACCGTAGTCTATTTCGTACATTATGGCACTGGCTGTTCTCCGCTTGCTTTTGCGGCAGTCAAAATATGCCTCTAACATCCCGTCCGTTGTAACCATATCCTCTTTATCTACTTAGTGTGTTGGTATATCCGTAAAGGTGCTGAAACGGGCCTAACCCTATTCTGGTTCGTAGCCTTAGTATTCCAGTTGTTCGCGTTGCCATTGTTGAGGTTCAAATTCCACGCATTGGTCGTGCTGTACTCGCAACTCCGTGCTGCACTTGCTTGGTCTTAACTATAAAAGATAGTGCGCAGCCCATTTTTACAGATAACTTGCACGCTCGGTTAGTCGTAACTTTCCAAATCTGGCATTTACTCGCTATCCATGCTGCTGATAACCTTTAATAGTGAGTTCTTCCACGCAGTAGATTGTTTGCCTATCGCGTCCGTCAACTCGATAATATTTGCGTGCCTGCTTCTGCCTAATATCCATTTCCTTTCACCTGCAATGCGCAGCAAAGTTTTCAATACTTCAAACTCGGACTGGAAATTTACTAAATGCTGTATGCGCACTTGCTTGTCGCGGTTGATGTACGCAGCCGATATTTCGCTGATTAAGTCCACACCTATATCGTGCATCTTGTTGCCTATGCTGAATTTATAGGCACGCGGAAAGCTCGGCGTAATATCCAGTATTTCATCTAACAGCTTACGGCAGTCTAAATATATCTGCGTGTTAGATACCAGTTTCGATTTGTTCATATCTCAATTTTCTTGCGCTTTGCAGATAAAAGGAAATTTCTTTGTCTTGTGCGGCTACCGCCGCACTTTTAAGGTTAAAGTTTAACTACTAATTATTGTAAAAATGCTGAAACGGGCCTAACCCTATCCTGGATCGTAGCCTTAGTATTCCAGCCGAACGCGGTGCCAATGTAGAGGGTCAAATGCCACGCATAGGTCGCGCTGTACTCGGTACTACTCCAGTATGCGGTTTCTGCCAACTGCGTAGCACCGTTAATCAGCGATAGTGCATAATTGATTTTGCGCATATTCGCATAAATCATCATCAACTCACCCAAAGACGGCAGCCACCAACGCCCGGCGGTCAGTCCTTTGCCGTTTGCATTTGCCCTGCTGTAGGCGTGACAAAAGCCCGGCGCATAGTTTGTCATGTTGCACTCGCTGTGCTTCACCTGCTCGGCTGTACTTGTTTTTCCTGCCCAGTCATCCAATGCGGTTAATCGGTCTGTGGTAGTTTTGCCGCCTGCACTTACCGCTGCACTGCTCCATGTCAGCGTAGCTTCCGTAGGTGCTACCACCAGCATTTTGCCGCCCTCTACGACTAACACACCCTCGGCTATTTCGCCGCTACTCTGATAGCTTGCCCACTTGTGCGGTTTTACCGCCAGCGGATAGTCATCACTGTTACGGTAGAACATGATAAATACGCCATCATTTATGGCGTTTAAGTCCATGCCTGCCAATAACGCCGATTTGAGGTTCGCCAGTGATACCCTTGTTACATTGCCGTTACCATCAGTCAACGGTATATACTGGTCTGTGTTCACGGTTGACACGGCAGATACTGCCGCCAAAGTTTTTGTTTTTTTTGTTGCCATAATCTTTTATCTTTAAGTTGCTTACTCTCCTGTAAATATGCCCTCTATCGCATACCAATTGCCGTTAATGCTTTTGAATTTACACATAGCATTCGGACACATATACGCGGTTGTTCCTTTGTAGTTTTTGTATTCCGCATCTTGGCTTTCAACGGTAATAGATTTTATCGAACTGCCATACGTGGCCACTTGAAAGGCATTTGCTTTTATATACAGATTATCACTGCTTTGCGCCTGTATAAATGTCATCTTATCGCCATTCCATTTTGTTACTTTTGTGAACACCTGTATTTCCAAACCGTCATAATCAGCTGCTTTCGGCAGCACGATAAATCTTGTATTTGTAGGCTCGTTTATAAAATAACAATTATAGGGCGCATTCACTGGGTCTATCGTGTACGTCCTACTTGACGCAGATGTTACGGATAGTGTCGGGCCGTAAAACAAGTTAGCCGTAATAACGCCGCCCACCTTTACATCTTTAAATGTGCCAGTATTGCAAATCACATTGCCGTTTTTGGCTTGGAAAATTACATTTCCGTTGCTGTCTTTCATGTCGATAACTTCCACGCCCAGATTTTTAACAAGCGCATAAGTTGTCAACAGGATTTTTGTTGCAACCAATTCTATTTTATCGCCTAATTGCCAATACTTGTTAGTTACATCAGCCGCACTTCCCGGATAGTTTGACGCTGTTTTTGCATGGCTTTTGACACAGCTGTAATAGTTATTGTTATAAAGTACAACATCTTTCCAGCTCTCATCTTCTCCGCCTGCTTGGAAAACATAGCCCACAGAACAATCTGCCCACGCTTGCGGCCCGCGAAGCACTGCGCCTTGCTCTCCCTTATCCCCTTTACTACCGTCCTCTACCGTTTTAATAACAACAGTGCGTGTATGGTTTATGCCTTTATATGTTATGGTAAATGAAAGCTGGATGTTTGCACTCGTATCCGCGTCAAAAACTAAAAAATGATAAAAATAATATCCGCTGGCCGTCCAATTCCATTTTACACCGTCCGGCAAAGTCTCAAGAAATTTTGTGCACAGAAAGCCATCCGTGCTACCATCTTTGTATGGTATTTTTTCGTTCCCATCCGTCACAGAGACGGCAATGATGTATATCGCGCCGCTTGCTGCTGTTTTCTTATGCAAAATTACTGACGGATTAACAGCAATGTCAAGCGCATTCGCGCCGGGGTCTCCTTTATCCCCTTTGCGAATGTACTTAACTACCTGTGTTTTAGTTGTGCCCATAACCTAATCTACGCTTGTGATAGTTACCGACACATCGCCACCGGCTTGCTGACAGTGCGCCCGTGTCACTGTTTGGCTTGCTTTAGGCGTATCCCTGTCCGTATTGAGGTAAACGCCTGCTGCGTCTTTCAGCACGAAATAAAACTGTGTATCTAAAGCCTTAGTAGATGTGCCACGTTTGACTACTACCGGCGTATAGGTCACTTCCCCATTGCCTGTAGTATCTTCGGTTATCGCCTCATCTTCCGGGTCTGGGTGTGGGTCTATGTCGTAGGGGTCGCTTGCGTCCATCACGCCTTGAATGTCCGTGCCTATCTCGGCACCAGACCTATAGACGTGTACGCGAAATTCGCCGTAGGTGTTAATGTCATTGCCCGAAACGGTCAGTGTCTGGCTGGTCTTGCCGCCCAATTCTTCCCATCCAGTCGCGCCCATTTTTTCCCACTTGTAAGACAAATCTTTTGTAAGCGCGTTACCGCTCTGGTATGCCATCGCTTTAAGAATGCAGCTGCCGCCCTTTTCTGTTATAACGAAATTCTTTGTGTCGCCTGCCGCGATAGTGACACGGTAACTGTTGCCAGTTGCTTGCTGTATCGGTATGGTATATGTGGCCTGTATCTGGTCGCTCTGGGTGCCATAGCTGACTGTAGCAACCATTTTTATAACAGCCGGGGCATAACCTGCCAGCTCCGCAATGTTTTTAAGGATTTGCAGGCCGTAATACATCTGGTCGCCACTCGGTGCTACCGTCTTGAAAAAGCCTGCGAAAGTGCCTGTAGATACACCGCCGCTGAAACTAATCTTTTGGTCATTGAAATAATACTCCATCGCGTCCGGGTCTGCCACGCCCTCTGCTACACGGCTGCTGGTGCAGACAAAATACAGTATCGGTTTCAGCGTTTCAAAATCCGGGTACACGGCGGTAACATCATTAGTCGTGCCCTCATATTCTTGGTACAGGTCGCCGCTGGGCGACATGATAACAGCCGTGTAGGTTCCGGCCTTGCTGATAAACTTAATGGTTCTGCTGGTGCTTGCTGTACTCATCGTTAAGCCTCCGTTTCTTCGTTAATGGTTGTGGTTGTTCCTGCTACGTCTGCGGTTTCTTCCGTACTGTCAGTGTCGGTAGTTTCCTGCGCATCCTCTGCCGTGTCCGGGCTTTCCGTTTCGGGTTGTTTCTGCGCTTCATTCTCCGCATCGTCTGGCTCCTGCGTTCCAGCTTCGGTTTCTTCATCCGTTGGACTTTCGCCATCTTCGGTTTCATTGCCCAGTATCGGTATCTCTGTTTCATCACCCATGCCGGTATCTTCTGCCGGTTCCTGCACATCCTCTGCAAACCGTGGGTCAGTGGCGATAGGCAATTTTCTTAATACCGTACCGTCCTGTTCCTCTCTCGCTTCGTGTGCCTGTAAGGATAGGCCCCCGATTTGCGCTAATATACTCGGCATTTCGGTTAGCCTGCCAAATGCAAGCATATCAGCCTGCCACAGCAGATAGTTACCATCCGCAACTTGGTTGCGGTCATTCTCTAATCTTAGGTGTCTTGCCACCTTTGGATTTACTTTAATGTAGCGTGCCATATAATCAAACTTTTAGTGAATAACCATTACTGCGCCGTCAGCGTCGCATATTACCGCGCCGTCAGCATTATCTATAAGTGCGCCTATATACCCCCTGTCCTTAACGTCCAGACCGATAACCGCACCGTAGTTGTCATCCATTTTGGCGGTAGGTATCACCGGGTTTATGCCCTGCGCCACCAGTGAATAACTTAGGCTTCCACTCGCTTTGTTCGTAGCAATATACCACAGCGGCAGTAGCTCTTTTTCCGCATCCTCTATCTCTCCGTTAGTGGTTCGGATAATGGCTGTGGGTGCTATGCTTAGTATGCCTGCCGGGATGTTGTAAGGTACGCCCGTCATTTCATACTCATATTTCGGTATGCGCCTAACGAAACTGATAACCGCCTGCGGGCTTGCATCGGTCAAAGCTACGCTGCCGGGGGCACCATCTGCGCTGTACTTAACCCTACACCGCAAATACATTTCAGCACCCATCAGACGTTTATCTACCGTCACCGTGTTGTCATCATTAACGGTAATGTCATAGTCCATCACCGTGTCTGTTTCGGCTTCATGCCAGCTGCCATCCTCGCCCTGCACTTCCCACACCAGCGCGTATTTGCTACTGGGGCATACTTGGTCGCCCAGCCAAACGGTAGCCGTCACGGTCTGCGTCCGTCCGTCCGTCAAAGGATTAAACACGGTCTGGTCTGCCGCGTCCAGTTCTACCCTTATTTGGTCGGATGCACTGCTACAGCTGATTAAGTAGCTGCCTTGTATAATCAATACTTGCCCATTCCGATTGTCCACATACTCGGCATAGAACACCAGCGTAATAGGTACTTTCGGCTCGGCGTTCTTCTTTACTCTGATACGCCCTGCATCGCCCCCACTGGTGGTTATCTCATAACTGGCATTATTCGCGTCTATCAGCTTTTGCGTGCCGTCTATGTTCTCATACCAGCGTATGTTTGTCAGCGCATGGTTAATGCGTCCTGCGGCTACCACTTCGTCCTTATCCAGCACAGATATAACAGGCTGGATAATTAACGGTGTTAGCGTGTAATCCGGCGTATATTCCTGCGTGTCGGTACTGTAGTTCTGCTTATCCGGCACACTACCTACCACGGAAAATGATATTTGCAGCTGTAGCGGCTTCCAGTTAAAATCAAATCTTCTTGTTTTCATGCCATCTGCGCATTAAATCAGTCCTAAAATAATACCTACGCAATCTGCCAGCAGGTCGCGTTTGTCAAACGTACCTTTTTTCAGTTGCTTATCCCAGATATATTCTTTGCCCAAACCGATAGCAGCAGTAATCAAAACCGCCGCCCACAAAGGCAAAAAGTTGCTTAACAGCTGCATAATCACCATGCAACAGATAATGTGCAGCAAACCGTCTGCTCCGAAATAGTCTATAATCTTTTTCATATCGCATGCCTTTCTACTAATACTCGAAAACTGCACTTTGGGTACCAGCTTCATTACCCATACCATCACGCAGCGTAACTGTCGCTATGAATTTCAATGTTTTAGGGATATACCCGTTAAAATCGCAGTCCGCTACCGTCAGGTCTATAGACTTGCCCTCGTTGGCTCGCTTTAACGCCCATGCCGTATCGGACGCCACACGCTCGTTTCCGTTTGCATCCTCGCTGTAGCGCGTCCACTGCACATCCGCATCCAGTATGTCATCCGTTATGTCAATGTTATACAGCTTGGCTATGATAGTTAGTGTCAAAGCAAACCTGTCGGGGTCAAATATGTAGTCCGTATCGGCAAACTCTACGGTAAACTCCGGGTTGCCCTCTATCATCGCCCAGTCGGTATTATTCCATGCCGGGGCCGTCTTTGTGCCGGTCTTGGTGCATCGGTACTTACAGCCCATATACCATACATCCGAAATCTCGTACTGCCCCGTGGTAGGGTTCAACGCCTTGCAGTAGTAGTCCGCATCCGCGCTCCACTGCCCACGGTCTACAATCTCACATACCGGCTGGCCTTGATAGTCTATGCGTATAATGTCCTGCACTATCAGCCCACGCGCATATACATAGTCCTGCCCCTCTATAATAGGCAAGTCCATCGCTAACAGGAACTCCGGCAAAGTGCCGAAAGTTGCGCCGTAATTCGTTGCGTCTATGATAGGCTTTGTTACCCCAGTAAGCCGCACTATGCGCCCCTCGGTACTGGATAGGTATATGCAGCTCTGCCGTTTCGTGTCGGTCTGGTTTCCCCACCGGGCTATCTTCATCATTTCACACGGTGGGTAATTCGTTCCTGCCGGTACTTCGCTGTCCGGGTATAACGTCACCTCGATATAGTTGTTAGCAGTGTTCACACTGTTTACACGCATCCAACTGGTGTAATATACGCCACTGCCGGTAGCCAGCGTGTTAATGATACCTTTCAGCACATTATTAGGGTACTGCGCAGTAAAATAGCCCTCCCATTTACTGCGCAGATGCAAACCGTAGCAGTTATCGCCCAAATCGTCCACGCTCTCTATGGTGTCCGCTTCCGTCAGTATCTGGTCGCCCTCTATGGCTGATAGGCGGTTTATTATCAGCTCCATGCACTCAAAGTAGCTGCGCACCCGGACGCTCTCAAATTCGGCGTTCCCTAATTCATCTATGCCTGCGCCCTTTCCTGCGTACAGGGACTTAATAAACTCGCCAAACTGCGCACCGCCTTTGAATAAGGACAACCCCAGCACGGTAAGCATTTTTTCAAAGGTCAAATTACCTTTGGCTACATCGTCTGCCAGTCGGGATAAAAACTGCTCCCTAACCGGGCTGTCCTCGGTTAGGTCATAGGCCATATCAGCAAACCCGGCTTTCACTTTCTCGGTTACTCGCTCGATAATGTCGTTACCCTCATCGTCTTGTGTTTCTTTGTTTTGCGTTAAATACAAATAACCGTTAGCATCCGTTGTAATCTTATCCAAATCATTCTTGTTTGCGTGTGTGTGGTCTGTCGCACTAACCACATTGCCACCACCGCCAACGCTTACAACAGTGCTGCCACCGCTACCAGTGCTTTCGCCTCCCAGTTCTCGCAACCTTTCACTGCGCGGACGTGCGCCGCGCTTATATGTTTTTAGTTTATATTCATATACTGCCATAGCCTCTAATCATTACGGGTATATTCATCTGGTCTTAGTTCTATAAATGTAGTGTCGCTGGTGTCCTTAATCACATCCTGCACATCTTCCACAAGTATAAACTTTTTGTCACCTTGATTATCTTCTTTGTATGTTGCTATAGGGTCGTGCGTTATCTGTGCTTCGCCGCTTAATGTCGTGCGGCGTTGCCCAAACTGACTATATAACGTGCCTATTAACAAATCTTCTACCTGCGTAGTCCGCCCGGCTCGTGTCAGCTCTTTAATCTGCTTCCCGGTAGAAACATCAAAATACGCACCTCTTGCAGTCGGCACACCCTCTGCGCTCGTACCGCAAATAGTGTCTATCTCTATAGCCTCCTTAGCCGCACTATTTATTTCCGCATTATATTCTACATCATCGGTACTTATAGTTTGGTCAAACTGCGTGTTATTCATAATCTCTATTTCTGGGATTTTCATCAAAACCCAGCTTACCTTGTTCCATAATCCCTTTAGGCCATTCTCGCTACGTTCCAGTTCCGTACCCTCATTCACTATATACCAACCGGCACCGTGTACCTCTACCCATAGTTTGCCGCCGCGCCCTCCGTAGTTCGGATATGGTATGTATTGCCCGGCTTCGGCATTTTCCAGCACAGATATTAACTGACTTTTATGCGGATTTATAGCCGGTCTGTTCTGTTTCCATCCTAATACGCCGCTGGTATCTACATGGTCTTTTGCATCATAGTAGCACAGATAGCCCCAATCGTTAGGGATATTGTCATTTGTATATGCTACCCAGCTTCCATACGTTCCGTTAAGTGTTGTTACAGGGCTGCTTATACTCCGTTTTACTATGCTTCTGTTAGTCCATACATATACGGTATCACTTCCATCCGGCTGAAACTTAATCGTAACAGGCACGTATATAAAATTCCCATAGGTATTAAACAGGTCGTACCAGTCTTTTTGCTCTACACCTTTCATCAGATTTGCTGCGGTTTCAAACGGGTTAAACCGTGGGTCTAACAGCAAATCTATAGCGATACGCACTATTAGTTCTTTAGACGCAGCTACCGGTGGTAACCATACTTTGCTTGATTTGAATAAGGCCGGGCCTATGGTGTCAATAGACGTACCGGGAATGTTACTGCTACCATTGCCCCGGCTACCATAAAAAGCACTCCAGCCACTGCCCCAGCTCCGCTTTATACCTTGTACAGACTTCCAATAAATAGCAATACCCTCACTTTCTGTTCCGTCATACTGCGGCACGATTTTGAAAAAGCGTACATTTTCGCCTAACTCTGCGTTATTCCCCTCGGTAGCAGTCCAAATGGTAAAACCGCAGTCCGTAGCGTCTATCCAGTCATCTAATACCGTGCTGTAATGGTACGAAAAATAATTTGCGCCGTTCTTGCTTCCACCTGCCAGATTATTAAGTGCCATTAGTGACGCATCAGTTTCTATGCTCTCTGGCCAGCATTTATCTGGCAAAAGGTTTCCGCTTTGCGCGTAGGTACTCCACGTTATCTTTGCGTTGTTATAGACCTTATCCACGCCCATAGTCTGACTGTCACCGTCCCAGACTATTTGCTTTACAGACGCTTTGTTATATAAGCCGTTGAGGTCATAGATATATATCTTTCCGCACCGTTGTATCATCCGTAGTGCCAATGGCTGTAAAATGCCCTCGATAACTTCTGCCAATGTTGAGGCTTCGCCGTCCTCATCATAAAAATTATCACTGCGCACCTGCAAAGATTTTAGGCTTAATGCACCGCTGGACGCTGTTAGCTGCGTACTAATAAGACTATCGTCTATGCCACCACAGTTTATACCACAGCGTCCGGCACAGTAATTAACAATCTCATAAAGTGTTCGCATATCGGCCAAATCATACTTTAGCCTATCCAACACGCCAAAGTCGCTAAAAGTCAAACTGACTTCATAGCCATTTAGCATTTCGTATGGTTCTTCGTAAAATTCGGTGTCTATGCAACCACTCCAGTATAGCGCATTGTTACGGTACACGTCCAGCCTTACGCGCCCCACTTCTATGCTGTACAAATCTTCATAGGTTCGGTCGCCCGGACTGATTATTTTAAGCGTGGCTACACTGCTACATATTACTTCCTCTTTGCTCTTGTTGCCCCATTCTATAACCAGTGGCTCGTCAGCAGGAAAAGCCAGACTGCCTATAACTTCAAAATCTGCGTCTGCTTCCTGCAAAATTTCAACGCGCCAGATAATCCCGGCCACGCTGACAAATTCACCCATATATCGTAAATGCTTCATGTCAGTTACGCTTAATAATTTCGTTTTCCTTGTTCAATATACCTACCAGCGTGCGCCCCTTAATCTCAAACTCAACCCTGCCGAAATCAACGCCTGCCGGTTCTTTCAGCATACCGCGCAGCTTATCCAGTGGCGCGATAACTTCCGGGTTTCCGCTCGCCCCTGCATACTCACCAACCATAGCAAGCGTGGGGCCGGACGCTATACCGCCCTCGGCAAGCATAGGAACACCAGCCGCCGCCACTACAGCCAGCATGGATGCAACAAAGCCAGCACCTATGCCGAAGCCTGCAAACGGTATAGAAGCGTGAGCGGCCATATATTTTGCTGCCGCTAATTCTTTCCAGCTCGCGGCCTCTAATTTATTCGCAGTAATTATAGCCGCTGAAGCTGCGGCATTAGTTGTGGCGGATGTGGCACGGACTGTGGCTTCCGTAGTTTCTGCTGTAGCCTCTACACCTTTCGTGGCGGCGTGTGCAGCACTTGCACCTGTTAGTAGGTTAATTATTCCTACAACAGTCTGTATGCCCTCGTATAAACCTATGAAGCCATCCACAATACCTGTTACCAACTGCCATGCGTTTCCGTTGCCTTTCAGCGCATCCGTTATGCCCTCTATGCTGCTGCCGATACTCTTAATGCCGCCCCAGCCTTTTTCCAAAGCCTTGCCCGTACTAACAGCTGTTTTTTCGGCCTCTTTTCCGGCATTTCTAATCGCATCGGCTTTTTCGTTCCATGCCTCTATTTGCCGGTTAATCAGTGCGGCTTCGTCTATAGTGGCTGTCTGTAGTTGGTCGTTAAGTATCTGGATATTATCGCCTATCTCTTCCAGCGTGTTTGCATCCTCTTTCCACAGTGGGGTATTATCCACTGCCTTGCCTGCGTTTTTAATCGCTTCTGCTTTTTTGTTCCATGACTCTATCTGCTGGTTAAGCATAGCGGCCTCATCGACATTAGCGTTTTGCAGCTTGTCGTTAAGTATCTGGATATTATCGGTTATCTCCTTTAACGTCTTTGCATCTTCCGTCCACAGTGGGGTATTATCTTCCGTGGCTTTTCCGGCGTTCCTAATGGCTTCGGCTTTCTTTTCCCAGCCCTCTATCTGCTGGTTAATCAGTACGGCTTCATCAGCAGACGCACTTTGCAGCTTGTCGTTAAGTATCTGGATATTATCGGTTATCTCCTTTAACGTCTTTGCATCTTCCGTCCACAGCGGCTTATTATCAGTTGTGCCCTTGCTTTTCTTACCAGTCGGGGTGTAATTATACCTGCCCGTGTCCGTCTTGCCGCCGCTTAAATCTATTTTAGGTGCTGCGGTCTTAGGACGCGACACATCTACTGCCACCTCCACTTTCTTACCACCTAAACCCAAAATGTTTTTAAGCCATTCCCACGCCTCCTTACACTTTTCTACCAACCACTCGAAAGCCTTTGCCAAACCGTTCATAATGGCGCTTGCCAGCGGCTTAATACCCTCCCAGACCTTATCGACAATCTGCCTAAAGCCCTCACAGTTATTATATGCTTGTATCAATGCCGTTACCAGTAAGCCTATAGCGGTAATGATTAAGCCGATAGGGTTAGCCGTCAGCACCAAATTAAGCACTTTTTGTACGGCAGTCCATGTGGTAGTAGCGATAGTTACCATTTTCTGCGCAGCAGCCACGGCCACTATGCGCGTCTTTAATATGGCTTGCTGGATATTCATAGCCTTAACAGTCTTAATCAGACTGCCTATGCCCATCGCCGCCATGCCTATTTGTGCCGTCAAATCCACATAGGGCCTTACATCCGTGTAGATAGCCGACAAATCTATAAGGCTGGTTAGTCCGTTCTTTATATTTTCCTGCGCCTGTATCTGCCTCTCCTGCTGCTCTGCCGTTCCCTGCGTGGCCGCTTTCACTGCGTCCATGTTCAGCTGTATGTTTGCCAGCGTCTTTATGTACTCCAGCCCTGCATCTTCACCCGGCCCACCGAAAATGTCCGCTATGGCTGTGCCTACGGCTGCGCTGCTTGCCGGTAGCTCGTTCAGTTTGGCCGCAACCATCTGCATAACGTCAAACGTGGTTATGCTCCCGGCTTGCAAATCCGCCTGCACCTGCTCTGCGGATATGCCTATGTTATTCAACGCATCGGCAGTGGCTGTAGTCATTTCGCGTATGCGCAAATTACCCTCCTTGATAACATCCACGCCCTTGTCGGAAAATATGCCCTGCTGTGCAGCGTTGGTCGTAATGGCTACAAAATCCTCCGCTGATAGCCCGGCTTCCTTGAAATAGCGCGGATATTCTTTCAGTGTGTCCAGAAATTCGCCGTTTGCGTTTGCTCCACTAACAAACCCATCCTGCACTAACTTCATCGCATCGTCTATGCTAATGCCAAACGCTTTAGATAGGTTGTTTGCGGACTGTAGCACCTCGTTAAAATCTGCGCCAAAATGTTCTGCCACCGCCTGCACGTTGTTGCGTAGTTTCAGCATTTCATCGCCTGTTTTCCCGGTCAGCTGCGTTATCATTATGTTTGCCGACTGTAAGCTCCTCATGCGGTCTGAAAACTGCGACAAAGCAGACGAAACATTGCCGATAGTGTCCGTTATGGCACTAATCGCCTGTACGCCTTGGCTCCAGTTTATCAGCGACTTTTTAAGGTTGTCTGACTGCGTTATGGTGGACTGTATTACCTTTTTCAGCCCGTCCGCATCGGTTATCAGTTCCTTAAACTCCTTGCTGTCGCCGTCTATCTTGAATGTTATGCTAATAGTGCTTTTGCCTGCCATAGCTGCTGTTATATAAGTTCGTCACCTAATTTCTTTACCAAATCGGCCATCCGTTCACGCTGTTTATCCGGCGTAATCCGTGCCTGCTGTTTCTTTGCTTTCGCCTTATCCCACGGAAAAGGCAGTAACTTTTCCGGCGTTACCTTGTGCCGCTTATCCAAATGCGGCTGTATAACAAGGGTAGCCAGTAGGCGCATCCGTTGCCAGTTGTCCTTAAAATCAGTATCGCGCTGCTCTGCATAGGCTTTATAGACTGCCGCAAATTCTTCAAAGTCCAATTTGCAGAAATCGTCATAACTTAGCCGTATGCAGCCCAGCGCGATACCTAATAAATCAAATATGCCGTAGGGCTTCAGCTTTTTTTTTCTAACCCATCTGCATTTTCTCCGTTTGTACCGTTGTTCTGCTGCATCTGGTTTGCCCATGCCGCCATATCTTCGGGGTCTAACGCATCGGCAAACTCCAAAAGCGACATTTTGAAATCCACGCCGTCCGCAGCCGAAGCGGACGCAACACAGCAGTACAGGTAAGTACACAAATCGGTTAAACCGCTGTTGGTAATCTCCGTTACCTCTTTGCCGGTTTCTTTCTTGAAACGCAGCATAGCCCCCATAGTCGGCCTACAGGGGTATGCCTTTCCGTTAATAGTAACCTCAACTTTCGCCATACTCTTAGCCTTCTGCGTCTACGGTATTTTCAGTAATAGCACTTTCATCAAGTGTGGTAGGCTCACCGTCATTTTCCAGACTGATACTATAGGTGCTGTCATCCTGCGCCGGGTCTGTACGCTCCAGCGAAGTAATAACGCAGCCACCCTCCAGATAGGGTTCATCGCTGTTATCACGTTCCATGCACTTAACCGTTACCGGCTTGCCTGCTTTCCACAGCGCAAACAGGATCTTAAACCCACATTCCGTTTCGTCATAGAATACCAGACCCTCGGCACTGATAGAGTACGACAAACCTACTACGTCTTTCTTCTTCCACAGTCCGCTGCTTAGGGGCGCGGACGCTACAGGCTTAACCGCACGCTCTTTGGTTTCACTGTTGAATGTGGTAGTGTGCGTAGTGCAACTTCCAACGGCTTTGCCGTTTACATACAGCAGCATATCGCTACCGTTACAATATCCGCTTTTTGCCATATTCTTTATATCTTAACATTAAACACTAATTGCTGTACATAGGCATCGTCCTGCCATGCTTCCTCGCTGTCTGCCAGATAGCAGCTGCGCATAACCAAACCGTCTTTCTCGCCCTGCGCTCCATCCAGCGCATCGCGCACGGCTTCCGCCAGTTCCACGCCCTCCGTATAGTGCTGCGTATAGCAAAGTATCTCAATGCCCACCGTGTCAGCACCGCGCCTGCCTTTTGCCGGTTCCTGCTCCAGTTGTGTACGCCTGTACACTATGTATGGCAGTTCCGCGCTATCTTCCACCACTGGAAAGACTTTTTTTGCACGTGCGGCCACTTCTGCGTTATTAGCCAGTATATCCCGGATAATTTCACCGGCACTTAAACTTGACTTACTTACACCCATACTTTTGCGCTATCTTTAAGACATTATCAGTTACCATATCGTGAATGTCGGCAGTAACAGTATCTCTTACGTCATTCAGCGTTTGTGTCATAAAACCGTAACGCCTCATGCGTCCCGTCCTGTGTGCAGACCTGCGCCGTGCGGCACGTTTGCCGCCGTTTCCTTTGGTCTTTCGCTCCTGCGTTCCCTCTTCCACCCAGATTAACACCGGCTTTTTGAGGCCTTGGCGGTTCGTGTGAAATCCTGCTTCGCCCTTGCCATTCTTCCCGGCTTTCTTTGTGCCTACCGTAACCCGAAATCCGGCTTTGCGCTTGAACACTATCGCACGCACGCCCTTTTCCAAATCCTTGTTAGAACGGACGCTGTTACGCAGATTGTTTATCGCCGTCTTTCGTACTTTGTTGGCTTCCCTGCGAAAGCCGCCCTTTATCGCTTGTAATCTGCGTTTTGGCTCCAGTTCAGCAAATAACTGCTGCAAATTCCTATCATCGTAGGCTACACTTCGTGCCATAATGGTAACTATTCGTTTACTCGTTCACATAACAGGGTTTTATAGCCCTTATCCAGATTTGGTATAATGTTCGTTACAGTGTACAGATAGCCGCCCAGCTGCCGCACCCTCCAGTTTTCCTGTACCGGGTGTGCGTCCCGTATATTAAACTCTACGGTGTAGTCTGGGAAATGTTCCCCGACTTCTTCACTGGCTGTGCCTGTAGCCCTAACCCTTTCAGCCCACACGGTGCGCGTCTTGGTATATTCTACCTTTTCCGCTCCCATGCGGTCTGTGGTGCGCTTCGGTTCCAGTAGTTCCAGCTTATATTTCAGTGCGCCTGCCCTCATTCCGTAACGTCATCTACCAGTTTGCGATAAGGTTTAATTAAGGCTTGCAGTGTATATGGCACTTCCGCCATCTGCACGCCGCTAACGGCTTCGCGCTGGTTGTACCAGTGTCCGGCAATCAATAAAACTGCCTGCTGTAACGTAGCCGGTAAATGCTCACCGTCCCCCATTTCCAGCAATTCATCTGCGCTGCGGTTGGTAGCGGTCGTTACATATTCTTCCGCTGCCTCCAGCAACTGTGCCAAATACTGGTCATCATCGCTAAAGTCATCTGCCCGGACGTGCGATTTAAGTAGTGCTATATCCACTGTAGCCATAATCAAACAATCTTATAAAACTAAACCTATGTTCCTAATCTCATTAGCCGCCTACACCTGCTGCGGCTTTGCACTTTGCCAGCGCAAAAGCCTCTGTGCGCAGCGTGGTAGTGCCGTAGTTCACGTTCAGCACAAAATCCACAGCGTCTTTACGTGCCTGGCTGTACGGGTCAATGATAAACGAAATATCGCCAAACAGACCCATAGGCTGGTAACGCCAGTCGCCCAGACCTATAAAGCCCTCACCGATATAGTTTGTAGTGAATACCGGCAGACCTGCGATATGGTCGTTTTCACAAACCATAATGCCACTACCTGCATCTTTCGGGGTTGCCTCGGCGATAGCTTTCTGCGCCTTAGTCATAACCCAGCAAAGGTGTTCACCATCAACGCCGGTAGCCAGTACCTTTGCCTTAACCTTGTTGAAATCCTTGAACGTAGGTTCGGCACTCACTTCTACCGGGCTACTTGCCAATGCCACAAACGGGCCTACCAGTGTCGTAGCACTTGTAACTTTCGTAGTGCTAAACATGATTTTGTTCAGAAGCATTGTAACCGAAAGCGGCATCAGCTTCTTAACAATCATTTCTACCACGCCCTCGGTCTGGTTAATCGCCTGCCGTGTAACCGGGATAGCGATACCGATACGCTGGGGCGAAGCGGTCAGTTTGGACATCGAAATTTCGGTGTCAGTCAGTGCCACGCCCTCGCCCTGTATCGTTGCCTCCACAGTTTCGTAGGTGGGCCAGATGTAATCACCTGCCAGACCTGTAGGCATAGGCAGACCGACTTTATCCAAAATCAGCCCCTCTACCAACGGGTCTAAAATGTCCTGCACCTTAACAGGCACAATTCCACCGGCGGTAGTGTCGGCCACCATCACCAAATCACGCACCAGCATAATTTGCGTCTGACGGCCTGCTGCCACGTTCTCGCGGATAATGCGGTTTGCCTCCTCCACGGTGTTAGGGTTCTCGCGCAGCTTCTCCACCGCCACTGCCTGCATCTTCATTTGCAGCAGTTGGTTTTCACGCAGTAGCGCGTTATACTCGGCGGTTTCCGCTTCTGTACGCTCGCGCTGCTCTCTTTCGCACGCATCGGCTATTTCACCGATACGGTCGCAGTTGGCCTGATACTTATTAACCAACTCACGCACATTTACCGTTTTTTCCTTTTTCATACAAAAACTAAACTTTAAGTGGTTAAACATTCGTTATAGTGATAGCGTTGCAGCACGGCGCATTTCACGTACTTGCTCACGCACTTTCTTTTCCCTTTCCTCTTTGCCGTCCGGCTGTTCCTGCTCTCGCAGTTCCCTAATCAGTTCGCGTACCTCTGCCTCGCAGTTGGTGTCTGGATATGCAGGGTCAGCCGCCAGTGTGAAATCATATATGCCGGTTATCACGTTAACCGTGTAGGTTATGATAGTCTTGCCGTCCACACGCTGCACTGTTCGCTGCACATACGCACTGTCGTAGTAGTGAGTGCTGAAAGCAAAGCTACAGCCGGATATGTCGCCGCGCCTTACCAGTTCCAGTGCCTTGTCACCATCTACCGTGTTCGGGGCCTCAAACTCAAAGTACACGCCTTTGTCATCTACGCCGTATTTCAGTGTGCCTGCGCCGTTCTTGCTCCGCGCCAAAATCAGCTGCCGATCGTGAAACATTGTCATCTTAATGTCGCAGCCGTCCAGCAGTTCTTTAGTCACTGCCTCCGGCGCAATAACTTCGCGTGCTTCCTCATCTTCCCAATCGTACAGCGGTGCGGACGGCACGCCAAACAGTATAGCGTAGCCGGTAATGGTTCTACTGGCCGCTTCACCCTCCGGGGCTTCACGCACACGCAAATCGGTTACGGTGTGCAGTATGCGGTTTATTACTGCGTCTTTATTCTTCGCCATTGCTTGTATCTCCGTTTTCGTCCGGTTCATTGCCCGGCTCTTGGTTAATATCTGGTTCGGGTTCTGCCGGTGCCTGTGGTTCCGGCTGCGTAGTCTGTTCCTCTATGCTTTTGAGGTTAGCCGACACCATAACGGTATCGCCGCCCTCCACGGCTGGGTTGTTTTCTTCCTGCCGCCATTCGTTCACAGTGTACAGACCTGCGGCTATCGTCTGGGCTTGGTACTTAACACGACTATCCAAATCACACGCATACAGACCGCGCCGGTCAAACTGGAATTTCCGTTTACAGCACAAAGACGGTGCAACTAATTTCCTGTGCAGTTCCACTTCGATTTTGCGCAGCAGCGGATTTAGCGTGTTGGTAAGGAAAGCCACGTTAGCCATTTCCGCAGACTTGTAGTTATTGCTGGTGTCATCAAACACAAAGGACGGATGCACACCAAAGAAACGGCATATCTCGCGCACACTGAATTTGCGTGTTTCCAAAAACTGCATATCAGTGCTGCTTAATGAAATCGGGTTAAACTTAGCCTGCCCCGGCAGTGATACTATGCGCTCACCGTTTCTAAACTTGCTATCCAAATCTATAGCCGTTTTCTGTAGTTCCTTGTCTTGGTACTCACCAAAGCCGCGCACGCTCGTATCGTTGCTAACTATGCCCCGGACATTACCACCGTTGGCAAACCGGTTTAGCGTTTCTTGGTCGCCAGTGCTGGTTATGCTTAATGATATGCGTGCAAACCCCAGCGTGGATAGCCCGGTTTTCCCGTCATAACTGTAGTTTTTGATGTGCAGTATCTCGCTTTCATCATACACGCCGCTAATCCCTGCGTGTACATCGTTAATCGTGTAGGTGTCGTTTACCGTGTCATGCGCCACACACGCCGGGTCAACCAATGCCAGCCGCCCCACTTCCATAGTGTTGTAGTCATAGACCGGCACTATATAAGCGTTACCGCGCAGCAGCACATACCGCACTACCATCTGCCAGAAGTCTATCGCTGAAAGATATTCGCAGGGCTGCACATTCAGCAGATAGTGCATACGGTCGCTGCGGTCTTCCACAAAGATGTTACCCTTTTTGCGCATATACTGCACTGGCAGACTTGCCACGCTGTCCGCTAACAGGTTCACGCATCGGTAAACTGTAGCGACATTCAGCGCGGTATCGGATGCAAGCAAAGGAATACCGCCCGTGCGCGGTGTCTGCGCCGGTTCTGCGCTGCCTCCGTCAGTGTTGCTGCGCCTAAAAAAATTCCGTATGTTGGTAAAAATACCCATTCCAAAAATAAAGTGTTTCTACCCTACACGGAAAAGTGGGTATCTGGTACCAGCCCCCCCCAAAAAAATTATCGCTCATAGTCGATAAACAGACGCATACACATCAGCATGGTTATCACTCCGTCTATTTTCTGGTTCGCTTTGCGCTTCACCGGCTTGCAGTTCTCCAGCTTGTCACTATCCAGCACAGCATTTCCAAAGCAGTAGGCGTTAATAGGGTTGTCGTTTATGAAAACATGGCCTGTCTTTGCCCCATGCTCGAAACTTTCTACCGGCGCAGTAAACACTCCGTAGGTCTGCCGCACACCCTTAATCACGTTGCCTGCGCCGGACGCTGCCAGCATATTTATAACCTCCTGCGACTTCCACGGGTCGTAGCCTATGCCCAACACCCGGACGTGCTGGTTAAGATACAGTACATAGTCCACTATGCGCCTGTAGTCTATCACATCGCCATCGGTCAATATCAGATAGCCTTTTTCAGCCCACACCCTGTACAGCTTTTCGTTAGGGTGTCCGGGCAAAGCACCAGCCGGAAAGAAATAGGATGTGTGGAAAAAGAAATTTTTATGTGCAGTGTCATACATACCCATAGTCACCGCGCTAAAGTCATCGCTTTCGCTTAGGTCTATCGCTACCATCGCATCGGGCCGTCCTTTGATACCATCTATGCTTATCGGCCTGCTTATGTGGCGTGCCAGTGTGCTGCTAATCCAGCTGCGCTGCTCATTCTCTGCATACAAGTTTAGCAGCTTGGTACGGAAAGCTAACATGGCCTCACTGCCGTTACGCAGTGCGTTTTTATATTCCTGCCTGTAGAAATCCATACTTACCGTCACACCCAAATGCGGATGTACTTTGCGCCACGTACTTTCCGCATCTTCCGGGTCGTCTAAATCCGGCTCGAAAATATGCACAAACACGCTGTCATCTTCATACTCTCCCAGCAGCACTGATTTATAGCCTTGTAGCATTTCGTAAAACGGCCCATCGAACACGTCAGACGCGGTGGTTATTATCACAGTCAGCGGATTTTCACGCACACCCATAGACGTAGTTAGCACGGTCAGTAACTCACTGCTGCGTGCTTGGCTAAACTCATCCATAATTACCGTGCTGGCGTTCAGTCCGTCTTTGGTTCTGGCGTTGGCGGTAAGGCATTGCGCAAATGCCGTGCGGTCTTTCCTGCGGCTCTTAATGGTCTGTTCGTTCACTATGTACCTGCGTTCTTTCGGGTCTAACTTCCGCATACAGCCACGTATCACATCAAAGCATTTTTTCGCTTGGTCGTTGCTGTTTGCCCCGGTGTAGCTCTCGGCGTTTGCATCGCCATACAGCAAGTCGTATATTGCCAGTGACGCTGTGCTGGTTGTCTTGCTGAATTTACGCGGCACATATAACACCACTTCACGCACCACACGTTTATCATCATGCCAAAACGCAAAGATACTGGCAAACTGGAAAGCCTGTACAGGGGTCAGCTTGTAGCGTTGCTGTCCGGCCTTGCCCGGAAAGTACAGACTTTCGTACAGGTCGAAAAACTGCCACACCTCGGTAGCGTTAATGCCGTATTTGTCGCACAGTCTGAAAAACCGCGCTACTGCCAGCTGCTCATACAGGTTATGCCCGTCCGGGTTGCTTGCCACTTCGCGCACATAGCCGTCTAACCGGCTATCCACTTCGGTTAGTCGGTAACGGTCTATGTCGGTGCTTGCCAGCAGGTCGGTAACGTCCGCTTTCGCTTGCCGTAGTTTGTCCTTTTCTTCCTCTGTCATTCGTTGGTGTTCGGTTTGATAATCTTAGGCTGCTTGCGTTTCTTGGCTAATTTCTTGGTAAGGTTAACCAGTGGGTCATCTTCCACCTCTCCTGCCAAATCCTCTGCCGTCAGTCCTAACGCTTTCATCTGGCGTGTTACCAGTTCCTGCGCTTCTTTGACGATTTTGAAAACAGGATGTGGGGCCAACTTTTCGCCGTACCGGGTTTTCTCCCACACGGTCGTTTCTGTCAGCGTGTCTATCTGGTCGTTTGCCATTTCCAAATTTCGCAAAGCACTGGCAAGCGATATAACCTGCATATCCAGACCTTTGCTGTACAGCTTGTGGGCTTTCAGCACCTTTATTATCTCCGTTTTGTAATCATTAACAGTTTTCGCCATTTTATCTGTATTTTTATTCGTTTTCGTCCAAAGTTCCACATTTTCAAAAATTTTCTCGCACACTTAAAAGAGTGGGGGCGAGGTTTAACGGCACTACCCCCGTCTTAAAAAAGTACCCCCCGGCCTAATCGTCCGGGCTTCCAAAAAATTTTTTTATAATATCCTGCACCTGCTTTTCGTTGCGCTTTCGTGTCGCATCCTTGCCACCCCTGCCCATCTCTGTATGTACCTTAACATGGCAGTCGTGGCATAATGCCTGTAGGTTGTGTGGGTCATACATACGCTGCACCCTCTCTGCGTGTGTAAACGCTTCCTCTACAGGTCGGATGTGGTGTACCTCTGTGGCTGGGGTCAGCAGTCCGTTATCCTTGCACCTCTGACACAAAGGATGTGCGGTTAATACATCGCGTCTTAGCTTTAACCACCGTGTAGTATGTATCAGCTTGTTATATTCCTTGTCCTTAGCCATATATCAGTATCATTTAAGTTTCTTGTTATTGTGCCTTACTGGTACCGTTCCGTCCGGCACTCTGTGTACATTGCTTAAGTCGTCAAACATCGCATCTATATATCGCCCATCATCTTCGGGCAAATCGTATTTCCTTTCCTCTGCCACTTCCATACGGTCTATAAGTATATGCGCAAACGCTACCACCAGCTCGCACAGGTTCTTAAACCCATGTTCGCGCTGTACCCTTTGCAACTTCTCATAAGTCGCCGGGTCTAACGATATGTTTACACGCTTCCTATTGCTCACAGTGTTTCCGTATTAAGTAATTAAGACTGTCTAATAAGCTCTGCTGTACGCCCTTTTTCCCCTCCAAAGCGGCACTGGCCCGCTCATCCACCGTACCGGCGCATATCAGATTGTAAACCGTAACAGGGTATTTCTGCCCCTGCCTGTGCAGTCTGGCGTTTGCCTGCTGGTAGTGTTCCAAATTCCAGCCGGTGCCAAACCATACGATATAGTGGCCGCCCTCCTGCATATTCAGCCCATACGCCGTACTTGCAGGGTGCGCCAAAAGTACGTCTATCTTTCCGGCGTTCCAGGCTTTCAAATCCCTTTCGCCTTGATATACTCTTACCTCATAGCCTTTCAGCCTTGACACGATACGCGGTATGTCGTGTTTGTACTGGTAGAATACCAGCACGCTATTACCGTTTGCTGCCTCCACTATCTCGGCCAGCCGGTCTATTTTCTCGTTATGGATGTTGTGTACCTGCATATCTTCGTCATATATTGCGCCGTTGGCAAACTGGCTTAGCTTGTTCATCAGACCTGCCGCTGAATTAGCCAGAATGTTTGCAGGCTCGTTTCCGTGTTCGGCGGTGAACTCCAAAACCTTTTCTTTCTCAAACTTGGTGTATGCCGCCATCGTCTTTTCGCTTAGGTACACTTTGGCTGTGTGCATTATCATGTCCGGCAGTTGCAGGTAGTCTTTTGCCTGCATACTTAGGCATATATCGGCTATCTTCGCCCTTATTATTTCCTCACAGCCTTTTTTCACGTCACAGCGGACTATTATGTTATTCCACTTGTGCGTTTCAAAATACGCCTCACGGTATTTGCTGATAGACTTGCCCAGCCTTTGGCCTTGGTCTATACAGTACATCTGCGCCCATAGGTCTATAAGCCCGTTTGGTGCCGGGGTGCCGGTCAGACCGATAACACGTTTGACGCTCGGCACGGCTATGCGCATGGCCTTAAACCTTTCGCTCTTTGCACTCTTGAAACTGGTAAGCTCATCTATCACCAGTGCGTCAAACGGCAGTTTGCCACCGTATTTGCCCACCAGCCAAACAAAGTTATCGCGCCCGGTCACATACACATCAGCTTTCTGCGCCAAAGCCATACACCGCTGCTTTTCCGTTCCGATAACCTTAACCACTTTGAGGTCGTGCAGGTGTTCCCACTTTTCGGCCTCCGTACTCCATGTGGTTTCCGCAACCTTTTTAGGGGCCACTACCAAAGTGCGGCTAATCTCGCAGTCATCTATCAGCTGCTGTATGGCGGTCATGGTTACTACTGACTTGCCTAAACCCATTTCCCACAGTAAAGTACAGCGTGGATGTGTCAAAATCCACTCTATGCCTTTTTTCTGATAATCGTATGGCTTAAATTCCATAGTTTCTATCCCTCCTGTCCTTTGGTGTTCCATCATGTGCAATGTGCCATTCTGCGTGTAATGCTTGACTGGCAAAAACCATCAAATTTTCCGGTCTGTTATCTCTTTTGTCCCCGTTTATGTGGTGTACGACTTCGCCGGGCTTTAGCGGCCTGCCTAACATTTGCTCGGCTACTATCCTGTGGGTATGCCGTCCGTAGGTCTTTGTATAGGTCTTACCCTCACCTTTGCCTAAATGCCAGTTCCGAAGTTTCTGCCGCCTCTCTGGTGTCATGGCTGTAGGGTTGTGCTGCCGATTATAGGCTGAAAGCCTTTCACCGTTAAATCCGGCTGCGCACTCACGGCTGCAAAAGTTGTGTTCAAAAACATAGTCTTTCCACTTTTCAAACTCTTTACCGCAGTTGTCACACCTTACTATCTGCACCTTGTCTGCGTGCCTGCATTCCTTGCAGCAGTAGTTCTTTTCCTTGATACTGCTTGGTCTGCGGCTAAACTCCTTGCCGCAGTAATCACATCTTATTTTCATGGCTTACATGTTTTATAAGGTTCTAACACTTCGTCCACATCCTCTTTGCTCCGGCACACGTTAACCGTGTGGCCCATGCCGCGCAGTTGGCGTATGCGTATCTTTTGCGCCTCATTCAGTCTGCCGTCCTTGCTTTTCAGTTCCACCCAGAAAACCACGCCGCCGGATAACAGGCAAATGCGGTCTGGATAGCCCACCATGCCAGCGTTACTGTACTTTAGGCACACACCACCCATTTTTTTAACGCTGTCGCACAGGTAGCGTTCTATCATCTTCTCCGATACATCGGCGTGCTTGACTATATTTGCTATGTTCTTTTTCATGTCAACGCTATTTTTTGTTTTTCCTATAATATCCTTTACGCGCATACAGACATACGTTTTTATGCGTATAAGTGGGTATAACTCTATAAATCACATTAACTATATCTTACTACTACTTTTTTTGTTTCTTTGTTGACAAATTATATAAGTGCTTGATTTTCAGATATTTTTGCGTCAACAAACCGTGTCAACAAACCGTGTCAACAAAAAATGCCGTTGACATCTAAAACAAATATGCTTTTTTCGCTCGCTCATTTTTTTGTTGACATTTTAATGTTTGCTGCCATATCCGTTACTTATATATCGTCCTCACTTTCCGTATTATCTATCCGCTTAAATGCCCTCTGTCGGCCATACCACCTTTCGGCGTGTCGGCTGGTGCTGACTGGCTCCCAATTAGGCAAACTGTCTATGATTTTATTAACCCTACGTGTCAGGTACTTAAATTCCTTGTCTGCCATATCGCGGCCCAGTTGCTCGCAGACAAATTCGGCTGCGCAAACTCTGGTGCGCACCTCCACGCCCTCGGCTTGCAGTGGGTCTGGCGTGCGTATGTACCTGCGCCTGTCCGCTATGTCGCGTGTGGGCCAGTCAGCAGGCAGTTTCATATCCAGAAACTTGTACAACATAGCCACCATAGGGTCGTCGTTGTCATCGTTATATGCTTCCTGCCTCTGCCTTGCCTCGGCTTCTAATCGGTCATCTAAATACAGTTTTTCACCGCGCCTGTAATACTCCATGGCTTCTGCCCAAAGCTGGTCACGGTCACGGTCTAACGCCGCCTGCCAGTCCTTGTGCTTCCGCAGTGCAGGGTCAACGGCGATAACCCAAAATCGCCGGTTCCCGTTGTCGCCTTTCAAAAATAGGGCTTCATTAGTAGTGCCGCAGAAAATGCACTGCCTCGGATGTTCGGCTTTGCGCCTGTCGTATGCGGCCCGGTATATGTCTATGCGCTTGGATAGGTAGGCTTTCACGCTCTCTACATCGCTGCGTTTGATACTGGCAAGTTCGCCCATTTCGATAATCCATGCGCCGCGCAGCTGGTCCATGCCCTCTTTGCCCTCAGTCGTGGTTATGCTGTCGTTAAACCAGCTGCCGCCCATCTTGCCCAACAGCGTAGATTTTCCGGCGCCCTCCGGGCCTGTAAGGATTAAGCAGTAGTCATACTTGCAGCCTGGCTGGAATATGCGCGTAACCGCCGCCGTGAAATGCTTGCGCGTCATAGCCCGGTTCAGCTCCGTATCTTCCGCACCGATATAATCTATAATCAGCCGCTCCAGCCGTGGCGTGCCATCCCATTTTAGGCTGTTCAGATAGTCTTTGATAGGGTGGTAGCTGTGCCGTGTCAGTACGGCTGTAGTCGCATCATAGATTTTGTCTTTTCCCGTTATGTCGTAGTTCCTTTCCAGCCATACACGCAAATTCGCATCGTCCCGGTCGCTCCAGTTCCTTGCCGACTTGTTCCACGGCAGACCGCCCACCACAGCGTCAAAGCCTGTAAACTCATCATGTATTATGTGGCCTTTCAGTGCAGGATCATTTTCCAGTATCAGTATTATGTTTTGGATGTTCCCCAGCAACTTGCCGGATTTTGTGTACTCCAAATCGGCTTTCCACTCATCGCTGTAATCGTCCGGCACCTCCACGCTGCCGAAATCGTCAGCCACGGACGCGCTGCGCTCCCTTGCCATCAGCAGCTTTACGTTTTTGTCCTTGCTGGCAAATTCCTGCATTTCCGCATAAGACGGCTTGCGCGTTACGTCCGTTGCCCGGCTCCCCTCATCCTTGACACCGTACAGGTGTATGCGGCACAGGTCGAAAGCGTTACACAGTTGACGGCTTGACGGGTCGGTTTCATGGTGACTGTATGCAAACTTGTGTTCGTAACACACCAGACCGCCAGCCACGCTGCCCATCTTGTAGGTGTACCGCCCCGGCGTGCCTGTCGGCTCGTAGTAGTCACCTAAAAACCGCTCTATCGCTTCCTCTATGGTGTATGCCCGGCAAAATGCGCCGATTATGCCCTGCTTCTCGGTGGGGTCGCCTGCCTTTTTTATCTCATGTGCTATTACCGTGTTCTCACGGCTTGACATCGGCCACGCACTCACATCGAACGGGTCAACATATTGCGCCAGTATCTTGTCAACGTTGCACGCCGGGCCGTCCTGCCACTCAAACACATAGTCCGCGTCCTTTGAAGTGCTGGGCCAGTAGAAAAGTCGCGGTAGTTCATAGGTCGTGTCATCGAAAAGGTCTATACCCAGCTCGGCTGCAATTTTCCGGCAAATAGGCTCGTATTCGGCTGGCGTTACCTGTCGGCTCAACGGAAATACCAGACGGTAGCGCGGTGTTTCCTTGCTGTGCTTGTGCGTGCTGTACAGCATGGCCGCGAAGTTGAAAGCCATAGTAAAGTCATCCCAGACGTTCACCGTACCATAGTCTATATCCAGTGTGGCTACACTGCGGTACAGCACGTTTGTGTTTTTTCGTATGCCGCCGCTTAGATAGCCGCCGACAAAGCCGCCCACGTCCTTAATGTTGCTTTGCTCCTCACGGCTCATGCGTGCGTACTCCGCCGCCGTTTCGCCGGTGCGCTTCGTTTCGCTGCATCGCTCTAATAGCTCGCTCCATTGCCAGTGTCGGTTACGCCACTTCTTAGATGTGCGCGTGTGGGCCGTAGCCAAATCTACCGTAAAATCATATTTCAGCTTAAATTTCATTGTTCAGAATGTTAGTGAAATAGTCCACGTCTTTGCCGTCGCAGTATATCGTTATCGCTTTCAAATGGTTTTCGCCTTTGCCTACTCTCAATGCGTAGGGTGTGGCCTCATCATCCAGACGGTCATACAACCTGTGCAGCTGCTCGGATGCCACCTGTGCCGGTATGCTGCTTAAATTCTCGTTATCATTCATAGTTCAGTCCTCCGGGATATAATCTATACAGCCGTCCTGCCCATCGTCCACTGCGTTGTCAGTTAGGCTACATTCATTACCCATATAGGTATGTATGCAAAGCAGGCAGTTACCGCAGTTCCTCGGCTTCGGTTCTTTTGTCTGGGCTATGGCAAACTTATCTACCTTAATGCCCAGCTGCTGTAATGCAATTTGCCCACAACTCATACCGTCAAATAAACTTAGTACAATCATATTTTAATAGTGTTCTAATTCGGGAAATAGTGATAACTGTCTTTCTCGTATGTTCTGCCTCTCATCGTATTTATCTATCTTTGCCGATACTTCCTGTAAGGTTTGCCCGTACCTAAATCCGTAACTGCATAAATTAGGCGTATGGCTTAATGCCTCCAATTCCTGCCAGTAGTCCGGGTGCAATTTGCGTAACCGGGATAAACTGGATATTTTGGCATTAGGGCAAAACCAACAGCCACCCCGTGTGTCGGTGTCGTATATAGGCGATAGCAGGTTATGTTTCCGGCACAGTTCCTTTGCCATTTCTTCTGTGTAACCATATTTAGATAACAGCGATATTTTGCGGTCATTTAGTCGCTGTAACCGTTTCGGTTCATCAGCCGCAATGCCTATGTACTCTGTTACGTTTTTGCCCATATTCCGCAGATATTGTTTTATCGGCTTAACTTTGCAATCGCGATTTATCACGCATTTGCCTGCCAGTGGAAAGCCGTAGAGTTTGCCTGCGTGCTTCCCCCCCCCCCTACGGCGTTTTTGAAAAAATACATATAGTCGCGGTCACTGTGCAGGATTTGAGTTTTAACGCCCATGCTCTCCAGTTTTGGTATGGCTGTGTTTTTTATCCATGTTATATGCTCTGGTATTTCGCCGGATATATTTCTTGACGCATCAAACATCACTTCCGTAAATAATATGCCGTCTAACGGCTCTTTATGTTGTATGGCTAATAGCACAGTGGCTATACTATCTTTCCCGAAACTACAGGACGCAAAGTATTTCATATCTGAGGATTTTAATGCCCGGCTTTCGCCGGGCTAAAGTTTAACTACTAAAGATTAACTGTTTAGGGGTAAAAATGCTGAAACGGGCCTAACCCTAAACTGGCCCGTAGCCTTAGTACCCCAGTGGCTCCCGCCACTGTCGAGGATCAAATACCACGCAGTGGTCGTGCTGTATTGCGTGCTGCTCCAGTACCAATCATCGTGCAGCGGTTCGCCGCCTACGGCTTTCAGTGCAGCGTTAATCTGGGTAAAATGCGCCAGAATAAAATACAGTTCACCTAAACTGGGTATGTACTCATCATCAGATATACCCATGTTCAGAATGTCGCGTATATCGTCCGTGGCGGCTTTGCCGTCCATATCCTCTGCGGCTTGGTGGTAGTTGGTGATAAAGCGTGTGCCGCCTTGCTGGGTTGTCAGCTCTATGCCATTATCGCTAATATCTTCTGTCGCCAAAATCAGCGATTTACCGCCGAAGTTAACGCCTATACCCGTGCAACCCTGCGCCGATACTTCCTGCCCGGTAAACAGTACAGCGTGTTTCCCGTACATTATATAAATGCCATCTGCCAGTTTCGTAGTACCTGCTATCGACTGGCTCTGTGGTTCGTCACCTGCTACAAAGTCGTAGCACTTTTTGGCGTTGTCTACATCATAGTTATTTGCTTTCAGCAACTCATAACGCAAATTCTGTCTGTCGCTTAAATTGTTCATATCAATACTGGTTTAATTTGTTAATGTTCTTTGCCACTTTCTTTACACACTCATCACCTACATAGGTGTTAGCTGCTTCGCCGTGTGCGCTTAGTATTTCGTCATCCAGCGCATCGCCGAAGTTGTGGAAAAAGCACAAAAACTTAGTGCCGTTGGAAAGTTCCACGATATACGGTTTATCGCCGTTGTACTCGAAATCTCCTTTTTCACAACCGCTGACGCTTACCGTGTAGTTAGGGTTAAACTCTATTACGTCATGGTGCGCAGTCCAGCGTTTATCACCGTACCGCTTTATAGCAGCATAGTAAAACCTTAAAAATCTTCTGTCTGTCATACTCTTAGTCTTTTAGGTAATAAGGTGTCGTGTAGCCTGCGCCTTTCAGTGGTAGGTCACGGCACCAGTCAATAGGTTTGCTAAAAATCGCCTCCACGCTCTGTAGTGTCTGCCCCGGTTCGGCTTCTACTACTATCTCATCGTGGATATGGAAAACAATGTGTAGCCCTGCATCCTCTGCACGCAGAATGATATGCCCCAGAATGTCACGGGCTATGGCTTGTACCACGTTCTCGGTCAGTTTTCCACCGTAGGTGCGTATCTTTTCCCACTTCTTCGTAGTCTGGTTCAGCCCCTCGTACTCGATAATCTCGTGGTCGCCTCTCCAGCCATCGTTACTTTCCATGCCGATACCGGCACGTGGGTAACAGATAGTTCGCCCGGACGGTAGGGTTATCAGCAGCATACCCCAGCGGTACGATACGACTATGCCCCTGTTAATGGTGATACGTTCCCCGGTCTTTATGGCTCTTACGGCTGCGGTTTCAATGATAGCCCAGAACTTGACTATACGGGGGTTCGCAGACCGCCAACGTACTACTATGTCCTTTTCTTCCGTCTGGCTTAATCCCATGCGGCTACCGCCCATGTTTTCCAGTGCGGCCACGCCGCCACCGTAACCCAATGCAAGCACGGCTATCTTACCCTTTTGCCGCAGTTCCGCATTTTCGCCGTGCTTCTCTACCTTGCAGTGAAACATTTGCCCTGCGGTAGCGCAGTATATGTCGCCGCCGCCACGAAACACGTCCAATACCCACTGCTCCCCAGCCAGCCACGCTATTACACGTGCTTCTATGGCTGAAAAGTCGCAGACATGGAAAGTGCAGCCGGGCTTGGCGATAAACGCCGTGCGTATCAGTTCGGATAGTACATAAGTGGGGTTAGCGTAGTTCAGCTCGAAATCGTCCAAATCGCCTGCCTTAACCAGACTGCGCGCGTAGTCCAAATCGGGCAAATGGTTCTGCGGTAGGTTCTGCACCTGTACCAGCCTGCCAGCCCACCGCCCGGTACGTGCCGCGCCGCAGAACTGTAACAGACCGTGTATGCGTCCATCATCGCAGACACATTCCAGCATAGCACAGTATTTCTTCGTTGAGGTCTTACCCATTTCGCGCCGTATGCCTAATACTTTTTGCGCTTTCGGCCAGTAGATAAGCTGGTTTTCCAAATCGTCCAGATTTTTTTTGTTTAAGCTGTCAACCGACATACCCGTAGCCTTGTGCAGCCAGTCTTTTATCTGTGCCGGGCTGTTCGGGTTTTCCAGACCCGTTAGTGCTTTGGCTTCATCTAACAGCTGCGCTTTGTATTCGTCATCAAAGCGCGTGGCATTTTCTGCCAGCTGCCTATCTAACAGCACGCCCCGGTCGTTGATAATCTGGTCAACCGTGTACAGCCTTTCGTCAAATGCGGCTGGCTCCAGCCTGCGCACTTTCGCCAAAATCTGCTGCTCTACTTCGACATCACGGATATTGTATTGTTTGAAAATATCCCATCTGTCCGGCGCATCGCTTGGTAAGTGCCGTTTGCCTTTGGTCGGTGTGGAAAAATAGCGGATAAGCGTTTTACCCTCTTTCATTTTTCCGTTTTCCAGCCTCAACACTTCGCCGCATTGCTCCAACGATAACGGCAGACCCATGCGTGCAGCACGTACCATCGTGCATTTCCACTGTGCAGGGTCTAACGGTTTGCCGAAAAAGTACCTGCCTATGCAGACGCGCTCGAAAGCCGCATTAAATGCCGTCTTGACTACTGCCGGGTTGGTCAGTGCTGCAAACACATCGGCTGGTATTTGTTCGCCCTGCGCCAAATCTACGCACGATACCGGGCCACCATCCACGCAGTAGCCAAACAGCAGTATAGCGAAGTCCGGGGCCTCCACATAGCGGTAAACGCCGCACTTTGTAAGGTCGTGGCTGCTGTAGGTTTCTATGTCTATCCCTATCTCGCGCATCCGGCTAATCCTTTCTCAACTCGTTAAACCGCATTTTCAGATTAACCATTTTGCGCAGACGCTCTATGTCGTGCCGGTCTGCCATGCGTCCGCAGACAAACTGCACAGCCCCGGATAGCAGCATTACATCTATAGACCGCTCCGGCTTGAAGTCGCCGCCTGCTTCCGCTTTGGCTTCCCATAGCCATGTAGCGGCCACTATCAGAATGTCTGCCAGTTCGTCTGCCGCCGTATTGTGCAAATTAGCCTCGTAGTAAGCCGTAAAATCTTCATCCGATAATTTGTCCGTCTTTTCTATTATTTCGTCAAATTCGGGTGTTTCTGCGCTTCTGTCGGCGGCTTTCCGGTATTCGCCCAACTCTATGCGCAAAGACTTGATACATCCTACGCCTGTGGTGTCTTTGCCGCGCCTTGTGGCTGCGGTGTGACATCGTTCTGCTATGTTAAAAAGTAAATCGTACATCTTGTTTCTTTTTTTTTTGGAAAACCCCGGCGGCTCCGTGGCCTTTAATCCTTACCGCCGGGGTGGGTCATGCCAGTTTATAAATCTTCGTCATCTTCCATATCCAAATCGGCAAAGTCGCTTTCAGCCGAAGCCCTGCCGCCCAGACGCTCATCGTCTTTGTACTTCATAATGTTGTTGAGGCCGCACGCTACGCCCCTGTTGCCGTTCTTGTCGTAGCCGTAGAAAGTCACGGACATTATAGCCCATACGCCGCTATAAATATCGTCCTCGTCCACTATCGGGGCTTTATTCTTATCCACAATGCCGGGGCGCGTGTTGCTCTTGGCGTTGACGTACAAATGCCCTTCGTAGGTATCATCTTCTTTGTCCGTGTCGCCATCGTGCAGCGGCATATCCAGCTTCTTAGGCTCTTTGCCGCTCCACTTCGACACTATGGCGGCTTTCTTTGCGGCCTCTATAGCCTGCTGTAACGCGGCTATGGTTTCTTTTTCCTCTTTCGGTATCAGTACATTTGTCATGTACTTACCGTTAGCGGTATCGCCATCCGGCGCATACTTGCTGAATACGTGTGTGTAACTCAATCGGCACGGGCCGAACACTACCTTTGTGTCTTTTACAATCGGTGTAATCATATCTTTAACTTTTTATCCACTCCCGGAACGCCGGGCCGTTTTTATTGTTTATTCGTTCTAAATCCATGTACAGCTATACCCAGCAGGATAGCCAGATACAATGCCCAAAAGGGGTGCTGCATCACAAAATCAAATACTGTCTGCATCGCTAAACATTTACGTCCTTGAAATCATCTAATACGGGGTCTATCGCCGGACGCTTGTCACTCTCCGGGGCCAGTGTCGGTTTGCCCTGCGGCTTCTCGATATACTCACTACAGATAGCGGCAAACTGTTTCTTACCTACCAGTTTCTCCAGCTCGGTAATGGTGCGCAGTTCCTGCGGCTTGTATATCTCGGTGGTCTTGTAGCCTGCTTTGTTCAGTGCCACGGCTGCCGCGTCTTGGTCGGTAATCTTCCGTATGCTTCGCCCCTCTACGATTTTCCAGCCGGGCAACTGTACGCCGCTTAATGCCTGCTGTAGCGCGTAATCCTCTACGCCTGCTAACCACGTCTTAACAGTAGCCAGCAGTGGCAGTACGTTTTTGGCAAGCTCATCGGTGCTTATCAGTTTCGGGTCTTTGGCGACTGCATCCGTGCAGACTTTGGTAAGCGCACGGCATTTGCTTTTCACCTTGCAGAACTGGCACCACTCGCCGGGGTTCTGCTGCCCGTTACCCTCGTAGGCTTCGCGTGCTTTCGGCACCAGCGTTTCATCTACCCACGCCAGCAAATCGGATACGGATAACTCAAACTCGCTTAGGTTGTCAATACGCGGCTGTACGATAGTCATGCGCACACGGTCTATCTTGTACTCGAAGTTAAACCGGTCGTATGCGCCCAGCGCGTATATCATCATCTGTGGGTTATGGTATGCGGACACTCTCACGCCCTTGCCATACTTGAAGTCTATAACCTCCATCGTGCCGTCAGCGATAATAATAGCGTCCGCAGTTCCGAAAGCGTCCGGGATGTAGTTGCTGAAATCCAGCCGTGTTTCGATAAGCAGCTGCGCATCCTCCACAGTGGCGCGTGCAGCGTTGTATTTCTCCAGCACGATAGTTTTGTACGTGTCGGTGTATTCGTCCATTTCGCCCGTGTGGTATTCCTCGTTAAGCTCGTTAATCTCTGCCACCTCATCGGAAATGTCGTAGCCCAAAAACTCTTTCAGTTTCATAGCGCAGTAGGCGTGCGCTAATGTTCCCTCTGCGGCATAACTGCTACCGCTGTCCGGCTCGTTAGCCTCCAGCCTTGGTGCGGCTGTGCAGTTAATCCATCTGTGCGCTGCGGACGGACTTAATAATGCGTGCTTTCCCATAGGTCAAAACGGACAATTTTCTACTAACTCATCATTCTTCACAGTCACCGCATCGCAGCAGGCTATAAACTTGGCGCGGCTCTCGCTGTCCGGCAATGCGCTGGGCTTTTCCGCACCAAACATGGCGGCCGTGTTCTTAAACCACCCTGTCAGCGTCCTATGCCACCGCTTGTAACCCTCGCTGTCGGTTTTCTCTTTGTAGTTCTCGCCCTCTATGCGCCTGCGTGTCCTATCCATCGCCGCACGCACATCTACTTCCGTGTACTCCTTTTGCCCAGCCTGTTCGGTCTGTGTTGGTTCGGGGGCTTGCGCCGGTTCCGGCTCTGGTGTCGGTTGAGGCTCTGGTGTCGGTTGAGGCTCCGGCGCATCCGTTGCGGTTTCGGCTTTGCTCCCGGTCGGCTTGTTGGCTACTTCCGGCTTAGTCTGCGACTTCGCCGGTTTGCTTGGCTTCGGTGCGGCTGGCAGTTCTGCCACCTGCGCCGGACGGTTTAACACCGCTGATAACAGCGTGTACAGTTCGGCATTTAAGCCGACATTAACCTGTACGTTAATCTGAATTGGTTGCATACTAAATTTGATTTATTGGTGATTAAATTTCGTCATCGTCTAACACTTGTATTTTGCCCTGCTTTTCCCAGCGTACCAGTAGGCGGTATGCTGCATACCCTGCTGCAAATCCCACGGCCTTTGTCACGAAAAAGACCGTAAACCATCGCACGTTATCTAACGCCGTGTCCGGCTCTGAAAAAATGCCCAAAGTGGCAATGAAGCCCAGCGCGAAAAGCACTGTATAGTAAAATGATTGTTTCATATTCTGTAAATTTGAATTGTTATAAATAGGTAGTTTCCCAGCACTTGATTATGTGCCGCCCGGTGGTGAACTTTGCCCGGCCCGCTTTGCGCACAAAGAATTTGATACAGCCGTTATCTTCCCAGCGCTTCACGGTATGCCGCTCCACGCCCAAAAGTTCCGCTGCCTCTTTCTGGTTGTAGCGTCTATCGGGGTCACACACCGGCTTAACTGTTACCATGCTTCGTTACGGTTAGGGTCAGTCCGTCTGACTTGCAGGCAAACCGGCAGTTCTCCATCTTTTGCATTGCATAGGCGGTGTTTTTCTGACTATCCATGTCGTAGCCGTCTTTGCATTGCACCACCACTGTATCGCCTATCTTCATGGCGCGTAGGCAGTCGCGCGTAATCTTTTCTTTCTTTTGCTCCATCTTTTTTACGCTTTTGGTTAAAAAACTTTGTTCGTTTGTTGGCGCAATAGAAAAAACTGCCTAACTTTGTGGCGGTAATAAATTGGTTTGGTTGGCTGGCCTACTCAGGTCGGCAGCCCTTTCTACGCGCTAACGACTTTGTTTATTTGTTTGTTGGTGCAAAGGAAGTAATATTTTACTTAACTACCAAATTTTTTGAGTAGAATTTTACTTATAAAGTGAAAAATGGAAGAAAAAGGAGTAAAAAACCGCCTGCGCACCGCTTTAGATGCGTATAATGAAAACCCAACCAGCTTAGCTAAAAGGTTCGGGGTAAATCAAAAAACGCTAAATAATCAGATAAACGGCGATACTTCAATGTCGTTAAGTACAATTTTACTAATCGCCGAAGCCTTGCCGGAAATATCGCTTGAATGGTTATTGCGTGGAAAAGGTGAAATGTCGCTTACATCTGCGCAAGCTGTAAATAGTCACAACGTCAATAGCAAAGTAAATAGCGATAATAACACATTACCCGAAAGTTTTGTACGTGATATGCTGGCCGAAAAAGATAGGCAGATACAGACGTTATTAGAAATACTGAAAAAATGATATTCGTTTTACTTTTCGCCTTATTGATAATCGCATTTTGGATTGATAATGCGTTTTTGGGTATGCTATCAATCGTATCGATAGTGGCATATACTATCTATTTTATCGTTCACAAAATAAAGAATAAGAAAAATAAGCCAGCCCCACAAACCAATACAGCCGTAAAAGTTACTGCTGGTTCTGCTGATGGTACATATTATACAAAGATAGCAGGCGTACAGCATCATAACGGAAAGAAAGACATAGGCGGTTTCTTAGGTTACGTTTGTTCTGAGCCTAACAACCCATACGATAAAAATGCTATCGCTGTATATAGGAATGATAATAAACTTTTGGGGTATATATCCAAAGACGAAGTAGCGGACTACCGAAAGTGGTCGGCCAAAGAAAACTTACCCTGTGTAGGATTTATAAAAGCTGGTGACGACGTGCCGTTGTTTGGCAAAGTGAAAATCATAGATACTGATAAAGACGAAACAGATTTAATCGTAGCCCAATATGTAAAATGGATAGTTTCAAACTTCGGCACAAAGTTTATCCCTAATGGTTTCAGTGTAAATACTGATAAAGAGTTACGGACAAAAACGGACTGGATAGACTTTTTAGATGGATATATAGAAGAAAAAGAAACTGAATTATATGAAGAAGAATAAGGCTGCAAATTTTCAGCAAATGATTTTATATAATGTATAACTACATGATTTACAGCATGTTAAATAATTCCCATTTATATAATTAGGATAACTTCTGTTCTTAGTTTTTCAAACTCCTCCAGTGGTATTTCGTCTCCCTGGCGTACAAAGATAATACGCCTTGCGATAGGATTGCGGTTGTAGTCGTGCGTGAGATAAATGCCCTTAATCACTTCAGGATATTCAATAATAGGCAGTTGCAGATAAATAACCTTCAGTGCGAGCTGCAGCCTCTTTTGCTCGTTGAACATCAGATAGCCAATCTGGAACGGCGAGAACAGGCCTACTCCTACATAATAGTCGCCGGCCATATTCTGGCAGTAAACCTTCGGCAGGGTGTCGCCGTCGGCAATGGATGATATCATGTAGGGCTCAACCTTCAGTCCGTCGGCATACGACGAAGCGCTGTACGACTGGTACAGGCCTGTGTATATGCCTGCGTTGGGAAGATACTTTATTGATTCTTTTTCAATATCGTCAAGAAACGGACGGCTGTTGCTCTTTCCGCTTATCAGCCGTGGCTCTATATGGCACACCTTGTCGTACAGTTCGTCAAGGCATCCCAGCAGCTTTCTCTTAGACACATTGTTAACCTGCTGCAAGGCGTTGTTAAGCGCGTAGTCGCTGTCGTTGCCGCCGGATATGCTGTTGATGTAGGCGGGTAGTACAGACGAATATAAAGAAGACAGAACGCTCGATGTTATGTTCGTCTCCTCCGAAATGTCCTTCATCTTCACTCCTGCGTCACGCAGTTTCTTCAGTTGCTCATACAGTGATACCAGTTTATCCATATCCTTTATTTTTGGCGCGAATGTACCAAAACGATATTACAAAAACATTACCATTCTGATTCATTATCATGATATGAAAATTACATAATGAATACACGTTTTTTTGGCGTTATAATATATGATTAATTGATTTTTTCATATTGCAGACCGATATACTTTTGCTGCCGTAATTAAAAAAATGAACAAACAAAATCATCAATATAATTATGGAAAAAGCAACAAAGAACAAAAGAATGTCGGAACTCCTGCTTATACTTTGGGCCGGAGGTGCAGCCTTGCTGTCTTACTCGCTTGTATATGCCTTGCGCAAGCCGTATACGGCAGCCTCTTTCGAGGGATTGACCCTGTTTGGAACAGATTATAAGGTAGCTGTTACAACCATTCAGATACTTGGGTATGTAATAGCAAAATTCTTCGGTATAAAACTTATCTCTGAGCTGAAACGCGAAAACCGCTTCCGCTTTTTTGTAACATCGGCAATAATGGCCGAGGTGGCTTTGATAGGCTTCGGCGTGCTCAGCGCTCCTTACAATGCCGCAGCAATGTTTTTCAACGGCCTTTCGCTCGGATGCATGTGGGGCGTTATCTTTAGTTTCATTGAGGGCCGCAAGGTTACGGATATGCTGGCGAGCCTTTTGGGCGTAAGCATGGTGTTCAGTTCCGGAATAGCCAAGAGCTTCGGACTCTTTGCCATGAACGAACTTAATATAGACCAGTTCTGGATGCCGGCAGTCATTGGCGGCGTGGCCCTGCCTCTGCTTGTTCTTATGGGCTATCTGCTTAAGCGTCTGCCCAGCCCTACACAGGAAGATATCGAGTTGCGCAACGAGCGCGTTGTCTTAGACTCTGAAGGCCGCAGGCGTCTGTTCCTGAGCTTCGCGCCAATACTCACGCTGCTGTTTATCGGCAACTTCATGCTCCTTGTCCTGCGCGACATCAAGGAAGATTTCCTTGTGCTTATTCTCGACATGAGCAATCAGTCGTCATGGCTGTTCGCACAGGTCGACACTATAGTTACATTGGCCATACTTGCCCTGTTCTCGGCCTTTGTGTTCTTCCGCAGCAACATCAAGACGCTTATGTGCCTCATGGGCATAGTCATACTGAGCTGTATCACCATGGCATACGTGTCGTTCAACTACAAAGCCCTCGACCTGCAGCCTGTTGTGTGGCTGTTCATAGAGAGCCTGTGCCTTTATATAGCCTATCTTACGTTCCAGACAATATTCTTCGACCGTTTCATAGCCTGTTTCAGGATAAAAGGCAACGTTGGATTCTTCATCGCGATAATCGACTTTATCGGATACATGGGAACGGTAACACTGCTTTCAACCAAGGAGTTCCTCAATTTCGACATGGAATGGTTCGACATGTTCAACCACATGGCATTCTTCGTTGGTGCAGTATGCACAGTCTTGTTCACAATAGTAGCCACGCTTATCTACAAGCGCTATTCGCTTAACAACAGAAACAAGACAAAAAACTCTAAGATGGATTTGTTTATAAACCCTCAATATAATACAATTTAAAATGAACTACGACATCATAATCATAGGAGGCGGTCTGCTCGGAACAGCCACTGCCTATCAGTTGGCAAAACGCAAAGCCGGTAAGATATTGCTTTTAGACGGTAACGAGATTGCATCTCAGGCCTCTTCGCGCGCGGCCTGCCTGCTGACACGTGCGCGGACAAAACCGGCGCTGATGGAACTGGTGCAGGAAACCTACGACTGCATAGACGAGATAGAACAGCTTCTTGGAGAGTCGCTCGAGTTGCAGCAGTGCGGAAGCGTTACGATTGCTTCGTCAGAAGCCTCGCTGAAGGGTGTGGAATCCTTGGAGAGTGCAGCCAACGACTTTGGCATTCCGAATGAACGGATATCACAGAAACGTGTGAAAGAACTGTTGCCATGGATCAACGAAGCAGCCGCTGACGTAGCCGTATATATGCCCACAGACGCCTTTATCGACTCTGCACTGCTGTGCTCTGGATATGCCAGGGCAGCCAAGGCGCTGGGTGTGGAACTGAGAACTAACTGCAAGGTGAGGTCGATACAGACCGAAGGCGGAAGAATAAGCGGCGTTGAACTGCCTGACGGTGAGATGATAAGTGCTCCCGTTGTTGTCAATGCTGCCGGTTCATGGGCCAATCTGCTTATGCGTCCTCTCGGTGTAGGACTGCCGTTTACGCCCGTAAGGAGCCACTTCTGGATTACCGGCATCGACAAGCAGCGCTTCCCGGTAAACCATCCGTTCTCTGTCATTCCTGACGCAAGAGCCTTCACGCGATCGGATGTAGGAGCCTTGATAATAGGTCTGCGTGAAAGCCAGTGCCAGTCGTTCGACCCTTCTACGATGACAGACCAGCTTCAGGACTTCGACTTCAACAAGGCTGCCAAGTGGGAGGTGCTTGACGAATGTGCACCGCTCCTGAAGCGTTTCTTGCCGGATATAGAAGACCTCGGCATAGCCCACTACATGGCCGGTCCGTCTTGCTATGTGCCCGATGCAATGTTTATCATCGGTCCGGTGAGCAAATACGAAGGTCTGTTTACCGTTACGGGCTGCTGTGGCGGTGGCGTGGCTGCCGGTGGAGGTATGGGACGGTTGGCTGCCGAACTTATTATAGGCGAGAAACCATTTGTCTCACCCGGCCTTTTCGCACCGGAGCGTTTTGGTGAAGTTGATCCGTTCTCAGCCGAATTTCAGAAGAGATGTGCCGATGCCCGTTCAAACAAAAAGGGCGGATAGGCCTGTGCTGCAAATGAAGATATAGAAAACACGAACATAAATATAAAAATGTAGAAAATGAAACGATATATAGTTTTTCTGAAACAAGTACCCTTATCCACAAAGGTTGAAATAGATCCGGTGACAAAGACCCTGAAGCGCTCGTCGGCTCTTACGCGCACCAACCCTGACGACCTGCATGCGTTGCAGACAGCCGTTAACCTTAAGAGAAAGACCGGGGCTGAGATTGTGGCTGTAAGCATGGGACCGGAGATGGCTGTAGAGGTGTTGCGCGAGGCACTGCAATACGGAGCCGACAAGGCTGTGCTGCTTTCGTCGCGTGCTTTTGCCGGAAGCGACACGTTGTGCACGAGCAAGTCGCTCGCAGCTGCCGCACGTAAGATTGGCGACTACGACCTGCTGTTCTTCGGCAAGATGGCTGTAGACGGCGACACTGCACAGGTTGGCCCTGAGGTGGCTGGCCAGCTTGACATTCCGCAGATAACACAGCTGACAGCCATAACGGCCATATCTGACACTTCGGTAAGTGTTACAAGAAACGCCGGCTGCAAGCTTCAGCATCTTGAGGTGAAGATGCCGTGCGCCATCATGGTGAGCCGTGAAAACTGTGAACTTGAGAACGTAACGCTTCGTGCATGGCAGAAGGCACGCCAGCAGCCCATTACAAGATGGAACGAGCACGACCTGGGGCTTTCTTCTGACGAGATCGGACTGTGTGCGTCGCCAACACAGGTAGTGGCAACAGAGGTTCCTCAGCACGACAAGGTGGTAGAATGGATTGAGGACGGACATGCCGTGATGAACATTATAGAGAATAATGTGCTTTGTCAAACAAAATAACAGATAATAAGAATTATGAGTTTCGCATTAAATTTAGATAAAGATCTTTGCATAGGTTGTGGCATCTGTTCTGAGAGCTGTGCTTTCGGGGCTATAACCATGAGTGATTTTCCCGAGATAAACGAAGACAGCTGCCGTCTGTGCGGAAGTTGTGTGCAGGCATGTGCCGCCGGAGCCTTAAAGATAAACAAGGAGCAGCCTAAAGACAGCGCTGCCGACAACAGTAAAGGTATATGGGTGTGGGCTGAAGTTGAAAACGGACAATTGGCTCCTGTGAGCATTGAGCTGCTGGGCAAGGCTGTAGAACTGTCTGAAAACTTGGCGCAGCCGGTTGAGGCTGTGCTCATAGGCAACGGCGTGAGCGGGCTGGCAGACGACCTTATTGCGTATGGCGCCGACTGTGTGCATATGGTTGACTCGCCGTTGATGGCCAACTTTATCGACGAAAACTACACCAAAGTCTTTGAACGCCTGATACGGCAGAATCGCCCGGCTATACTCCTTATGGGGGCAACCCTGCTCGGACGCGGCCTTTCGGCACGCCTTGCCTCGGTGCTTCACACAGGACTTACGGCCGACTGCACCGAACTTGAGATTGACAAAGAGACCAAATTGCTGCGACAGATACGTCCTGCTTTCGGCGGCAACCTTATGGCAACGATAATAAATCCTGCGCATCGCCCGCAGATGGCTTCGGTGCGTCCCGGCATCATGCGTCTGGCCGTGAAAGACGACAGCCGCAGAGGCCGCATCGTGAGATACGACTGCGACGAGAGCATGAACGATGCGCGCGTAAGGCTTATTGAGACCTTGAGCAGCGAAGTGAAGCATTCGTCGCTGAGCAACAGCAAGATTATCGTGGCGATAGGGCGCGGAGTGAAGACGCGTAAATGTGCCGACGAAATCAGTGCATGGGCAAAGAGCATAGGTGCGTCTGTTGCCGGATCGAGGGCTGCCGTTGAGATGGGGCTTGTGGATGCATCGGTACAGGTAGGGCAGACCGGTCATACTGTTGCCCCCGACCTTTATGTGGCAATAGGCATCAGTGGACAGATACAGCATACGGCAGGTATTGTCGGGGCTAAAAAGATAATGGCGATAAACACCGACAGGCAGGCTCCGATATTCAGCGTGGCAGATTACGGATGGAACATCTCTGCCGAGGAAGCGCTGGCAAGGCTTGTCGACATAACATCTGTAAAGGCATGAGCAAGAAGATATTAGCATGTATCGTCATGCTGGCGGCATCCTTCAGTGTGGCACTTGCCGGCGATTCGCTCAAGATAAAGTTCCGTTCGCGTGCATTGTTGGATGCCACGGTTACCGATTATGGCAAGGAAGACGTGCAGGGCTATTACCGTCTTGAGGACTTCCGTGTAGGCTTTAAGGCAAACTATGGTCAATTCGAGCTGAAGGCCGACATCGGTTTCGGCGGCGGAAAGGTGGCGATAAAAGACCTGCTGTTCAACTATCACATGAAAAACTGCGTGGTGGCTGTGGGCAACGCCTATGAACCTTTCTCGATGGATATGCTCATAAGCACAGTAGACATGCGCTTCAACCAGTCGGCAACTTCGGTGCTGGCGTTCACCAACAGCCGTAAGCTCGGCGCAACGATACACTATTATCTGCCGTCGCTCTATCTGGCTACGGGCGTTTATACGCACAACGACATCAACAAGATTGGCAGCAGCCAGGTCAACGCCTTCGTGTCTACCAGCCGTGCCGTGTGGCGCAGGCAGAAGGGCGACTATCTCATACATGCAGGAGGCGCCTTCTCGTTCCGCACACGGCCGGTGAACACCGAGGGGGACCCTGAAACTGAAGTTAGCAGTGCAGGCGTGACGTCGATGCTTCCCAATGCTCTGCTAAACGCAAAGGTAGACCATCTTGGCACGGAGGTGAAGGGGCTGCTCGAAGCTTTATACATGTCGCCCAAGTTTATGATTCAGAGCGAATATTTTGTCGACCGCTATAACCGCACTCAGGGCGAAGCCTATATGCCTCACGGCGGATATATTCAGGCCGGATATCTTATAAAGGGGCGCGGATTTGAGTATGATCCGGTGTACAGCATACCGGGACGCCCTAAGACAGAAAAGGCTATTGAGCTTACCGCGAGGTTGAACTACACTGACATGAACGACCCGAAGGCCGGCATATCGGGAGGAAAGGAGACCGACCTGTCTGTAGGGGCCAACTTCTATCTTAACAAGTATCTGGCCGTGAAGGCCAACTGCAGCTATGTCTTTGTGGGCGACAACTGCAACGAGTTTTATCAGAAAGACCTGCTGCTTGGCCAGATACGAATACAATACGTATTCTGATGCCCCCTTTCTTTAGCCGAAAAATGTTTCAGTCTCTATGCTTTCCTGCCGGGAAGCATAGATTTTTATTTGTCTTCAATCGTCATTGTCATTTGGCATAACATCCGTTTTTATATAGAGCTTGCCGTTGCCTGCCTTCTGTATATATAGCAGAAATGTCGAAATAAGGCAAATGACAGGCCGGCAGTGGAAAGCAGAATGGCGAAAGAATGCATCAGTCTGCTTGTATAATAAAGCCGGATGCGGTATGCTGAAGCCCATCCGTAATGACGCATGGCTGTCAGTATGTCTCTGCGAACTGTCCCGATAATGTACCGGTCTTCTATGGATTTGCCGGCAAAAAGTCTTTTTCCGAACAGGCTGACAGACGCGGATATAGCGACAAATATTGTGGCGCACGCCCTGAAACAGGGCAGAGGAAAGTTTAGAAAAACAAAAAACGGATAAATACTTTGTTAAGTATATTATCCGTTGTAGTTGCGGAGGCAGGACTCGAACATGCGACCTCCAGGTTATGAGCCTGGCGAGCTACCAACTGCTCCACTCCGCGATGTTAATTTTTTATTCGCTTGCGCCTCATTTCTGATTTGCGTTTGCAAAGGTACTGCTTTTTTTTGAATCTGCAAAATTTTAGGGAAAAATTTTAATGGAAAATTAAAAAATGGCTATAAAAACGGCTGTTTTTGTTGTCCGGATCCATACTTTACATGGCTTTAGCCTGCATTTGTGAGGTTAGCCGTGTGTAAGCATTTTGCCTTAATGCCGAGCATTATGACATTTTATTTATGTACGGATTTTATGGTGAAATAGAAAAAATGTTGCCATTAAGCCCGTCGCTTGGTAAGGCATATTTACAAAAGAGAGTCAAACGGCAGGTTTTTTAGTGGTAAACCTATGGGTTTTTACTCAAAAACGGCACGTTTGGCAATGCAAAACAATGCTGTTTTTGAGCGCAAATCATGTCGTTTTATGCCATTTTAGAACAAAAAATGATGCACATTATCTGGTCAGGCGGCATAATGCCTTATACGACAGACTGTTGCAATTGCACACGTATTTTGCCCATATTTTCGTCCAAATGATTTTAATTTTCAAATATTCAAGTTTCAGAGCGTCGGCGAAATTCAATTTGACATGTAAATGCCGAATATTAAGTCAAAGTGGCAAACTGATAAATTACAGGTCGATACCTGCTTCTTTTTCCTTTTGTGCAAAGAAATTGCCGGTTAGAATATTTTTTATTCATGAAATTTTTGTCTTTTTGTTTTTTTTCTTAATTTTGCACAAAACTCGAACAACTAACTTTTTAATGATAATTATTATGTAAAAATTAAGTGGAAAGAAAATCAGACTTTTAGCTGCCGCTGTTTTAGTGGCGGGAGGTACGCTTATTCCTCAAACTGCATTTGCGTATAAGTATTACATCCATTGCGATGATGGTGCTGTTATTCAGGTTGAGTTCGCAAATAAAGATGAGGCTAAGGATGTTTTTAATATGCTTGCTGGAGGACGCTTCTTTGGTGAGCATGCTTATCTTACATCAAGGCCAAATGGCGGTTTTTTAACTGGCTTTTAATTTATGCGGCATTATTTATTTTTAGATGTAATATTAAGGCAATATTTAAATTCAAGCATTCATTTGTCATGTAGGTGTTATGTTAAATGATTAAGAGGACACTGAAAAGGTTCTCATTTTGCGATTTCTTTGCTTGCGTTATTAGTACCCCTTATACGACACGATTGCAAATATCGCAATCTCAGAAACTCAAAAATGCTTTTAAGGACTTTTTCGGTGCCCTCCCGATTAAGTGGCGTTTTTTTTGTTCTATGAAAAAAATATATTTAACAATATTAATATTGTTCGTTTTGAGTTCATCTGTATTTTCTCAAGGTGAACTATTATTGGGTATAGGTGGTAAGTATAAAAAAATAAAAAAGGATATATATGATACGGCATTGGTTAGCGCATATTATAAGCTCGCCTATCTAAAAGATTCAACAAGAACTTCAAGTTACACGAAAGGACTTACCGTGTTGTCCTTTTCAGATAAGTATGTAAGATTTGGTGATTATTACAGATTATTGGCTGATTCTGTCAATGACATGTGTGCTGAAGATAAAAAAAAAGCTCGTGATGAGAGCTTAAATGTTGAACATTCTAATTATATATCAAAAACGGCATTTTATACAGCTACTATGACGGACCTGGAAAATAGGCAGACAACAGTCCAGATAGATTTTCTTTTAAAGTATGAATACACAATGCCTACTCCTGATCTGCGCTGGATCCTCGAGAGCGGCGACACACTGATAAACGGAGTGGCGTGTAAGAAGGCAACCTGCAATTATGCCGGCAGACATTATATCGCATGGTATGATGAAAACTTTCCTGTCCCATACGGACCATACATTTTCTATGGACTTCCAGGGCTGATAATGAAAATATATGATGATAAGCGGAACTGGATTTTTGAAAATGTCGGTATCGAGAAAGCTGAAAGTCTACGTGAAATGTATTTGTATAAGCGCAAGGATATAATAAAGACATCAAGAGAACACGCTCTTGCCGCATATAAAAATCAACTTGAAAACATGCTCCGTGCGGCAATAGAGTCAGGTAGGGTTAAGATTATAAAGAAAGGTCCTCGGTTTGATGAAAAGTTGAAGAAACGTCCGAGCAACATGATTGAACAGGAATGGTGATGTGTCTTGTCAGAATATTGTTGGCCTTTGTGTTGACGGCATGCCCTCTTGCGGGTTTTGCGCAGACTGGCGGTGACGTATATGTCGAAGGGCGTGTGAGCAACTCGGAAGGCAAGGCGTTGCTTAATGTAACGTGCAAGCTGCTTGACAAAAGAGACTCACTTCTTGCTTATTCGTTTACCGATAAAAACGGAGAATACAGAATAAAACGCTGTGCAGGAGCCGCAAGCATAATGTTCTCGCGTGTGGGGTATAAGTCTGAAACAGTAAGGCTGAAGAATGGCAGCTCCGGATATGACGCCACTCTGTATGACCGCGACCTGCAACTGAACAACGTAACCGTTACGGCCGACGCGATAACACGCAAGAAGGATACGCTGATGTATAATGTTGACGCATTCCGCCAAAAAGGCGACGTCTATATAGAAGATGTGTTGAAACGCATGCCCGGCATTGATGTAGATGAGAGCGGACGCATAACCTATCAGGGCAAGGCTATAAACAAACTTAACATAGAGGGACTGGACCTGATGGGCAACCGCTACAACCAGGCTACGCGCAACATGCCGGCTGAGGCTGTGGCTCAGGTGCAGGTAATGGAGAACAACCAGCCCATAAAGGCCCGGCAGGGCAAGGTGAACAACGACAGAGCCACGCTTAATCTTAAGCTGAAGAAAAACTACAGGGTGAAGCCCTTCGGCGAGGTGTCGGGCTCGATAGGGTTCGATCCCACATTATGGGACAACCGTGCCACGGCCATAAGTATAGCCGGAAACAACCAGCTGCTTGCCGACGGAGCCATGAACAACTGCGGTATCGGGCTTGGGCAGCTTGCCGTTGACATGAACACGCTTGAAGACGCTTATACATACGAGCCTGAGCCAAAGTCTTTTCTGTATTCGCCGACATACCATGTTCCGCCAATGTCGCAGCGCTATTATCTCGACAACAAGTCTTCTTTTGCCGGACTCAACTTTCTCCATGCGTTCACCAAGTCGTCGGTGTTGCGTGTCAATGCCCTTTATTATGCAGACACAACGGTTGGTGAAGACAGTGTGTTTAGCCGTTACGTGGCAGACGACACTGTGAGCATATTTGAGAACAACAGGATAACCGACAGCCGGAATACGGCAAAAATGAGCCTTGCTTATGAACTTAACACAAAAAAGGTGTATCTGTCTGACCGTCTTACCGGAAGTATTACATGGCGTGACGCGGCAAACAACAATACGACAAACATCGGAAAGGTGGAAGAATTTATATATCAAAAGCCGCGCGGCCTTCAGAACATCCTCACCGCAGAGCTGAACACTCCGTCGCGCCTTTACAGCCTGTCATCGGTATTCCGGCTTTATGACAATGCGGAATCTCTTTCGGTGGTATTTGGCGGCGACGGCTCAGACAGCCGGATGTTGAAGCTGAAGAGTACATTCATGCGTAACCGTGTTGCAACTGTATTCGACTTGTTCGGCAACAGCCTGACATTGGGCTATATTATGGAACATAAGCACAACAATGTTGCCGGTACTCAGTCGGGACACAGCAGTGTAAGCGGATATTGGATTCATACGGCAGAACCTATGTATGAGATAAATTTTAGCGGAGGCTCGGCTGAAATATCCCTTCCTGTGGAGTACATATCATGCCGTTACAGCTGGCGTGACGGCCGCACCGCCAGGTTTATGTTTTCGCCTCATGCTGATGCCAGCCTGAAGATTGGCAATTTGCTCACAGCCGATGTTGCCGTGGCCTACAATCAGGCTGCCGACACGGATAATCCGCTGACAGATGGCGTGGTGGCAAACAATTACCGCACATATACAAAATATCCTGACAGCATCTCTGTTGAACGTACTTCGCTGGCTAATCTGCGGCTTTCATATTTCGACGCTTCTTCTATGTTTTCTTGTAATGTCTATGCAGGCTGGACGCATGTCAGGCGCGACTATTACATGAAGTATCTTTATGCCGGCGATTACACTTTCGCAACTCCCGAATGGCATGACAACAGCCGTTCTTCGTGGAGTCTGGTGGCATCGCTCAAGAAGATATATACGCGCGCCGGCCTATCGGTAGATGCTTCGTGCAGCTATTCATACAACAAGGCGTTGGCCTCGCAAAACGGAATAGAAGACTATCTGCGTTATAACGCAATGAATGCCTCGCTTACAACGGGATGGGATAAGCTCAGCTGGATTAATCTAAGTGTGACATGTGCCGGCAATGTCAGCTGGAAACGGCACGACTGTTTTTCGGAAAGCGGCGATTTGCTTAAAAATGTATACTATACAGTGCGTATGGATGTCTATCCAGTAAGCAATGTGCATGCGTATTCAGATTTTTCGCAAACCACGTTTGAAGTGTCGCATGGCCATTATTCTACAAACTGCTTTTGGAATGCCGGAGTAATATATGACGTTCTAAAGAGTCTAAGTCTGTCAGTTTCTGCCGTCAACCTTCTTGACCGGCGTGTATATGAGGAGGCTTTTTACACTGGAGTCAATTACCAATATTACCGCACACCGCTGCGCGGGCGTGAGATGATGGTGTCAGTCCGGCTGAAATTCTGACTGTTAAGCAAATATATTGTTTTTCATGTATAGATTTGGTGACAAGTATCAAAAGTACATTTATTTATAGTTTAGTTTAATGTTTCTTTAATCTTTTACGCGTTAAAATGTTTGTGGAGTCAAATAAAAATAATAATTTTGCACACGATAATCAGTATGTGCAAAAGTAAATTAGGAGAAACAACCAGATGTCCATATCTAAAACAAGGCAAAAGCTGGTAGACGTTGCCAGGCAACTGTTTGCCAAAAATGGCTTGGAAAATACGACGATGAACGATATAGCCAAGGCTTCGGGCAAGGGCAGGCGTACTCTTTATACCTATTTTAAAAGTAAAGAGGAGGTCTACTATGCCGTGATTGAGTCGGAGCTCGAACGGCTTTCGGACAAGATGGACGAGGTGGCCGCCAAGAAAATACGGCCTCAGGACAAGATTATTGAGCTGATTTACACACACCTTAACATGATTAAGGAAACCGTGATGCGCAACGGCAATCTGCGTGCTGCCTTCTTCAGAAATATATGGATGGTGGAGAAGGTGAGAAAGAACTTTGACGAAGACGAAATAGAACTTTTCAGAAAGGTGTATGCCGACGGCAAGCTCGACGGAGAGTTCGACATAGACAATGTTGAGCTGGTGGCCGACATCACGCACTATTGTATCAAGGGTCTTGAGGTGCCTTTTATCTGCGGCCGTCTTGGTCATGGCATGACGCCCGAGGCCAGCAAGCCGCTTGTGGCAAAGGTTGTGTATGGTGCGCTGGGCAAGCCGATGTCTAAGTAGGAGGCTTGTGCCTGATATAAAAAATATGTACTTAAAATTATCTACAACTTTATAAAATAAAAAAGAAAATGGGATTATTAACAGGTAAGACTGCGCTTATTACAGGTGCAGCGCGCGGTATCGGTAAGGCTATCGCGCTGAAGTTTGCTGAAGAGGGCGCTAACGTAGCCTTCACAGACCTTGTTATTGACGAGAACGGAAAAGCCACAGAGGCCGAGATAGCTGCTAAGGGCGTTAAGGCTAAGGGATATGCCAGCAATGCTGCTGACTTCGCTCAGACAGAAGAGGTTGTTAAGTTGGTGAAAGAGGATTTCGGCTCAATAGACATCCTCGTTAACAATGCCGGAATAACAAAGGACGGACTGATGTTGCGTATGACTGAGGCACAGTGGGATGCAGTTATCGCTGTCAACCTGAAGAGTGCGTTCAACTTCATACACGCTTGTGTTCCTGTAATGATGCGCCAGCGTAAAGGTTCTATCATCAACATGGCATCTGTAGTAGGTGTTCACGGTAATGCCGGCCAGGCTAACTATGCTGCTTCAAAGGCAGGTCTTATTGCTTTGGCAAAGAGCATCGCACAGGAAATGGGTCCTAAGGGCATCCGCGCCAATGCCATTGCTCCGGGCTTTATCGACACAGCCATGACTCAGGCTCTGTCTGACGAGGTTCGCAAGGAGTGGGCTGCAAAGATACCTCTGCGCCGCGGCGGTACAGTTGACGACATCGCAGCCTGCGCTACATTCTTGGCTTCAGACATGTCAAGCTACATCTCTGGCCAGGTTATCCAGGTTGACGGTGGTATGAACATGTAATAAATTATCAGTTTATACAGATTTGTGCAAAGAGAGAAGATTGCTACGAGAGTCTTCCCTCTTTGCTTTTGTTAAAACATTATCAGTCATATTATAAATACAGAATACAGACATGCAGGTTATATACGAGGACAATCACATCATCATAGTGAGCAAGCGCAGCGGTGATATTGTGCAGGGCGACAAGACCGGCGACAGGACACTGGCCGATGATGTGAAGCAGTATATTAAAGAAAAATATGCAAAGCCGGGAAATGTGTTTCTCGGTGTTGTCCACAGGCTCGACCGCCCCGTTTGGGGACTTGTCGTGTTTGCCAAGACGTCGAAGGCCCTTTCGCGTCTTAACGACATGTTCAGAACAGGCGACGTTCATAAGACATACTGGGCGATAACCCAAAACTGCCCTGCAGAGCCTGAAGCTGTATTGACCGACTGGATTAGCCGCAACGAAAAGCAGAACAAGAGTTATGCCTACGACCATGAGGTGCCCGGCTCAAAGAAAGCCATGCTGCACTACAAGGTGATAGGCCGTTCGGACAATTATACGCTTGTTGAGGTTAATCTGATGACCGGACGCCACCATCAGATACGTTGCCAGTTGGCAAACATCGGATGTCCGATAAAAGGCGACCTTAAGTATGGCGCAAGGCGCAGCAATCCCGACGGAAGCATATCGCTCCTGGCACGCAAGATAGAGTTTGTGCATCCTGTGTCGAAGGAGAAGATATACGCCGAGGCACCGCTTCCTGACGACAGGTTGTGGCGCGAAATGCGTATGCTGTAACGTTATATTAGCCTCGTCAGGCATTTTTGTTGCCAAATAATTTCTTTTTTTCCGAAATATTTGCTTACTTTGCATGTATTACGGTTGGATACAATTTTTTACATGTGCCGATGAGGAAGACGTTGAAGTGGGCCGGTGTGATAGTGCTGACACCGGTTTTGCTGTTTATTACGCTTGCAGTGCTGCTTTACATCCCTGCTGTACAGAATTGGGCTGTAAAGCAGGTGGTTGCGTATGCCTCTGATAAAACTGGCATGGACATCACGGTAGACCGTGTGCGGCTTGAGTTTCCGCTTGACCTCGGCGTGCATGGCTTCCGCATGATTCAGCAGAACGACTCGCTGCCGCAGGTGAAAGACACTGTGGCTGACGTCAGGAAACTTGTTGTTGACATACAGCTTTGGCCGTTGTTGAAGAAGAAGGTGGAGATAGACGCCTTCGAGTTCAACGGACTTAAAGTGAATACGGCCGATTTTGTTCATGAAGCCCGCGTGAAGGGAAGCATCGACAGACTTTATCTGCGCAGCCACGGAATCGACTGGGGCAAGGAGACAATACTCGTCAATGAAGCCGAATTGAAAGATGCTTCTGTCAACGTGGAACTTAGCGACACGGTTCCGCCCGACACGTCGAAGAGCAAGAACTATTGGAAAATAACCGTAGAGAAGCTTGATATAGCCAATACGGGAGTTGTAGTCCACATGCCTGGCGACACACTTCAGGTAGGAGCCTATCTGGGTAAGGCTGAGGCGCGCAGCGGCTTCTTCGACCTTGGTACGAGCCTTTACAGGCTGAACAGCCTTAAGCTTGACGACAGTCGCGTAAGCTATGACAACAATTTCAAGGTGCGCACAAAGGGACTAGACTATAATCATATAAGTCTGTCAGACTTAAACATCAGCATTGATTCATTCTATTATTGTGCGCCTAAGCTCGACATGATATTGCGTGCCTGCTCGTTTAAGGAAAAGAGCGGCATCACCGTCAATGACATCTCAGGTCCGTTTGCCATGGATTCTGTCAAGATATCCTTGCCTTCTTTCAGCCTGAAGACTCCCGACTCTTATCTGAAGGCCAATCTTATAATGGACCTTAATGCGTTCAGCGACAAGAATCCGGGCAAGCTGCAGCTCAGGGCTGACGGTGAGTTTGGCAAGCAGGACATCATGCGCTTCATGGGCAGTATGCCCACAGCGTTTATACGGCGTTGGCCTAATCAGCCGCTTTCGGTCAAGGCTGTCATATCCGGCAATATGAAATATCTTAAGTTTGCCGGACTAAACCTGAAACTGCCTACGGCGTTCAATGTCAACGCACGAGGCTTTGCCGCAAACCTTAACGACGATAAGCGTCTGCGTGCAAATGTCACTCTTGACGCCAGAACATATAATCTGAGTTTTGTTAAGGCGCTGGCTGCGAGCAGTGGAGGCTCGTTTAATATACCTGCCGGAATTGTTCTCAAGGGCGACTTTAAAGCCAACGGCAAGCAATATGCGGCAGATTTCGTAGCCCGTGAGGGCGGAGGCAGTGTTAAGGCAAAGGCCGACTTTAATGCAGCAACCTTGGCTTATAAGGCTTCTGTTGTTGCCGATAATCTCCATCTGGGTCATTTCTTGCCGGGCAGCGGAATGGGCGATTTCACAGGCAGCATGAATGTTAAGGGCTATGGACTTGATTTCCTGTCGCACCGCACAGCCTTGCAGGCAAAGGCAGGCATAAGGAAGTTCAGCTATGGCAAGTATAATTTTGACGGAATTGATTTTGACGCTAACCTTAACAACGGCAAGGCGCATGCTTGCGTTAACAGTGCCAACCCGCTGATTAACGGTAATGTGAGGTTTGACGCATTCTTGAGCCGCAAGAAAATAATGTCCTCGCTTAAGGCTGACTTGAATCATGCCGACTGGTATGGACTTGGAATAGTGAAGTCGCCGTTCACGACATCTTTCAACTGTGAGATAGATGCGTATACAGATCTTAAGACATTGCTGGGCGTGAAGGGTAATCTGAGGAATCTGGTCATGACCGACTCGGCAAGGACCTACCGTCCGGATAACCTTGAGATTGACATGATCACGAGCAGCGACACAACTCACTTTGCCGCATATTGTGGTGACTTCCGTCTGAGGTTCAACGGCAGCGGCGGATATAAGAAAGTGCTTAAGCAGAGCGGATTCTTCATGGATGAACTGTCTGCCGAACTTAAAAATAAGAAAATAGACATATCTGTGCTGAGGTCTAAGCTGCCTTTGGCCGATCTTTATCTCACAACAGGAAAGAATAATCCTCTTAGCAGGTTTATTGCCAATGCCGGCTATGTTTTCCAGGATGCAAGCATAGACATAAAGTCGTCGCCGCATACTGGACTAAACGGCAGTGTTCAGCTTCTTGAACTTCAGAAGAACACTCTGGTGCTCGATACCGTGCGCTTTAATATCGTGTCAGACTCTACGCAATGCTCTTACAACGGACAGGTGCGCAACAACAGCGACAACAAGCAGTATGTGTTCAATGCCTTGTTCGATGGATATGTGTTTGAAAAAGGTTCGGGCGTAAACTTCAAGGTGTATGATGCAAAAGACAGCCTCGGACTCAAGATGGGCATTGAGGCCTCGATGGAGGAGAACGGCATAAAGATGCACATGCTTACTGACGATCCGATTCTCGGATATAAGAAGTTTGAGGTTAACGAGAACAACTATATCTTCATGGGAACCGACCGGCGCATCATGGCAGACTTGCGCCTGAAGGCCGACGACGGAACGGGTATATATGCATATACTAACGACGAAAACACCGATGCGCTTCAGGACCTGACGATAGGACTTAACAAGTTTGATCTGTCGAAGCTGCTTACGGTTGTTCCGTATATGCCTCGCATAACCGGAATTATGAACGGCGACTTCCACTTGATACAGACAAAGGACGAACTTTCTGTGTCATCGTCAGTAACTGTAGACAAGATGACATACGAGCGGACACGCATGGGCAACATCGGACTTGAGTTTGTCTATATGCCTCAGTCGGACGGAACCCACAGCGTTGACGGAATGCTCATGTGTAACGATAATCAGGTGGCAGACATTAGCGGATCGTATAAGTCGGAAGGTGACGGACAACTGGATGTTACGATGAATATGTCACGCCTGCCGATGCGTCTGCTCAACGGATTCATTCCTGACCGTATCATTCGTCTGAAAGGTTATGCCGACGGCTCTCTTGATGTTAAAGGCACGCTGTCGCATCCACGTGCCAACGGCGAGCTTACGTTGGATTCTTGTTATATGCGCAGTGCGCAGTATGGCATACGTATGCGTCTTAGCGAGGAGCCTATCCGTATCGTAGGAAGCAATCTGCTGTTCGAGAATTTCAAGATGTTTGCAAACAATGACAACCCGTTGATTCTCGACGGAAACATCGACTTCTCTGACGTTGCAAATATGTCTATGGATTTGCGCATGGCTGCCAAGAACTGTCAGATAATTGACGCCAAGGAAAACAGGCGCAGTGTGGCTTTCGGTAAGGCCTTTGTCGACTTTATCGGCACTATGCAGGGGCCGCTTAGCAATCTTAAACTATTAGGACGACTTGATGTGCTCGGTTCTACCGACATGTCTTACATCCTGCGTGATTCGCCTTTGTCTACCGACAACCAGATGGACGAACTTGTTAAGTTTACAAGCTTCAGTGACACTACAGAGGCCGTTGTAACACATCAGCCGCTGTCGGGCTTCAGCATGGATCTCACGATGAATATTGCCCAAGGATCACACGTCATGTGCTACCTTAACGCCGACCATTCTAACTATATCGACCTTATGGGCGGCGGAAGCCTGCGCATGAAGTACGGCTTGACAGGCGACATCGTGTTGACCGGAAAATATACTCTCGACAATGGCGAGATGAAATATTCGTTGCCTATTATTCCTCTTAAGACGTTTACCATTCAGGACGGAAGCAATATTGAGTTTACCGGCGACCCGATGAACCCGAAGCTAAACATAACGGCCACGGAGAGAACAAAGGCAAGTGTGTCTAACGGCGGGGAGCAAGGGCGTACGGTTGAGTTCGACTGTGGCGTGGTTATAACCAAGACCCTTTCGGACATGGGACTTGAGTTTACGCTCGATGCGCCGGAGGATATGTCGCTGCATAACGAGCTGATGGCAATGAGCGTGGAACAGCGCGGCCGACTTGCCGTTACGATGCTTACCACGGGCATGTATATAGCCGACGGCAACACCAGCGGATTCTCCATGAACAACGCGCTAAGTTCGTTCCTGCAGAGCGAGATTAACAATATTACGGGAAGTGCGTTGCGCACGCTCGACCTCAGTTTCGGTATGGACAATGCCACTGACGCCAGCGGAAACACCCACACAGACTATTCGTTCAAGTTTGCTAAGCGTTTCTGGAACAACAGAATGAAGATTGTAGTAGGCGGAAAAGTGTCAACGGGTGCCGACGTGGCTAATCAGAACGAGTCGTTCTTTGACAACGTGACGCTCGAATACCGCCTGAGCAATTCTTCAGACACTTATGTCAAGCTGTTCTATGACAACAATGCTTACGACTGGCTCGAAGGCACCACCCGCGAGTATGGCGTAGGTTTCATCTGGAGAAGAAGCCTGCAGCATTTTAAGGATATATTCAGTTTCAAGAAGAAGGACGCGATTATTCCGTTGCGCTCTGATACAATACCTGACAAGAAATGAGACTATCGGTAAAGAATATAATATATGTGGCCAGAAGGTCGTTTCCGTCGTTGCGCGTTTTTGCGCTTCGTGTGTGCCTGTTGGCTGCCGTTTCGGTGTTGCTGTGGTCGTGCTCAACCACCAGCGGCATACCGAAGGGCGACCAGTTGTTCATCGGACTGACAAAGATCGACTATCAGGACTATGAGAAAAGCGACCATTATGAGACAACTCGTGAGGAGGTTGAGGCTTCGTTGGCTACAGCTCCCAACGGCGCCTTGTTCGGCAGTTCGTATTATCGCACGCCGTTTCCTTATGGCTTGTGGATATGGAACGCCTTTTCAGGCTCAAAGAACAAGATAGCACAATGGATGACCAAGACGTTTGGCAAGTCGCCCGTGCTCATGAGTCAGGTAAATCCTCAGCTCCGTGCCTCAGTGGCGCAGTCGGTGCTACGCAATCATGGCTATATGAACGGAACGGTAGAGTATGAGATTGTGGAACAGAAGAATCCAAAGAAGCGTAAGATAGGATACACTGTAAAGTTCGGACCGCTGCTCACGGTGGACACACTTCAGTATGTGGGCTTTCCGGAGATGGCCGACACGCTGTTAGAGAAGACAAAAGATGAGGCCAAAATAAAGAGCGGTTCGCCTTTTGACGCCTCTGCTCTTGACGCAGAGCGCAACCGTATAGCCACTTTGTTCCGCAACAACGGCTATTATTATTATCAGCCGAGTTTCGCCTCTTATCTTGCCGACACAACCATCACGCCCGGCAAGGCCAGCCTGCGCCTGCAGATGGCCGACAATCTGCCGGAACTTGCCAAGCACAAATGGTATATAGGAAAAATTAGAATAGACATCCGCAAACAGTTTATGGAGGTGCTGAAAGACTCGTTCAGCCATCGCTATTTCACGGTCAGGTTCAACGGTCGCAAGCCGCCGATACGTCCGCGAATAATCTTGAGCGACCTGAAACTGCGTCCGCGCAAGCTTTTCAGATACGACGACTATTTGGAATCTTCAAACAAACTTAGCGGATCGGGGCAGTTCAGCTCGGTTGAGTTTGCGTTTACGCCGCGCGACACTACAGCAACATGCGACACGCTCGACCTTAACCTGTCGTGTACGTTCGGCAAGCCCTATGACTTTTATATAGAAACCAACTACACCAACAAGATAAACGGCCGCACCGGTTCCGAGCTTGTTATCGGTTTCACAAAGCGCAACGCCTTCCGTGGCGGCGAGAAGCTCGACATAAACCTTCACGGCTCTTACGAATGGCAGAAGGGCGGCAACGTCAGCGGCTCGTCGACAGACATGAATTCATACGAGTATGGTGCAGACGCATCAATAGAGTTTCCGCGCCTTATTGTCCCGTTCCTTAAGCATCGCCGCTATTTCACTACACCTACCACATACGCCAAGATCGGTATGAACGTGATGAAGCGTCCTGATTATTTCAAAATGCACACCTTCTCTGCCGAATGGACCTATAAGTGGCAGCGTTCGGCTACGTGGCGCCATGAGTTCAGTCCGCTGACGCTGCAGTATCAGCGCCTTAACTACACCACGGCTAAATTCGACTCCATACTTCAGGAAAATCCGTATTTGCAGACATCAATGCAAAATACGTTTATCCCAAAGATGCGCTATATGCTCGCATACAGCAGCACTGTGAAACACCGCAACCCTGTTGTATGGCAGACCACCATCACGGAGTCTGGCAACATCTTGTCGCTTGCTTATATGGCTGCCAGAAACAAATGGGGCGAAGTGGGCAAGCAGCTGTTTAAGAATCCATACGCGCAGTTCCTCAAAATAGAAACCGACTTCAGCAAGATATGGCAGCTGGGGCAGAAGTCGCAGCTTGTGTGGCATATCAGTGCCGGAGTGATTTACACTTACGGCAACAGTCTGGCTGCGCCTTACAGCGAGCAGTTTTATGTGGGAGGAGCCAACAGTATAAGAGCTTTCGCGGTGAGAAGCATAGGTCCGGGAAGCTACACCACCAACGAGTCAAAACTGTCGTATCTCGACCAGACAGGCGACATAAAGCTGCAGCTTAACCTTGAGTATCGCTTTAATCTTTTCGGCAACCTTTACGGAGCAGCCTTTATAGATGCCGGCAATGTGTGGGCCCTGCGTGACGACGGATATCGCGAGGGCGCCAAGTTCCAGTTTAAGAACGCCCTGAAGGAAATGGCTCTCGGCACGGGAGTAGGTCTGCGCTACGACCTCGACTTCCTCGTGTTGCGTCTCGACTGGGGTGTAGGTCTTCACGTGCCGTTCGATACGGGCAAGAGCGGATTCTATAACATTCCCAAGTTCAGCGACGGCCAGGCCATTCATATCGCCGTCGGCTATCCTTTCTGATGCAGTTTTTTGCTAACGTTATTTGCCGGACACAGTGTTAATGGCTGATTCTGTTGTGTCCGGCTCTGCTTGATTCTCCTGTAGGAAAAGCACAAATCTGCCGATTCTGTAAGGCGTACGGCCCTGTGTTCCTACGTTGCATTTTGGCGTTCTGCATGCAGAAGAGAAACAGCATTGATTTGCTGCGCCGGTTTGTCATAATGTTATGTATGGCATGATTTTACTTTCTTTGTGATTTTTGTTGGCGCTCTCATACTGCGTTATTTTGAAATTAAAATCATTCGGACGAAAATATGGGCAAAATACGTGTGCAGTTGCAATGTCTTGTGATATAAGACGTTATGCTTATATCCAAAATAATGTGCATCAATTTTTGTTCCGAAACGACATGAAAAACCTGCATTTTTGCCTAAAAACAGCCTCGTTCTGCGTCGCCAGATGTGCCGTTTTTGAGTAAAAACTCATAGGTTTACCATTAATTAACCTGCCGTTTGACTCTCTTTTGTAAATATGCTTTACCTATTGGTGCTTAAATCATGCTCCGCTTTTTCTATTTCAGGCTGAATTTGTGATAAAGTCAAAGTGACACAATGCGCTGTTATTTCCTGCGTCTGCTTACAAACAGACTTTGTGGAACACGGCATGATAAGTTACGCCTTGTTTGTTTGCCAATGTTTTTTATGCCGAAAACGCCACGAAAAACGCCGCTTTTCATAAAAAATGAGTATATTTGCATTCTGTTATTTATGAACAATATCCTGACATAACTGTTTAACACGCATTGCCGGGACATAAAGTTAAACCTTAAAATAAAATTACGTACAATATGAAACCTGCATTATTATTGCTGGCAGCCGGAATGGGAAGCCGTTACGGTGGTTTGAAACAGCTCGACGGACTGGGTCCTAACGGCGAGACAATCATGGACTATTCTATTTATGATGCCATAAAGGCCGGATTTGGCAAGATTGTTTTTATTATCCGAAAAGATTTTGAAGACGATTTCCGCGAGAAGATTCTTAGCAAGTACGAAGGCCATGTGCCTGTAGAGCTGTGCTTCCAGAGTCTCGACAGTCTGCCTGAAGGCTTCAGCTGTCCTGAAGGACGTGTAAAGCCGTGGGGTACAAACCATGCCGTTCTTATGGCAAAAGACGTTATCAAGGAGCCGTTCTGCGTGATCAACTGCGACGACTTCTACAACCGCGATGCATTCATGGTTATAGGCAAGTTCTTGTCTGAACTTCCTGAGGGCAGCCGCGGCAATTATGCCATGGTAGGTTTCCGCGTTGGCAACACTCTGTCTGACAACGGAACCGTGGCACGTGGCATCTGCTCAAAGGATGATGCCGGCAATCTGACCACTGTGGTTGAGCGCACTGAGATTATGCGCGTAAACGGTCCTGTATGCTACAAGGACGAGCAGGGCGAATGGGTGGCAGTTGAGGACAACACACCGGTGTCAATGAATATGTGGGGATTCACTCCCGATTATTTCGAGCACAGCGAGGCTTATTTCAAGGAGTTCCTCTCTGATCCGAAAAACATGGAGAACCTCAAGGCCGAGTTCTTTATTCCGCTTATGGTGAATAAGCTGATTAACGACAAGACAGCCACAGTGAAGGTGCTTGACACAACCAGCAAGTGGTTTGGCGTAACTTATTCTGCCGACCGTCAGGCTGTTGTAGACAAGATTCAGAGTCTTGTTGACGAAGGCGTTTATCCCAACAAACTTTTTTAAAACTGAATATTGCCACAAACAGCGGCGTTGAGCCGCTTTTCAAAATGTTGCAGTGCAGGGCTCATGTTGTTATGCCCGTGCCTGAAACACATTCCTATTTTGATAAATAATGGACATTAACTTGCTTACAGCTGCGGAGACCGAAAGCCTCCGCAGCCTTATCCTCAGTTCAGACAATATTATTCTTTGCTGCCACCGCAGTCCCGACGGCGATGCTCTTGGCTCGCTGCTCGGCATGGCAGAGTTTTTGCGTCAGCAGGGCAAGGTGCCCGTGGCTGTCGTTCCCGATGCCTATCCCGACTTCTTGCAGTGGCTGCCGGGCACGGAGCGCATCATAAGATACGACAAGCATAAAAGCTTTGTCGACGGACTTTTGGCTTCGGCCGATCTTGTGTTCTGTCTCGACTTCAACACCTACTCACGCACAGACGACATGGCAGACACGCTGGCTGCCTCGCCTGCAAAAAAGGTTCTCGTTGACCATCACCTTAATCCCGACATCGACACAGAGTTGTGTGTGTCGCATCCTGAGGCATGCAGCACATGCGAACTGGTTTTCCGCCTGATATGGCAGCTCGGCAGTTTCGACATGATGACGCGCAAGTGCGCAGTTCCGCTGTATTGCGGCATGATGACCGACACGGGCGGATTCACATACAACTCAACACGCCCGGAGATATTCTTCATTATAAGTCAGCTGCTTACCAAGGGCATCGATAAAGACAAAATCTACCGCAACGTTTACAACAACTACAGCGAGTGGCGCATGAGGCTCATCGGCTATGTGCTTAACGAGAAAATGGTGGTTATGCAGGAGGAGCGTGCAGCCTATTTCGTTCTGACGCGCGACGACCTTAAGCGCTTTCATTACATCAAGGGCGACGCCGAAGGACTGGTTAACATGCCCCTGCAGATAAAAGGCCTGAGGCTGAGCATATCGCTCAGGCAGGACACCGAGAAGGACAATCTTGTGTGGGTGAGCACACGCTCTGTGGATAACTTCCCGTGCAACAAGCTTGCAGAACAGTATTTCAACGGCGGCGGCCATCTAAACGCTGCAGGCGGACGCCTTGAGTGCTCGGTTGAAGAGGCAGAGGCACTGGTAAGGAAGGCCGTAACCGAATTCAAGTTCTGACATACGGCTTTTTTATCTGTCAAAAGGCAATATCCGCGTTAATTTGCCGAATATCAGTTAAAGTAGCATAATTATAAATTGCGATGTGGCGTAATTAGTGTATTTTTTGTAATTTTGCCAGTCGTACTTATATATTATAAAAAATAGAATGAGAAATTTAGCTTTGGCTTTCATAGCCTTTATCGCAGCCGTAACGGTTATAAGCTGTGATGATACAGAGACTTATGCAGAGCAGAAAGATAAGGAGCGTGCTGCAATTAGTAGATTTATTGCCGATTCGGCCATAACTGTCATAACTGAGTCGCAGTTTAAGGAGCAGGGATACAAGACCGATGTGAGCAAGAATGAGTTTGTGCTGATGCAGAATTCAGGAGTTTACATGCAGATTGTCAGAGAGGGATGCGGTGAGAAGATAAAGGAAGGCGAGACCACAACCGTGCTTTGCCGCTTCACCGAATATAACATTCTTACCGACTCTTTGCAGCTGACCAACGACATCCTCAGTTTTTCTTCTATTGTTGACAAGATGACCGTAACAAACAGCAGCGGATCGTTTACAGCGTCGTTTATCGATGGACAGAGCGTCATGGCCATGTTCTATGGCACAACGTCAGTTCCGTCAGGCTGGCTTGTTCCGTTGACTTATATAAAGGTTGGACGTCCTGAAAATGCAGGAGACGAGATTGCCAAGGTTAATCTTATCGTTCCGCACACACAGGGACATGCCTATGCTTCTTCGGGCGTTTATCCTTGCTATTACACGATAACTTACGAAAGGGGAAGATAAATAATGACACTTATTAAATCAATTTCAGGCATTCGCGGCACCATCGGCGGACATACGGGCGACACGCTCAATCCGCTTGACATTGTAAAGTTCGTAACCGCTTATGCCACATATATCCGCCGCAGCGGCAAGTCGTCAAGCGGCAAGATCGTAGTAGGACGCGATGCCCGTATATCAGGCGAAATGGTCAGAAGCGTTGTTTGCGGCACGTTGATGGGCGTTGGCTATGATGTAATCGACATCGGTCTTGCCACAACGCCTACCACAGAACTTGCTGTGCGCATGTCGGGTGCCGACGGCGGTATAATCATCACGGCAAGCCATAACCCGCGTCAGTGGAATGCCCTTAAGTTGCTCAACTGCGAGGGCGAGTTTCTCGACAAGGCTGCCGGCAACGAAGTGCTTGACATTGCAGAAAAGGAAGACTTTGAGTATGCCGATGTAGACAGTCTCGGCCATTATATAAAAGATGATTCGTTTAACCGTCGCCACATCGACTCAGTGCTGACTCTCAGTCTTGTAGATGTTGAGGCTGTAAAGAAGGCACATTTCCGCGTATGTGTTGATGCTATCAACAGCGTGGGAGGCATCATCCTGCCTGAACTGCTTGAGGCATTGGGCGTTGATTACGAAATACTTAACGGCGAACCTACTGGCGATTTTGCCCATAATCCGGAACCGTTGGAGAAGAATCTCGGCGGTATAATGGAGCGTATGCGCAGCGGCGAGTTCAGTCTTGGTATCGTTGTCGATCCTGATGTAGACCGTCTTGCGTTTATCTGTGAGGACGGACGTATGTTCGGCGAGGAATATACGCTTGTCAGCGTTGCCGACTATGTGCTCAGCCATACACCGGGCAACACGGTAAGCAACCTCAGCAGTACACGTGCCCTGCGCGATGTAACCGAGAAACACGGCGGCTGCTACACTGCATCAGCTGTAGGCGAGGTAAACGTTACAACCAAGATGAAAGAGGTTGGTGCCGTTATCGGCGGCGAAGGCAACGGCGGAGTTATTTATCCCGAGAGCCATTATGGCCGTGACGCACTTGTAGGCATTGCCCTTTTCCTGTCGTCTTTGGCTCATAAGGGTTGCAAGGTAAGCGAGCTTCGCGCAACATTCCCTGATTATTATATAGCCAAAAACCGCATAGACCTTACTCCTTCAACCGATGTTGACGCGATACTCGAGAAGGTTAAGCAGATGTACAGCAACGAGCAGGTAAACGATGTTGACGGCGTTAAGATTGATTTCCCCGACAAGTGGGTGCATCTGCGCAAGTCTAACACTGAACCGATTATCCGTGTCTATAGCGAGGCTTCATCAATGGAGGAGGCTGACGCACTGGGCAAGAAGATAATGCAGGTGGTTTACGACATGCAGAAATAATATCGAATTGATTATAATCTTTGTTATGCATCCGGGGCTGTGGCTCCGGATGTATTTTTATAAGCTAAAATATCTGAGGCCGATCTTACTTCTATACAAAAAAATAACGGACAACAGCGTTAGATGTATCTTTCCGGCTGTTGTCCGTCTGCATTTTATGAATGTTAGAAAGTAAGTGTAAAATCAGATGCCCATAAGCGGCAGAATTGACGGAGTTAGCAGTGAGGTCAGGATGCCGTTGATCGTAAGTCCAAGACTTGCGTAGGCTCCGTGCACCTTGCTCACGTCCATTGATGTTGCCGTACCCATGGCGTGTGCCGCCGTTCCCATAGACAAACCTTGTGCCACAGGGCTGTTTACGCGTGCAAATCCCATTGTCTTATAGCCCGCCACCGCACACAGCAGACCTACGCACACTACTACGGCTGCCGTAAGCGACGGTATTCCGCCGATACTCTTCGTAACTTCCATTGCGATAGGCGTGGTTACAGATTTTGGTGCGAGCGACATAATCACCGGCTTCGACGCACCGAGCGCTTTAGCTATAAGCACTACCGATATAATGCCTGCCAGACAGCCTGCAAGCTCTGACATGAGTATCGGCAGAAACTGTTTCTTTATCGTTTCAAGCTGCTGATACAGCGGTACGCCAAGCGCCACGACGGCAGGCTGAAGCCAGAATTCTATCATGTGTCCGCTCGTGTTGTATGTTTCATATTTTACGCCTGATATTTTCAGAAAGGCTATCAGAACGCAGATGCTCACCAGAATGGGGTGCATTATTGTCCAATGAGTCCATTTGCGGAGCAGCTTTCCGAAGAAATAGCTGCCGAACGTGAGGGCGATAAGAAAAAATTCGTTTGACAGATAGCTCATTGGTCGCCTCCTTTCCTGTTTACGGCTTTTCCATAAATCTGATGAACCCATCCCGTTACGGCCAGTACAATTACCGTGGATATGGCCGTTGAGATTACTATCGGCCAGAATTCAGCCTTAATAATGTCGAAATAGAGCATAATGGCAACGCCGGGCGGAACAAAGAAAAAACCGATGTTTGCTACAAGAAAGTCTGATATGGTCTTTACCCATTCCAGACGTATTATCTTCAGCTTCAGCAGAAGAGTAAGAATTAGCATGCCCAGGATGCTCGACGGCAAAGGTATGCCCGTGAGCCATATTATCAGCTCACCCAATGCGAGACAGCCAAACAATATGGCCAGTTGTCTAATCATCATAACCTTTAAAACAAATAATCTTTTTACCTAACGGGGTGCAAAGGTATATCGTTTTTAACTGATATACAAATTTGTTAACACTTTTGTGCCTTCATTTTTTATGCTGCTTACAGTTTGTCGTATATTTGCTTGATCTGATTGCATGTTTTGATTTAATCTCAGTTTCCATATTTGCAGTATCAGTTATGGTCATTTCTTGTTGATTTGTTTGTTTGCTTATGCTGCAGTGGATGAGTTCCTGTGTGCGGGGAGACTGTTGCGGCTGCTGACTTATTAGAACTTTAGCGTGTTTTTGATATAGATAAAATTTGCAATCGCTTTTCTGATGTTGTATTTTTGCGGCAAGGATAACAAATAATTTCTTATATCATGAATAATACATTTAAAGTAAGTTTGTTCAAGAACTTCCTTAACAGGGAGACTATTGTTAATTGTGAGTTGGACGAATTGGTGGTTATGATCAGGCAGGGACGCTATGCCGATGCTTTGTCAGACTATCGCTGTTACAGTCCGTTGCTGTCTTCCGGCAAGCCAGTCTCATGTTCCCGGCGCGATGTAATGACAGCTGACAACCGCATTCCGCGCCTTTGTTTCTCTTCCGTATATAAGCGCCGCAACGGCAAAAGAATTGTAGTCGGACGCAACGGACTGATTTTCGTCGAGATAGCAGGGCTAAAGAACTTTGATGAGGCTGTGCGCATACGGCGCGTTGCATCGCGCCAGCCATACACAATGTTGGCTTTTATCGGTGCGAATGGATTGTCTGTCATTGTGGTTTGTTCTATTTCGCAGGCTGACGGCACTGTTCCATGCGATACGGAGGCCTGGCGCAGGCTAATGACAAAGGGGTACAGACTTCTGCATTATATATATTCGTCACAGCTAAAGACAGAAATATCAATGCAGACAGGCACTGCCGAGGCTATGTGCCTTATGAGTGCCGATGCCGGCATTTATTACAATCGTGAGGCTTTGACATTGATTGTGTGTGAGAATGACGTATATGATACTTTTAATGTATGCCGTTCGCACGATTTTGAAGCCGATGAGTCGCCTCTTCCGGGCAAATCGTCTTCAGAGGCTTATCGCTATATCTTTTATTGTTGTTGGAACCATGTGCTCGATTCTGGACTTAATCAGGACGACCCTTATTATGCTGAACGCGCCATACAGAAGCTGGCATACCTGTGCCGTAAGTCAGGTTTGCCGCAGCAGATGTGTGTTGACCGCACTATGAACCTTGGCACGATTAATGTAGAGCGCGGCCTGGTTGAGTTGTTTTTTGCGCAGGCATATCGTCAGGCAGAAGATAATCCCAATCCGTTGAGGTATGTCGAGGCTCCCCGGCTTCAGGCCATGAAACTTGATAATTTTTTCAGTACACGTTATGTCATGCGCCGCAATGTGCTTACGGGTGTGGTGCAGTATAAGCACATCGGGGCTTGCGATGCCGATTACAGGCCGGTTACGCAGGAAGTTATCAACACCATAGCTGTGAAGGCTCAGCGCGAGGGCATCAGGGTGTGGGCACGTGACATCAAGGAACGCGTGAATTCTACGCTCGTTTCTGATTTTGATCCGTTGAACCATTGGCTTGACTCATTGCCCGAATGGGACGGATGCGACCGCCTAAAGGCCTTTGCGCAGCGTGTTCCTACCGGCAATTCCCGTTGGCCGGAATACTTCAGTGTATGGATGCGCTCAATGGTTGCTCACTGGATGGGGCTGGATGTCATGCACGGCAACGACCTTGTTCCCCTGCTCATTGGCAGTCAGGGCTGTGGCAAGTCGTCGTTTGCCAAGATTATATTGCCGCCAGAGCTCCGCGCCTATTACAACGACCGTATCGACTTCCGCAACGACAACACGCTGATGCGTGGCCTGTCATCCTTTGCCCTTATCAACATCGATGAGTTCGACCGCTATTCGGCCAGTAGACAGCCGCTGATTAAATACATCATTTCAAAGAGTGAAGTAACAGCCGTGAAGGCATATCGCAGCAATTTTTCAACTGAACGCCGTTATGCAAGCTTCATTGCCACAACCAACAGCAGGCATCCTTTGACCGACCTTACCGGTAGCCGAAGGTTTGCGTGCGTGGCAGTTACGGGCAAAATTGATTTCACTTCGGCTGTTGATTATCAGCAGCTTTATGCCCAGATTATAAGCGAAATACGTGGCGGCGCTTTGTGTTATCTCAATGCGGCAGCTACTGAACGCCTTATGGACGACAACATGAACTTTATGCGTGTTTCTGATTTTGGTTCGGCCGTAGCCCGTCTCTTCCGCATTCCTGAAGCCGATGGGGCAGGGCATGAGATGTCTGTTGACGACATTGTGTCCGTAGTATGCCGTGCCTATCCGCGTCTGCCATTGTCAGGGTTGTCTGATAAAAGTGTAGGCATAACGTTGAAGCGGCTAGGTTTCAGCAGGCGCCACACGCGCACCGGAGTGCGTTATATCGTGGAGCAAATAGGAGAATAATTTTTTCTTTAGAAACTCATCACTCGTCACATTCTGCTCTAAGATGCTTGCTGTCAGGTGGTTATAGTGTGATGAGTTAATTTTTCAACTCATCACACTATCTGTTTTTCAGCTTTTTCAGGCTTTTATTGATGTTTTTATAATGCAGAATTCAGACAAACAACAGTTTCTGAGCATAATTAATCCTGTTTTTGGTTGACCAAATATGCATGTGTGATGAGTTGAAAAGTCAACTCGTCACACTGTAAATCGTTGTAGATAAATAAGTTATGCCCAATTGTGACGAGTGATGAGTTTTTAAAGAAAAACATTTTTATTATATGCGTTGGCAATATGATAAGTGCCCTTTCGTAATGTAAAAGGCCACCTTTCGCATTCTAAAAACTATGCTTTTGCAATGCGGAATGATACGTATCAGGATGTTTGATAGTCAATAATTTATGATGAAAAAACGCCTGTCTTTCCAAAACAGAAAAGACAGGCGCCGCTTTTACTATATCCACATTCTATGATGTGAAAATCCCCATTATTATTTAACTAAAACTTTTTTTACCAAGTTTCCTACTTTTACAATATATATACCGTTGTTCAGGTTGAAGGTACAGTTGCCGTCAACATTGCTTTCAGCCACTTTTACGCCTGAAACATTGTAAATAGCAACCGGCTTATTAGCAGCGCTGACATTGATGTAGCCTTTGCCTGCAGTTATGCCTTCTTGCATATCGTTCATCTGGTATATGTTAGTGCTTACCGGGCCTGTAAGTGTCATGCTGATGCCTGTGTATGCTTCGTCTACTCTTATATAGTGCTTGCCCGGAGTAGTGACAGTGGTTTTCCAAGTGCATAGCATATTGTAATCCTCGTCGAATGAGTTTTGGAATTCCATTACAACACTATTAGTTCCGTTGAGTGCATCTTCTTCGTTGGCAAACCATACAGGGTTGGTCATAAACGGAGCGTTGGTTGTAACAGTAACTTCTCCTTCTTCAAGCGGAACGACATACCATAACGGTTTTGTTGCCTCAACTTCCGGTAGTTCTACAGCCTCTCCGTCTTTAAGCTCGATAGCCGTATTGACAGACTCGCCTTCCTTGAATTCTCTTTCGGTGAAGGTTACGTTGTTGCCTTTTGACGCTGTTGTTATCTTAACATTTACAAGGAATATATCGCCTGCTGCAGCCGAAAGATCAACATAGTAAATAGTAGAAGCTGTTGTTCCGTCGAAGTATGGTCTTGATATTGCAACAGGTTCACCGTCCTTGCCCTTGCAGTAATAAATTTCGTCATAGCCCATTGTATTGTAAGGCTTGTCACTCTCGATGGTCAGAACACCGTCTTTCTTCATAGTGTATTGCAGCCAGAGGTTGCTCGGCACTTCGTCTCCGAATGTATATGTGTCGCCGTCTACTATTATCGGGTTAGTGCGTCCTTCTCCGAGATCATAATCTTTTTCCTCTATGGTGAACTTCTGTCCGTCCAAGGCTCCGTCTATCTTGATGAGATATGTTGTTCCCTCAAGAATCTCAAGCACGTATGCCATATTTTCGTCTCTAGTAGTAGAATAAGAGCCATCGTATGGGCCGGTGCCCTTCGGGAATGAAACAAACATATTAGACGGTCCGCTGAAATACAGCTTGCCGGTTATTGTGGCTGTATACTTATAATACTTGATGTATCCGTTCTTGTTTTCAACAGTGTTTTCACCTTTCACGGCTGTTAGAGGATCAGTGATGATGTCTCCCTGCATTATGTCCTCCATTGAAACTTTGAATGTGATAGGCTCTGTCTCGCTTGAAGTCCATTTGATGATATAGCGCTGGCCCTGCTCGCCTCCGCTGACCTGTGTGTAAACAGCCTTATTGTCAGAAACTGTGTTATAGCTGTTGCCTTCAAGATAAATTTCAACCTTAGTGTATCCGCTTTGTATTTCAGAAACAGCCTTTACATCGAGAATCTTGTTCGACTGTGCCGGAACATCTACCGCATAGAATGTTGTCTTGTTAGACGCTTCCATTGTGATTTCTGATGGAATTTCGCTGATTACAATCGGGTTCGACTCTTTGTCTCCTGCTTTATAGTCTTCGCATGCAAAGGTCATAATTTGCTCTTCTGTCGTAGCTTCAGTTTTGTTTACACATACGAAATATATAGTGTTTGGCTCTTCCAGTTCCCAACGTGTGTTGAAGCTGCCTTCTTCTGATGTGGCCAAAGTATATCCGGCTTCAACCAAGCTCTTGTCTTCCGGGAAAATCTTAACTTGTCCTCCAGGAAGTTCGCTTGTGCTGCTGACAACTCCATATCCGGTTCTTTCGTTTGAGTATATGTAGTAATAAGTACCGGCTGCTGCAGGAACAGTGTTGTCGCCTTCTTTCAGACGGAACGGCATGTAGAGTGAGCCGCGCTCGGCATCTTCAAATGTAATGTCAAGCATGAAAGGAGAATAGTTGTCGAATCTTATCAGATATGTCTTTCCTTCTTCTACCGGCATCTTGCATTGATGTTGTGAACCGCGGTCGATGGCGAATGTCGGGTCGAATCTGAGTCCAATAGATCCTTCAACTGCAATGCCCATTACGGCTGTAGGTGCAGTCATGACGAGCAACCCTTCTTTGTCTGCCGTATAAGTGGCATAGAAAACTTGATCAGAAAATACATACTGATTTCCCATGTAATACTTTCTTTCAGGTGATATTGGCATGGGGTCGTTTTCTTCAAGGCCTTTACCAAGTTCAGGGAAAGAAGTTGTCTTTAAGTCAAATTTTGCCTTGTTGCCATCGTATACAGGTATTTTAAAATAAATTGTATTACCGGCCTTTAACGGGAAATTCTGTGTGATGTAGAATTCACTCTGAGCTGGCTTTACAGGAACTCGTTCGTTGCCTTCGAGTTCAAAAGCCTCTAATTGCTGTATACTGGTTACCTCAATCGTAAGTATGCTGTTCTCTTCAGCTGTGTATTTCCAGTAAACGTCCACTTCTTCTTTTGTATCAGGCGTATATTCGTTATAACCGACACGCAGGTCTATCGCTGTTTCGGGCGAGTCTTGTGCGATGGCTAAGCCTGACATTGCAGCTAGCAACATTGTTGCAAAAAAATGTTTTTTCATAAGCTGTAAGTTTTAAAAGTTAAACAAGAATTGCAGCATGGAATATTATCTTCAGTTTCGATGGAATAAATCGCACAGGGAAATATTCCATGCTGCAAATATTATATATAGTGTCTGGAAAGGTTTTATCTTATGACATATTTCTTGCCGCCCTTGATGTATATGCCTTTTGTGAGGCCTTTAAGGTTGCCGTCGGTGCGCACTAAGCGTCCGTCTATGGTATATATGTCGTTGTCGTTCTTTGCTTCATCAGAATTTATTGTCTGCTTGATTCCTGATGCAACACCTTCTTCGACAGTTACATTTGCTATCTGTAAATAAGACATTCCATTTACAGGATACGGGCTTACGAGGTGTATACCTATACAGCGCGCTCCGTCTGTTCCTGCCGGAACGTTAAACTCATACTCAGAGTAAATCCAGTTGTCGCCTGATTCATTCAACTGCGGCTTGAACGTAAATTCATCAAACATAGCATGTTCTGTGTAAATGTTGTTGCTGCCCAAAGTGAACTGCAGTTTCTCTTCGGCTGTGCAGCGTATCTTCACTCTAATCTTGTAGCTCTTTGCGGCATTAAACTCGAGCGGAGGACTTATCAGCCATTCGTCGGCGTCATTTCCGTAGTTTTCGATACCGGGGTTGACAATGTATTCTGCGCATGGTGTAGTATCGTCAAACTGCAGCGGTCCCCATTCAGATGTATATGTCCAGCTGTATGCGTCTTTATTGGCATCGTAAGCCATCCACTGATTTTCAAAATATGTCATGTTTGAAAAGTCTTGTGACATCGGCAGAGTCATTGCCTTGCCGAGTACATAGGCTTCTGGCATGTTTGCAGCTGTCTCACCATATTCGTTGCATGCATAGATGACGTATGTGTAGCGTCCGATACGTGTCATCTGGTCGTCTGTGAACGTGGTTTCTTTCAGGTTTTCAACAACAGTCTTGTTGTCCGGCTGGCGCACGATCTTATATGTCAGTCCGTCTGGAGAGAAATATCCTCCGTTAAAGCCTTGTGTAGGTGCGTCCCATGACAGCTTGGCTGAAGCACATCCTTCGCCAACGACGAATTTCATGTTAGACACCTGTCCCGGCATGTCGTTGCCTACAAATACCGTTGCGCGGGCTTTGCCGCCGTTGCCGGCCTTGTTTACGGCGTAAATAACGTATGCGTAGTCGCCGTCTGCATCAATACCGGTGTCGTCATAAGACGTTGCATTAGCTTCCAGAGTTGCAATCTTTTCTCCGTTACGCTCTATCACATAACCTGTAACGGCATCAGCCAATGTCTCGCCGCCGAAAGAAGTTGTAGGAGCTTTCCATGTCATGTGTGCTGTCTTTGCACCTTTCTCTCCTGGTGTAACTGTGAATTCTGCAGGTTCAGCAGGAGCGTTGTCTCCGCCTTCAGCAAACGGGATATAGAGAGCCATGAATGATGAGTTGATACCAATCTGTCCGAGATTCTTCATTGTTACATTTTCAGATGTCAGGTCGATGCACAGCATGTGTGCTTGTATGCCCTTGTCATAATCATATGAGCATGCTGCCCAATACAGAAGACCTGTAGAATGGTCGAATTCCATTGTCTGATTCTGTGACAATCCTCCGAAACCAGTCTGCAATACTCTTGTGAGCGAACCATCATTTTTGTTCACCTTATACAGCACGCCGTCATTGGCGCCTACGCCATATAATGTTCCGTCCATGTCGGCAGCAATTACGCCAAGAGTTTTTTGCAGCGTTGTAACCTTTGTAAGCATACCGTCTTTAAGGTTGACGCTATACAGGGCCGATTCTCCCTGATAGAAACCTATTGCGTACATTGTCTTAGAACTGTAGTCATAGGTCATGTCCTGTGTCTTGAAGTTAGTGCCTTGTGCGGCAAGTCCTTCCGAACCCAGCACGGTGTAACGGCCCGTCGTTATATTGTATGATATGAAGTCGCCGTTCTGAGGACCCATAAATGAGTCGTAGACATATTCGTATGCATAGAAGACGTCGTCTACGGCAGCTCCCGAATATATGCTCTTCATGTTTCCATAAGGATATATTACGTCAGCTTTTGAAAGATCATTGAGGTTTAATGAACAAAAGCCGTAAGCACCTGCCAGAGCTCCGTTGTAGTTAAAGTATCCATACATTTTCCTGTTTACGGTTGATGCTGAGCCGCTGTCTGCAGCATACGCAGATGTGTTGGCGCAAATAATAGCCAAAACTGCAAGCATGGAGAATAAAATTTTCTTCATAATGGTACTTTTTAAATGTTAATAATTAGGGTCTTGCTAAAATAACTTTTTTAATTAACTCACCGCATTTTACAATGTACATGCCACATCCTGGAGTGCATGTTATATGCCTTTGGGCTGATTTCTGTATAATGCGGCCGTCAGCTGAGAGTATGAGTACATCAGACTTTTGCGGATTGTCAATATTTATTGTTCCGCCTGTTGCGCTGATGCGTGCCAGTTCTTGTCCTGCTTCGTGTGATTCAATGCCTGTTGCATCGCTCTTGAAGTCGAAGGTGATCACACCGTTGTTTTCTCTTATGTTTGTTATCGGACAGTTTACCGCGTCAGATGTAGTATGCCATTTTGCAGAAGGCATTGACGTGTCAGTAAACTGTGTGTTGTTGCTTGTTCCGGGGAACGGGTCGCCGGCCTCGGTGCCGTCAGAGGCATGGCCGTCTGCAGGGATAAGAGAAACATGCTCATAGCCTGACGATGAGGTGTTGACACGGTTGGTATTCCAAAGAGAAGGAACATAATGTATTTGCGAAATAATCAGTCCGTGACCGTCGAGAGCCTTGTCCCAGCCTGTCTGTTGGCGGTTCTCCAAGGTGAAGTATTCATTGTTGTCTGTTCCGCATACAATGAAGTATGCCTCGTTTGATTCAGACAACGGGTTTAGTGTCAGGTCCTTGGCAGGTTCGCTAAGCACTACAGGTTCGAGCCAGCCTACAGTATATTTGTCCATTGCTGTGTATCCGGCAGGAGTCTTGCTGTCGTCATTATAGAGTCCGTTGCACATCACGTCCCATGTAAGCATGCCTTGCATTCCTGAATATGCAGCGTCGTATATGTCAGGCAGTCCGAGGATGTGGCTGAACTCATGGCAGAATGTGCCGATGCCGTCGAGAGTTGTTCCTTCATGGCCTCTCAGCTCACATGAACATGCTGCCTGTCCTAAATACAGTCCGTCGTACATGTTCCAGCTTTCGTAAGTCAGGTCTACGGCCTGTGGCCATACAGTCTCTTCGCTGCCGCCCTGCGACTGTCCGTAGCCGGCATACACCACGAAGATAAAATCAACATATCCGTCGCCGTTGTAGTCGTATTTAGAAAAGTCGACGTCTGTGTTTGCGTCTGCCATGCTGCATGCATCTATCATCAGTTCTGCTGCTCTCTCGTCATAGCCGTAATATGCCATTTCGTGAGGAAGGTCAACAGGGCCGACAATGTCAAATGTAGGAACAAACTTTCCGGCAGACTGCGCGGTGAAATAGCTCTTTATGCTTCCTGAAGCATACGGGCCTGAATAGTCTTCATCGTTTGCCATGCTGTTATATATGTCATGGATGTTGTCAGTAGAAAACTTCTGGTCCTTAAACTGGGCTAAGATTATAAGTCCGCGGATATTGCCTATTGTTGGGAATACGGGCTCTATGACGCTTGGCGAGCTTTGACTTTTTACTCTTTGTGCCTTAGAGGCTATCTCCTGGCGCTTGTCCCTATAGGCTACGGCAAGCTTTTGCTTGATAGCCTGCTGGTCTAATGTTTTTATAAACTGGAGTTCTTTAGCGTTGCGGCTTGTTGCGTTGTGTGCCACCATTCCTGTCGGCATCACCTTGTTGTCAACAATTTCTGCATATCTAAGACTTCCGTTTGCATCGGGTAGAAGGATGAATCCGTCTTCACTTACATAATGGTGCATGTATTCGTCACCATTCAAATACACTGTTACCTTAGTTCCGTCTGCCTGGGTGTATGATATTTTGTTTGGCCAGGCAGGAGCAGCGTATGCGCCGTTTAAACAAATCAGGCAAGCTGCAATGGTAATAAAAACGTTAAGGATTCTCATAATATTGTAGGTGTTAAGTTTATCAGAATAATAGATTTATTAAATTTTTACGTCTGCTAAATTATATTTTTTATTACAGATTATACAAATAAAAGCATCCAAATTCTTCACATTTCACGAAATATTAAAAAAAAACTTGCATTTTACGATTTTGTCTATATTTTTCTCTTATATTTTGTTTAAATTTGCAATGGAAGACGGTTAATAGCCTGTCGATTAAAATTTATTAAAAGCCTAATACGATATGTTTAAACACATTATTTTCATAATATTTCTATTTGTATGTCCTGTATGTCATTCTTATGCGTCGATGCCTGCAAACACAAAATCAGGCATGACAAAAATAATAGCCGACGGCTTGTATAAGGATGGCAATTATCCTTTGGCCCTTACATATTATATAAAAGGTATGGAAATAGCTGAAAAGGAAGACGACAAGCGCACATACATGGCATGCATAGGTAATATTGCCAATATTTATGAAGCTTTTGGCGATTATGAGGCAAACCTCTTCTATCTGCTGAAAGGATACAAAATGTCGAAAAAGCTTAATGACGAAGAACTGATAGGCAAATACCTTACTAATATAGTGCCTGCATATTGTCATCTGGGGAATATTAAAAAGGCAAAGGAATATTATGATATAGCCAAGAAGATGCAGGTAAGCAAGAACGCAACACAATGGGAGTATTTCCTAATATATAATTCTGCCCGAATAAAGCAGGCTGAACGTAAGTATGACGAAGCTGTGAAGGATCATCTAAGGGCTGCCGCATACGCAGAGAAAAATGAGCTGGACGACATCTTTATATTATATCAGGAGTCTGAGATAGGAAATATTCTCGTCAAAAAGCATGATTACGGCAATGCTATAAAATATGGAACGAAATGCCGGGATATGTCTGTTGAAATGGATAATGCCGAGATGGAAATCAATGCGTACAAGATTCTTTACGAGGCGTATGCCGGAAATGGCGATAGCGATTCTGCCAGAAAATACAGAGTGTTGTATCTTGAGACTTATGACTCGGTGTTTAGTGCAAAGGGCATGAACCAGGCAAGGGGAAAGCTGCAGGAGTATGAGTCGCGTAAAAGTACGGAGGAGATAAGTTCGCTGACCTCGATTATCAATATTTACACTTTGGCTGTTATTTTGATTTCTATTTTGTTGATAATCACGATTGTGCTGGCAGTGGTGGTTATACGCAAGAACCGCAATTTAAGAAATGCACAGCGCCTGCTTATCAACAAGAACAACGACTTGATAAAATCAGACAGAAGCAAGGTGGCTATTGTGCCGTCTTACAATGAAGGCGATGAGGCCGGCGACGACGAGTTTGACGGAAATGCCGGTGGGGTTGACATGACGCAGGAACAGGCAGACGCACTTCTTGCGAAAATTAATGAGATTATAAATACGCCCGAAATAATTTCTGATCCTGATCTCAGTCTGAAGATTATAGCCGACATGGCAAAGTCGAACACAAAGTATGTTTCGTTTGTCATTAACAAGACATACAATAAAAACTTCAGAACATACATTAACGAGAAACGTATAATGGAAGCATGCAGAATGCTTTCGGATAATGAGCATTATGGCAATATGACCATTCAGGCTATTTATGAGGAGGTGGGATATACCAATGCGACAAGCTTTAACCGCACGTTTAAGAAAATTAACGGCATGACTCCAGCCATGTATAAAAAGCTGGCGGCTAAAGAGAAGTAAATATACGGAAGCTACAAGAAGGTAAATTTTTTATGCCATGTGCATGGCCTGACGATATTCTTGCATGTGAATGATGCGTTGGCTGTATGGCAAGGCTTATTTTATGTAGGCTTAACAGGTGATGCGATTTGTAAAGTCATAGCCTACGGACTGGCTTACGGTTGCGGAGCATACTGATTTTTCATAAAAAAACAATTAGTTTTTGATGAAAAACTCGGCCGTTTTCGCTTCAAAAGTGGCCGAGTTACGACATGAAAACAATAGGTTAATTATTTGAAACTAATACGCATTGTTTTGCTTATTGTTTTTGTTGAATAGTCGTCTGATGTGAACGCTTGTTAATAATAAATGTATGTTTTGCTTTCGATTTTTCTGGGTTGTAAAATAAAATTATTTGATATTCAGCTTGAATATTAAGATATTGTTGTGCCGGATATCACGTTTATGGCATTTTAGCGTAGTCTTGTTTTTGTCAGTGATGCATTTTTTAGGATAAAATTTTAAAACAACATGAAATGTCTCAGTGGGATAAGCTGTTGTGCGGCTTATATATTTTATATATAAAATCAGGTTTTTCTTTGCATTTTTAAATTTATATTTTTACTTTTGCCAATAATTAGTATGTTCAAAAGAGAATAATAATCTAATCTATGATCACATTTGTTTTAAGTTTGGTTGCCCTTGTGGTGGGCTATTTCATTTATGGACGCATCGTAGAGCGTGTGTTTGCTCCCGACGACCGTCCTACACCGGCTGTAAGTATGGCCGACGGCGTAGACTATGTAGTATTGCCGGGATGGAAAATCTTTATGATTCAGTTTCTTAACATTGCCGGCACAGGACCTATTTTCGGGGCCATCATGGGTGCCAAGTTTGGCCCTTCGGCCTATCTGTGGATAGTTTTCGGCTGTATCTTTGCTGGTGCGGTTCACGATTATCTCAGCGGAATGTTGTCGCAGCGTCATGGCGGTGCAGGTCTGCCGGAGCTTGTAGGCTGTTATCTCGGCAAGTCAACCAAGAAGGTCATGCTGGTGTTCTCTGTTTTTATGCTTATAATGGTCGGTGCCGTGTTTGTATATAGTCCGGCATTGATATTAGGTACAATATGCGGCGACTCAGTTACATGGGTTTATGTATGGTGTCTGATAATTTTTGCATATTATTTTCTTGCCACGATGCTTCCTGTTGATAAAATTATCGGCAAGATTTATCCGCTTTTTGCCATTGCCATGCTGTTTATGGCTGTTGCGCTCATGGTGGTGCTGTTTGTCAAATGGCCGCAGCTGCCAGAGCTTACCGACGGACTAGGCAATCTGTCGCCTAAATCGGGTCCGATATTCCCATGTCTTTTTATAACCATTGCCTGTGGTGCCATCAGCGGCTTCCATGCCACTCAGAGTCCGCTTATGGCACGTTGTATGGCGAATGAGAAACAGGGACGTCCGCTGTTTTACGGTGCGATGATAACCGAGGGCATCGTTGCGCTTATATGGGCAACAATATCTTCTTATTTCTTTTATGGCGGAGCCGCACAGGAGCTTGGTGTTCCTCTTACGCTTCAGGCACCTGAGGTGGTAACCACCGTGTCTTCGGGATGGCTTGGTATGTTTGGCGGTGCATTGGCTATACTTGGCGTTGTGGCTGCTCCTATAACGAGCGGCGACACGGCATTGCGCAGTGCCAGACTGATTATTGCGGAGTTTCTTAACTTTGAGCAGCACACCATACGCCACCGCATTTATATATGCATACCTCTGTTTTTGGTCACGCTGGGCTTCTTGTGGTTTAACATCGCCGATGAAGACGGCTTCAACGTTATATGGGGATGGTTCGGATGGGCCAATCAGACGCTTGCCGTGTTTACGCTTTGGGCGCTTACGGTGTATCTTGCACGTAAGTCAAAGCCGTATATCATAACGCTTATCCCGGCTATGTTTATGACGGCCGTGTGTGTGGCATTCCTTCTTGTTTCTAAAAATTCGTTTGCACTCAGCAATGTTGCCGGCTATATAGCTGCCGTCATAGTGCTGCTGCTGTCGGGAGTGCTGTTTGCGTTCTGGTACAAGAAATATTGCCGGATAAGCACAGACAACGATTAATTTTTTGTGATAATATGTCGTAAGCCCGCGTCCGGGCTACAGGCCATGACCTCATTGAGCAGGTCATGGCTTTTTGTTTATGATGAAAAGCACAAACCGACGGACTGATATCGATTATCTGTCCGCCGGTTTGTGCTTAAGTTTATTGAATTGTGCTTTGAAGAGAGTATGTCGTTATAAAACGTATTATCCGAAAAAGCCTACAACGTATTTTGTTATAAAGTATCCGCCACCTACGAGCCATACGTAAAGCATGCCGGCAAGGAGGAACGGCTTGGCTCCGGCCTGTTTAAACTTCTGTATGTTTGTGTCTGTTCCGAGAGCAGTCATTGCCATGGTCAGCAGGAAGGTGTCGATGTATTCAATGACGCCGTTCAGCGGTATGTCCTTAACTGTCGGTGCATTGAAAAGATACTGCAGGAGGGAGTTTACACAGATTATGCCGATGAAGCCGAAGGCAAACCATGGTATTGTGATTTTGCTCTTTTCCTTATGTCCGTCGGCTGTGGCCTTCTTGCGTCCGGCAAGCGCGAAGCTCATTATGACGAGCACCGGGGCAAGCATCATTACGCGTATCATCTTTGTGATAGTTGCAGTGCCGGCTATGCCCAGGCTGTCTGTCGGGTCCATGGCGTTGCCGGCTCCGGCTACGTGTGCCACTTCGTGCAGCGTGCTTCCAGTGTAGATTGCAACGGCAGTGTCGCTCAGGCCTGAAAGTATTCCGGAACGATACATGATGGGGTAGAGGAACATTGATATTGTTCCGAAGATAACCACAGTTGATACGGCAATGGCTGTCTTGTGGCTTTCACATTTCACTACGGGCTCGGCTCCGAGCACGGCTGCTGCACCGCATATGGCGCTTCCTGTAGAGGTCATTAGCGTAGTGTCGCGGTCGAGCTTGAGCATGCGGCCAAACCACAGGCCAAGAAATATTGTTCCTGTAACGATTATGGCATCCACGATTATTGCCGGCACTCCTACTGCCGCAACCTGTGTCAGCGTAAGGCGGAAACCATAGAGCACGATACCCGTGCGGAGAAGTTGCTTCGTGCAGAACTTAATACCCGGCACCCAAGTTTCGGGCAGTTTGTTGCGAAGGCTGTTGGCATAGAGCATACCAAGGATGATTCCGATGATGAGCGGACTGAGCGAGAGCTGCTTCATGATGGGCAGGTCTGCCAGATAGAATGCTGCAAACGAAAATAATGCAATCAGCAAGATTCCGTGAAGGGTGTTTGCCCTGTTTCCTTTTTCAAACATGATAGATTACCTTTGTTAATAATATTTATTTTATTCTCTTTTTCTCCTTGCCTGGCAGACCTTCGTGTCTTGTTGTCGGGCTGCCTTTAAGTTTACTGCTGCAAAGGTAATTAATTTTTTGTTATGTAGTATATCTTAATTTTTTATACTCTATAACCTGAAGTTATTATGCTGCGGCGTGTAAAGTCTTTGAACTTTTCGGTCAGCGGCGAATCCTTGCCGGCAGAGGCCACAAAGCAGAAGTGGCGGCTGAAGTTGAGACCGGCAATGTCGATGACTCTGAACACGCCTCTGGCCAGTTCTTCTCTCACGGAGAACACCGACACTATACCCATGCTGCGGCTGTGGCGCAGAAAGGCTTTGATGGCTTCGGTGCTGCCGAGGCGTATGCGTATGTTAAGTTCCTGGGGCCTTATTCCGTGCTTTTCCAGTTCGGTCTCTATCACCTCGAGTGTTCCTGAGCCTTGTTCGCGTATGACGAGCGGTTGGCGGCACAGCTCCTGTGGAGTAATTTCTTCGGGCATCGACTCGTTGCCCGATTGCTTTATTATGGCCACGAGTTCGTCTTCAAGAAACGGCTCATACTGTAGGCCGGCTGAATGGGTGATGCCTTCCACCATGCCAAGGTCGATGTCGTGGTTGAGCAGAGCGTTCTCTATGTCGCGCGAGTTGCCGTTGGTGAGCGACACCTCTATCTGCGGAAATCTTTCGGTAAATTCTGCCAGTATCTGCGGCAGCACATACTGCGCAACCGTGGTGCTTGCGCCTATGCTTATGTGTCCGCTGCTGCGCTCGTTGAGCAGGTTCATGTCGTATTCCATGCGGTTATACTCGTCGAGTATGCGGCTGCAGTGTTCAAGCATGAGCCGTCCGGCATCGGTGAGCATTATCTTTCCGCCTGTGCGGTCGAAGAGTCTTACGGAGTATTGCCGTTCCAGTTCGTTGATGTGTTTGGTTATTGCTGGCTGGCTTACGAACAGCTCTTTAGCCGCACGTGTGAAACTGAGGTTCTTGGCCACGCTGTAGAATGCTTTTAGTCTGAAATCTGACATATTACCGTTATTTGTTTCTTAACCTGACAAAAATACAACTAAAAAACGAGAACGGAAAGCAAGGCGTGATAAAAGTGGTTGTCTGGAAAAGAAAATATCCTGAGATTTATATTTTGCGGCGTAAGCATGAATGCGCAAAATTGATAAAGCTATTGCAGCCTAATGGTGATTTTGATAGAAACAGAAATGGCTGTCCATAAATGAATCTTTGGACAGCCATTTCTGTTCTTATCTGATATGCCGCAAGCGGCATCAGCTTTTTTTAATTCTGCTTATCGGTTGTTCTTGCTGACGAATATGGCGTTCTTTATTTCAATTGTTTCGCCGTATGTCAGGTGAGCGCCGATAACTGTAATCTCGTCTCCAACCTTGAGACCGCTGTTGGCAACAAAGTCGTAGCGGTTGTCGCCAGTTGCACCATAGCCGGGATACAGACCATAGAGATAAACCTCGTTTGTACCGTCAGAGATATAGACATTGCCGTAATGGTCGTTGGCTATCTTTGTGATTGTACCGGTTATCATATAGTTTGTGTCGCTGTCAGGAAGACCCATGAAGTCGGCAATAGAGATGGTGGTTGTAGGATTCAGTTCTGTAACGTCGCCGCCTACCAGTTCTACTGTGCCTTTATATGTGTCGTGTGTGCCTACAACGGTTACGATGTCGCCGTTCTTAACGCCTTTGGCTGCAGCGTTGGTGCTCTTGTAAACCAAGGTAGAGCCGCTCCAGTCGGTCAGCGTGAAACTTCCGTTGTCCTGAACGTCTGTTGCCACACCCTTAAGGCGATATTGTGCATCGCCGTCGGCAGCAGCGTTGAAGTCTGCTACAGATACGTCCTGTATGCCGCCTTGCTGTGTGATTGTAGTCAGTGTGGTGTATGTCTTACCGTCTGCCACAGTAGCAAGTGTCAGCTCTGTTGAGCGTATGCCTCCTTCGTTGGGTGCAGCCTTGAAGGTCAGTTCTGCAGATGTACCGTTCTGCTTTATTGAAGCGATAGACAGCCATTCCTTGGCATCCTCTGGAATGTCTACTGACACGCCTGAGCCTTTTGTGGTTACATATGCTGTAATGGTGCCGCCATCTTTAGAAATGGCGTCTGCAGAAAGAGAGTCAACCTTGATAAGGCTCTTGTTGATGTCAACAACAGTAACGTTTACCAGCTCTACAGTTCCGTTGTAAGTAAGCTTCGGACCCTGAACTGTGATTTCGTCGCCTACCTCGATGCCAAGGCTGAGGAAGTTCTTCTCAGCGCCTGACGCGTCGAGAGTTCCGTAGATGTAAATCTCGCCTGTACCGTCGTTCAGATAGAGGTTTCCATAGGTGGTGTTGGCGATAGCTGTCACCGTACCTGTTACCTGATAAGTCTTGTTGTCAGGTCCGGCAATAACCTCGGCGCAAGTGGCGTTTGTGATGCTTACTTCACCCTGTACGACGTTGAGATGCTGCACCTTGCCGTTGCATGTTATTGTCATGGCGTCAGAGCTGCGGCCGCCTGTGTAAGGTTCTGCAGAAAATACGAGCTGTGTTTCACCGGCCTTGCCTACTGAGTCAGAATGCTCGTTAAATTTAAGCCAATTGGGCTTGTTCTCAAGTACCCAGTCGCCTTTGGCTTTTACAATGATGGTGTCGTTACCACCTTCCTCGGGGATGGATATGTATGATTTTGATACCTGAATGTCATCAAGCAGAGTGATGTCATCGTCGTTTGAGCAGCTTGTGAACAAAGCCACAACACTCAGCAGAAGCAGGGAAAATATATTTTTTAGTTTCATAATTATACTTCCGTTTAAAAAATTAGTTGAATGTGTACTTGATGCCGATAGACATATACCAGCATTGACCGATTGCATGGTTTGCTGTCCATGTCTTTGTTGATCCGTTGATAGATGACGGAGTAGAGAACACAGCATAGCCGTCAGCGTCGGCTCCTTCATATTTCAGGATCTTTGCTTCTGTGCCGATAGCCGGGTTGAGAGTCTTGGCCACACCCCATGAAGAGTTGAAGAGGTTGCCGACGTTCTTGATGTCGAAGCTCAGGGTCAGCATGTGTTTGCATGCGCCAGTGTTGAACACGAAGTCGTGCTTGTAGCTGAAGTCGAAGCGGTGAACCCATGGAGAGTAAACGCTGTAAGCCTCTGCATATTCGCCCTGATGATTCTTCAGGTAGCTGTTGTTGTGTACATAAGCCATGAAGCGGTCGCGGTCGTCAGCTGTCTTGAAGCGGAACTGGTTCTTCTCAACCTGCTCGTCGGTCGGGATGAAGATCGGGTCGTAAGCCTGTCCGTCGCCGTTCATATCGTTCTGCAGCATGTATGTGTAGTTGTATGAGCCGCGCCATCCCTCATAGATGAGGCTGAAGTGGTTATGGCTGTTGTCGTGAGCAGTGATCTGTGCTATCACGCGGTCTGGCTCAACATACTGTGAGTTGTGCAGCTTGATGTTGTTAGGACCTTCTACTGAAGGCAGATATGCTATTGTAGAAGAAGCGTTAGAGCCGGGCATACCTGTAAGCTCCTTAGAGCAGGTGTGTGTATAGGCAGCCATGATGTCGATGTTCTTTGTAGGAGATGCGTATGCTGACAAGCTTGCGCTCCATCCGTAGCCCTTGTGTGTGTTAGACAGCACATAAGCAGGCACAACATCTTTGTTGTATCCGGTAGGGAATATCGGGCGATTGTCAACACCGTTGAAGCGTGCAAATCCGCCTACATCTGGAATTGACCAGTCTTGCATTGTAACGCCATATATTGTCTTGTTAAAGATACCTTCGGCTGTGATTGTAAGAGGGAAGCCTACTGGTACAACATAGTCAATAGCCAAAGAAGTCTTCCATACCTCAGGCATCTTGAAGTCGGGGTCTACGGCTGATATCTGTGAAGGCAGAGTACCGTCCTCAGGTCTGATTGTCTTAGGATAGCCCAGTTCAAACAGTTTGTTCTGCAGGGCGTCGATAGTGGGATAGCCGTTCTCGTTTGTAACAAGTCCTCCGGCAAATTCTTCCATTGTGAATCCTTTCTTTGCAGCGTTTGCGGCATTGATGATTGCCTGATACTGCACCATACCTGAGTTTGTAGGCATGTTGGTGAAGAATACCAGCGGCAGACGGCCCTGGAATATACCTGAACCTCCACGCAGCTTGAGGGTCTTGTCGCCGAGGATATCCCATACGAAGCCTACACGCGGAGCTACAGTAAGGTTAGAGCTCGGCCATTTGCCTGTGTCAATGTGGCGTCCGTCGTAGTCGAGGTCATAGATGGCCTTGTTTGTCATAAGGTCAGCGTTGCTGAAGAACATGTCGTCAAAGCGCAAGCCGTAAGTAAGCTTGAAGCGTGGATTGATAGACCACTCGTCCTGCAGATATATACCGAGAGTGTTGAAGCTGACTTTCGCAGCCGGATCGCTCTTGCCGTCGTAGCCGTAGGTCAGGTTAACAATCTCAGGAGCAGCTCCGTTGAGGAAGTCGTCGAGTGAGTAGTAGCGGTAATATCCTGTACCGTTACGCATATAAGAGTTGAGCGCCATCTGGTGTTCAAACTTAGCTCCAAGCATAATCTTGTGGTTGCCGGCATAGTAGGTAACATCGTCCTTGATGTTCCAGATGTTATTACGCACGGCGTTGTTGTGTGTGAACAGCTCCTTACCGAGTGAAATGTAGGCAGTGTTAGTGCCTGTGCCGTCCATGATGTCTATGAAGGGGAAGTCAGCCGAATTGGTGAAACGCACATCATCGAGCTTTGAGTAAGTAACCAAGAACTGGTTAGACAGGTTCTCGGTGAAGCGGCTGTTAAGGTCGAGAGAGAAAGAGTGAACAAGGTTGTCGAGAGCATACATAGAGTTGGCGTAGCTCATTGACATCTGTGAGAAGCGACCGTAAGCCGAGCGCGTACCTCCGTCCATTGAAGATGCGTTGGTGGGGTTCCAGTTGCGGTTCTTCGTATAGTTGTAACGGAATGACAGATGGTGCATGTTGGTGATGTTCCAGTCGAGACGTGCCAACAGCTTGTAGTTGTTTTCGTCGGCAGGGAAGTTTGTCCATGAGCCAGTGTCGTAGCCGTATTTGTCTTTTACAAAGTTAGACACTTTCTCAAGGTCGGCCAATGTCGTACGTGAAATGTAGTTGTCTGCGTCGGCTACGCCGTCCACAGATCCGCGCCAACGGTTAACCACTGTAGGAGTCTTGCTCATTTCTCCGCTGACGAAGAAGAACAGCTTATTCTTGATGATCGGACCGCCGAGAGTGAAACCGTAAGTTGTCTTCTGGTCTTTCTCGCGTGCACCGCTTATCTGCTCGCGCTCAATGGCATCACCGCGCATGTTCTCGTTCTGATGATATATGTAGGCAGTACCCTTGAAGGTGTTCGTACCTGACTTGGTTATGGCGTTCACGCCACCGCCTATGAAGTTAGTCTGACGTACGTCGTAGGGTGATATCACAACCTGCATTTCTTCGATGGCATCGATAGATATAGGGTTGCCGCCGCCGGGCAGACCGTCGCTCAGACCGAAGTTGTTGTTGAAGTTGGCACCGTCCACGGTGAAGTTGGCTGTACGGCCGTCAGTACCGGCAAAGCTCATTCCGTTGCCGCCGTAGGGAGACAGACGTGTGAAGTCGGTGATTGAGCGGCTTACTGTAGGCATGTTCTCCAGCTGTCTCAGGTTGATGTTGGTAGAGGCACCTGTTCTTTCTGCAGTAAATTTTGTAGCCTTGGCCGAAACCACTACTTCGCCCAGTTCATTGGCGTCTTCAGCGAGCTTTACGTTCAGGCTGTATGACTCTGCCAACTGCAGCGTCACATCTTTTGTAACGCTCGTTGTGTAGCCTATGTAGCTCACTTTGACGGTGTAGGGGCCGCCCACGCGCATACCGTTGATAGAGTAGCGGCCGCTTTCGTTCACCACGGTGTTATAGGTGGTTCCCGACGGCTCGTGCACTGCTGTTACGGTGGCGCCGATAGCCTTGTCGCCTCCGGCCGTAACCATACCGTTGATTCCTGACGTTGTCATCTGGGCCAGCATGGCGGTCGCAGAGAACAACATCAACACGAATAGAATTTCTAGACGTTTTCTCATACTGTTATTGTTTATGATTAAAAATAAAATTTTAATAATCTGACTTAATTTTTCTTTTCTAAGGCGCCTCTGTTACGTCAGAATGCGCCTTACAACTATTCCACATGCAAAATTAATTAAAAAATAGATATATTATGTTACAAGGCGATTAAAGTTGACCTTAAACCCTTAATTTTTTTATATAAACGCCCTTTTTGGCTATTTTGGACGTTAATTTTAATAAAATTTGTTTACTTTAATGCGTCGGCTGTGCATGTGGCGATATGCAAGGTAAGTTAAATTTCAATTGTTCACAGGGCAGCATGTTGTTTAATTCGACAAACATATTGGTGTCTGTAGATGTTTTATTTTTTGGGGGGCGTACTGTCTCTAATTTTTTCTTTGGCACGTTCGCCTGTGTCTGTAAAAAACAGATGACAATCTGCTAGATATGGAATGGCTGTTCTGCTGTATTCAAACGCTGCTTTAATCAATAATATGCGTGCTTTGTCTTGCCACTAAAACAAATTCATCCTTGCCGTCAGCATAACGGAGCGGCCGCGCAAGTTGTATTCGGAATAAAATTCAGACATGGCAATGTTGTAAGAATAGACATACTTGTGTGTGTTGAGCAGATTGTTGCATTCAAGAGAATATTTCACTCGTTTATGATTCAGGTTAATTTTTAAGTTAAGCAACGCAAATGATTTGTTGCCAATTGCCAAGTTGTTGTAATAGTGGTTCAGTCCAGTGTCAATACTTATGTTCATCGGCATGCTGAGGCTGAGCAGCAAGCTGTTGTTCATTGTGCGTATTGCCGGCATTGAATATCCGTCTGTCGTGCTTCCTTTAGACAGAAACATACTGCTGCCGGCATCGACAGACATGAAGTTGAACGGCTCTGCCTTTATTCCGGCTGTGAATACTGCCGCCTCAGAGTTATATCTCGTTATCTGCTCCTGGCGCAATACGGGCATGTGTCCTTTGCTGTATTGGGCAGTCAGTTTTATGCTTATGTTTTTTCAACTTATGTTTTTGCCTGCCGAAAGCATTACGGCAAATTCTTCACCACGGCTTGATGTGGTGCGGGCATACATGTGAGATAATATTCCGTTGAACGTTTCACCATATATCACTTTTGGACTTCTGCACGAATAAGAGGCATTGAGCGTTATGAATATCATGTTGAACGGATCTTTAAAGTCGATGTCAATGTCTGCTGCCTGCCATGTCATGCGTGGCATATAAGCCTCGTAAGATGCTATTTGACGATAGTTGGTGAGGATATATCCTCCGTAAAGAGTTGACAATGAAGGGTATCTGTGGTCGGCTGTATAGTGGCCGCTTATTGTCAGATTTGACAGCGCTTTCCATCTGACATAAGCTGTGAGCGAAACGTTGAAGTCGTTGCGGCTGATGCTGTTCTGCTGTATTTTCTGGTTGAGGCTCAGCATTTCGTACATCAGCGGAACGTTTATTCCTGCGTTAAGACTGCCGTCGTAATAGTCTAGCATCGCAGTTATTCCCGTTTTAAGGTGCGACAGATAAGTGTCATTAGCAAAATCGGTTACTCTCGTCGAGGCTGCTCCTGTTGTGTTCAGTGCGCTTTCCATGCCGCTGTGGTTATAGTTGAGCGTGGCTTTGGGCGATATTCTGAAGTTTCCTATTTTAATTGCAGACAACATTTCAGCTGAGTTTTCAGTCATGAATCTGCGGCTCTTTACGTCTTGTCTCATCCCCGTATAATTTCCGTTGCCGAAGATTGAGTCATACATGCAAGGCATAACCGTCAGCGCCTGCGGCTTTTCTTCATAGGTGACGAGCGAGTTTACGGCCACGCCTTTATAGTCGTCTTTCTTTATTATCATGCTCAGGCGGTTTTGCATGCTTATGTTGCGTGTCCACAGACTTTGACTTATGGCTGCTTCACTGTTGTCGGTATAGCCTTTGCCGCTGTTCCAGTGAGCTGTCATACCGGCCGTTTCGCTGAGATATAGTTTCTCTTTGTTTATCTTATATTCAAAGTCGCCTTCAGCCCTGTTTTCTGTAGCAGCATCGGCCAACTGTTCCGATATCACGGTGTTGCTCCCGTCGGGAAGCAAATATGTAGTCTTGTCATAACTGTTTCTGTGTTCATGGTCGTTGGAGTAAACAATGTTAAGCCGAGTTTCGTGGTCATCGTCGTTTTTCCATACGGAATTAATGCTTGCTGCGTGCGACTGATTAAAATAATAGTTGTGCTTGTCTATACCAGGCGGAGTAGGGCGCACAATGTCGGTAAACTGTTCAGCTTCGCCACTGTTGTTGCATGATGCAAGTTCTGCCGACACGTCAGTGCCGTCGTTGGCCGTCTTATATGTTGCTATGTGCTGTCTCTTTTTTGAAAAATAAGTCATTACGGCTTCTTCGTGCCACATCATGCCATTGTCGTCGGCACCGACGCCGAGCAGTGCTTCCATATTTAACGTGCCGGCTGCCTCAGGTTTCAGTTTCAGGTTTATAGCTGCCTCGTCTGGGATAACGAGTTTTTTCAGGGCTTTCACTCCCTGATGGTTCTCCATCACCTGAACCGTTGCCACCATTTGCGCCGCAAGATTGTTGGTGGCAATGCTGTAACGTCCGGCAAGAGCGTCTATGCCGTTGATGTAAAGATGGCTTATATTCTTGCCCTGATAATAAATATGTCCGTTGTCGTCAACCTGAATGCCGGGCATACGCCTTAGCACATCGCCTATTGATATGTCGTTCTTGCCGATAAAGGCGTCGACCGAATAGTTGAGCGTGTCGCCAAGCTGCCAGATTTTACCCGATTTCACCACTACTTCCTGTAGCTCTATCGACTCTTTTTCTGTCTTATAGTTATGTGTTGCCGATATGTTCTTTACGGTTTCGCTTATTTTCTTTATGTTGAAGCCGTACACCATGAGCCTTATTTCACTCTCGTTGCTGTCAAACTGCAGTTTATAGCGTCCGTCGCTTTCCGTAAACGTGTATGCAATGACGCTTGTCGTGTCTTTTTCCGACAGCGCCATTACTGTTATGTCAGTCAGTGGTGTGCCTTTGCCGTCGGTAATCTTGCCTGTGAATATGGTCTGCGCGAAGGCTACACTATAGGCAGACATTAATATCAAGAGCAGTATGGTGTAACGTTTCATCAGCGATTTTCCCTTTTTCGTTTTGTTATGACTCATTATTCAAGCTCAATCGGGTTGTAGGGCTCAGGAGGATAGTCGCCTGATGTAACCATGTGTACGGTTTTTCTGTCGTCGCTGACAAACAGTTCTTTTGGACCGCCCACGCCCAGTGCGCCTCCCGGGTCTTTATAAATCTTCTTTATCAGAGCCATAATCTTCTCTCTTGTCATCACCTTTTCTTTCATGTTGTGGGCTTTATAAGTTGTTATCATGTCGCCGGGCCGTCCTTTCTCCAGTCCTACGCATGTCCAGATGTAGTCATTGTCGTCTGAACTTATTTGCATGATGAGTCCTGGCAGGCCGGCAAACTTATACGGACCGCTATATATGGGAATGTCGGGTGTGTACCATGCCGTGTATTTACGTCCGCGGAACGTGCACGATGCCTTTTTGCACTGATAGCCAATTATTGTTTTGCTTCCGTTTTCCAGCTTCCATTCAATTTTTGGAGCAGCCTCATTGTAGCATAGGTTTGTATAGTTATAATACATCCTGCGCCTTACGTTAAGGTTTTTTGTTTTCGTATTGGTGAGTATTTCTTCTGGAAGCACGTCGTTTTCGTCAAGTTTCGAAGGATAATTCTCGTCTTTTTCGTATGCTATCGTGCGCAGAGAGTCGTTAATATGCAGCAGTCTGCTGTAGCAGTAAGTGTAGTTGTAGCCGATATCGAGCCTCTGCAGGTCTTTGCATACGGATGCATGGTCGGCAGTGTCTTTTACGAATTTAACGTTATAGTAAACCTTTATCCTGCATGAGTCGATGTCCTTCATGTCTTTTTTGCTGATGCTGAACGGACGGCTTATGCCCGATGAGCGTCTGGCTTTGTGTATGTTGTTTTTAACGCTTTTAGCAAACTGCGGATTGTCTTTTATGTCTTGTGCGCAGGATGCGGCACACATAAAAAGTGACAGGCTAATGATGATAACGATGTTTTTCATAATTTCGCGTTTATATGTGATATGACATGCAGTTGCAAATTTAGCCTTTTTCAATATTTGTATATCATTATTACAGTGTGCATTTTGTGTGCATAATTATATTATGTGGCATGATTGTGCGGTGTAAATGCCTTACAGTGAGCTGATTATCTCGTCCCAGTCAGCCGGACTGCCCTTGCGGTTAAATGCTTTGTAGTAGAGTCTTCTTCTGACAGAAGATATTGATTCTTTGCTGTGGTTGGTTAGATGTGATATGTTTACGGGTGAGATATTTATCTTTATAAGCAGACACACTCTATATTCAAAACTGCTCATTCTGTTGTAAATGTTATGAAGTTTCTCTGTGTAGTTCTCGTAAACAGAGTTTACCACATTGTCAAGTTCGTCCCATTCCGTTTCTGACAGGTTTTCGTTCTTTTCCGGGTATGCAGAAATTTTCTTTTGTATGGTTTTGTATATTTCTGACGAATTTATTTTTCTTATTTTATCATTGGTCGGTTTCGCCTTGTTTTCCTTAATTCCGCTGTTAATTATTTTCAGTTTCTCGATTTTAAGATTTATTATTTCAAATCTTTTTCTGTATAGCATAATTGTAGATATCAGGATTGTAGCCAGCAGTATGCTTGTAATAACGAAGATGGTTGTCTTTGATTTTTCCTGTTGGTTTTTCAATTTAAGTTCTTTGTTTTGCTCATCCCTTATGCTGTAGTCATAAAGAGCGAGATATTTTGCCACGGCATCAGATGCGTTTAATTTTCTTATTGAGTCGGATATGTTCATGTACAGCTCAAAGTATTTGTATGCCTCTTTGTTCTTGCCGCTCTTTATGCAGTGTCTTGTCAGTCCGTCGTATGCTCCTTGTCTTCCGTAAATATTTCCGTATTTGAGCAGTTTCTTATAGCATATCAGTGCAGAGTCTTCCTTTCCGGTTATTCTATATAATTCAGAATATATAGAAAGGGCCGGACTTATCTCTATGGAATCTCTGTAAGGATCAGATTCTTTAAGAAGTTTAAATGCCTTGTCTGTGTCTTTTAATTCATATAAATATAAGGAAGCCATCTGGTCTTTTATAGACGAAGCGTAGCTTTTGTCGTCAAGTGTTGATGCCAGCCTTTTTGCAATATTGAAATATTCCAATGCCTTATACGGATTTTCCAAATTCCGGTAGGTGTCGGCTATGTCACGCAGGCTTAACACCATGTTGCATGTGTCATTGTTTATCTTGTCGGTTTTATATGCATTGATAAATTTTATAAGAGACCTTTTATGAAATTCCTGATATCTCAGAGTGTATCCGGCTTGTGCGTAAATGTTTGCCAACAGCTTTGTGTCCTTTGAATATTTTTTAGCAGCTGCTTCAGCCATATTGAAATATTTTACAGCTTGTGTGGCATCATGGAGTTTCCTGTATATTCTTCCTGCATAATAGTATGCCTTGGGCAGAAGTCTCTTGTCGCCTTTATTTTCATAATATTCTACGAGCCTTGTTATCGTAGAGTCTGATGTGTGCGGTATGTATGCCTTGTCCTGAGCCTTGATTTTCAGCAGTTCATAATAGTTTCTTGATGCCTTGGTAGCGTTTTTCATGTATGGCCCGATGCTGTCGAGCATGTTCAGTGCCCGTTCGGCGTCGTTGTCTGCAACGCTGTCAATGTTTGTCAGCTGCTTAATCTGTATGTCGTTTTGTTGGCATGAGCAGAAGTACAATGCCGTAACGACGGCAGCAATAATCCGCAATAATTTCATGATGTCTGTTTCTTTATTTGTGATAAATGCAAAGATATAAAAAGGCGAGCCGCATAATATCTTGTTCAAAGATATTAAAAAATTATGCAATATCGATATGAATTGTCTTTTGAAAATACAATGCCGTTAAATAGTGCATATATTATGTGCTGTTTCTGAAAGTTAATTTCGGCAAAGTTATCTTTTTTATCGCTTATTCTCGCTTATTTCAAGTGTGCATTTAGTGTACATTATTCTTTAAAATGAATGTCCGCATGTTACCAAATTAGCAAAGTTTAAACTGCCAAGTTGCTCCA
>OCPP01000060.1_pt1 | contig 98556 bp, 90 predicted proteins | sample 1538211 | NCBI WGS metagenome assembly OCPP01 (sample SAMEA2580193, study PRJEB22360) | human gut metagenome | biome: human gut; feature: human-associated habitat; material: faeces | place: Denmark | collected 2008/2010
TTAAGCGACAGCAATACTATGCTTCACTACAGGAGGCTGCATAAGGTCGAACATTCTTGAGAATAAAGTGTAAACCAATATTGACAATATCATATATCCAATAGCAGGCTGCTATTTCAAGTATACCCACTTCTGGTCTTCCATCTCTATTTTCTTTTTCAAGTATGTGTTGAATTATGGAATTTTTGATTAATTTTTTTCTTTTATGTTCAACATTTTCATAACCACTTTTCTCAAACCATTCTTCAAATTGTTCAAATTCTTTTTTATTATCAAAAAACATTACTGGAATTTCGATTCCACTTCTATTACAACAATAATTTCTACGATTAATTACTGAATTCAACTTTCCATTCATACTATCTTTCAAAAAATAGTAAAATAAACCTTTCCCAACAATATACCGTGTTTCGGGTTTAGGGATAATGCAACGTCCCATATCCATAAACCATAATTCAGATTCATATATTATAGTCGTAAGGTACTCAAATTTTAAATCGGAATATAACATTCTCTCGTCGTCATAAAAATAGGCAAGTAACTCATAACCATCTTTATGTTCACCAGATACTATTTTATACTCTGGATGATTTATGTAGTACATGTAGTTAACAGTATCCCAATTACAGTCAGACCACCCTTTAACATCACTCAAAATAAGATCAAATCTTTTTGAAGGACTTAAGTCATATCCAAAATGCTTTCTCCATAAATACTCTGTATGTTCAACACTTGCAGTACACTCCTTAGGAGTGTTTATATCAGCAGTTCTAGTATAAATAGCGCCAGCTCTCAATTTTTCTTTTGGGCTTGACTCATAATAGTCCTTTTGTAAATAGTATGGTGTATGTTTACCTCTTCGAATTATCAAAATATCAAGCTCATTATTATCAATAACAATAGTTTGGAGTTTTATGTCCGGGATAAATCCTCCTGCAAAGTTCTTATCCCTAAGAAATTTAATAAAATCTGCTGTTTTTAGTCTTTGTTTTTCTGTATTCTGTATTCCTTTTATTGTTCCATCATCGTTTGCACCATAAATCAGATATGCATCCCTATCTTCTAAATTATTTGCCATGCATATGATATCATGTAATTTATCTTCTTTTTTATTTTTATCTGGATAGTCCGATTTAAAATCCCAATATCCGCCCTCATAACCTAATTCTAGAAGACTCCTTATTTCACAAATTAAATCATCCACCAAATCACCTTCCTATACCTTGAATATCTTACTATGTTTATTCTTCTACTCCCAATAGAATCAAATCCTTTTTTAACGATTCAACAAAATTACTAAGAGCAATTTTTCTTGTAATTCCTCCTTGTTTCACTATATCATCATCCTTGACACCTTCTATAATTCTCTTTATACCCTCAATATCAGTCATATAAAAATCTTTAAGATTTCCCATGAAATATACAGTTTTAAATGCTTGAAGTATTGTATATATATCTTCATTATTACTTATATTAATCAATGCGAGCAGTTTATCCAAATCCAAGTATTCAATAAATGATTTATGGCTACAATAGTAATTCTCCATCTTGCTGCAATGCTCATAAAATACATCCGCACTTCTATATATGTCAGATTCTTCTTGTTCCTCTTTGTTTATTTCACGATTTCTTATTTTTCTTTCTTCTGCAATTGGACGATATAATTCGTTATATTTATCTCTTATCTCTTCCGACGAAAAATTTTTAGGGAAGTCATTTTCTTCTTGAACATCAGGATCTTTCTTTATCATATCAATCATCTTAGTTTGAATTTTCTTTATGTCTCCCGTAAAAAGTCCATATACTTGAAGATATAGTAATGTTGAAAGTATATTAGAATAGTCATAATACGCATATTTGCCTTCTTCAACTTCATGAACTAATTTTTCTAATACTTCCTCAACTTGCTCATCTTCCATGAGATACCAGTCTCTTAACTCATTTAGTGCTTTGCCTGTTGAATGTATTTTAGGTGGATTATCAACGTCTTCTTGTTCTCTACGCTTAATTATCGACTTACAGGCTTGCGACAAATCTTCGTCACTCCACGCATCACGATTAATCCATGCATCAATAAAACTATATCTAAAAATATGGGTATACTCATGGCCTTCAAAATACACCATATCTTGACTTCCATAATTAGTACTACGAGTTATCTTTTTATTTTTCTTTATTGCTCCTGCTACCCAAATACTATAACGCAGAAAATCGTTCAAAATTTCTTCATAATATTTACTATTGGAATAATACTTTGTTGTTGCTTCATATATTTTTCTAAATAAAAAAATCCATGACCTTATAATTCGTAAATTTCGATTTTCTGTTTCTGTAAATGCACTTACAATATCATTTATGTACTTTAATAAATATTCTTTATATTGACCTTCTTGAATTATACCTTTGCTCTTTTCATTTCCGCATATTACTTCTTTAATAACATCTTTTAATGCCGGATAGTACAGCATCGTTTTACCAATTACTTTTTCCTTGATATCTTTGTATAAATAATTTTCTGAATATAATATCTCATTTAGTTTTTTCACTTCCTCAACTGTAATCTCTCCATTTGTATCTTTTCCCAGTCCTTTATTTTGTGTTTTAGTATTTTTTCCATCTCCTATGTACTCAACCACTTTACGATTACCAGAAATCACTGTGAGATATTTTTCTTCTATATTTGTATTTGCATATATTTTTCCAATATTCTTCTCATCCGCCAAGATAATCACCTTGCAATTACAATGTTCTATCAAATTATTAACAAAACCAAAGAACTCATTAATTGGAATTGTACATCTTTCTAAATCATCAAAACATATAACCATATCCTTAACGTCTATACTTCCCTCAATTTTTTCAAATACATTAGATAAATCTGTCGATATCGGTCCTATTGAAAATGAAAATGCACTACTAGCTACGCCTATAATTCCTGCAAGTGGTTTTAATCCTTTTTTTATTAATTTATTTCCATTTCCTTTGACATATATCAAATAATTTGTAATCAACTGCTTTGCAAGTAAATCAATGCTCGAAATTCCATAAAGAGAAATATAAACATTTTGCTTCCGTTCATTTTTTCCTACTTCTACTGAATCAATTGCGTCAACCAAATAGTTTTCGTATAAGTAAGTTTTTCCGCTTCCCCATGTCCCATCAATCAAAATGGCATACTTTGCATTTTCATCACGAACATAACTGATTACAGCATCTACTATTTCTTTTGATGTCATTTTTATCCCTCCTACAACCATAAACACGCACAAGCCATTTCTGACTTAGGCTGCATTTGATATTTTTCTAAACCACTTTAAACATTTTCTGGCTCACTGGCTTCTTCTGTTCTTTTTTCCAATTCCCTGTGGGCATTTTTCCTTCTACATCTGATGCACTATTTATTATATCGTCATTTTCTTCTCTTTTCCACAATAAAAACGCCCCGCATACACCAGAGCGCTTTCAATCTCTCAATTCTATATTGCCTTAAACATCCTCTGCGACACCGTTTTCTCTCCCTGTGTCCGTTCCAGTTCCTTTCTGGCGTTCTGCAAGTCTTCCAGCCGCTTCAATTCATCCTCTGCATCCTCAAGGCCCAAATGCGTATAGGTGTTAAGCGTAACCCCTATATCACTATGCCCCATAAGGTACTGCAGCGTCTTCGGGTTCATTCCGGATTTCGCCATATTGCTACAATACGTATGCCGGCAAATATGTGGCGTAATATTAGGCATCTGCACCCGATAAATATCGTTGTACCGCTTCACCATATGGTTAAACCGATGTTCCCAGTGCATTGCCACCAGTGGCAGGCCTTTGTCATCCAAAAACAGGAACCCAGTGTATCCATCCACCACCTTTTCTACCTTTGGTTTCTCCCTATCCTCAATGATTGCCTGGAAACATTTTGCAACATCCTCTGTTATCGGCAGTTTCCTTGTGCCGGCAGATGTCTTTGTTGGCTCAATAACCAACGTCATATCGGATAATCTCTGAAGCTGGTGATCGATATTTACAATTCGATTTTCTAAATCAACATCTTTAATTGTAAGGCCACAAAATTCCGAAATGCGCATACCTGTATGAAAAAGTATATACACAACTTCATAATACTTGCAGTATACATTATCGTCATGAACAAACTTAAGGAACTTACGCATTTGTTCTCGCGTTAGCGCTTCTCTGGTAACACTGTCATTTACCACCACTCCGGCAAGTTCAACACCAAATGGATTTTTATGAAGCACATCATCATCCACCGCCATTTGAAAGGCTGGTCTCAATACGCCCCGCACTGTTTTTACTGTACTATATCGTTTTCCATCCTGCTGCAGCTTTATCAGAAACAGCTTTGCATCCGAAGTTTTCACATTGCCTATCTTCTTATAATAAAAGTCCTCTTTCTTCATAAGATTTTTTACAAAATTGTAATTAGATTTCGTATTCGGCTTGACTCCAATTCTGGTAGATAAATAACGCTCTACCAATTCCTCAACCGTCATACTTCTTCCTTCCGGATGCATTTGTGAATCCAGATCATAACCAATCTGCTTTTCAAGTTCCCTAAGTGATAAGCATTGCTTCTTTCCTGCCGGTAGCTTATCCGTAGGCTCTAATCTCCAACTGTACACAAAATGCGCTTTGCCATCTACATGGTACTTGAATTGATATTTTCCGTCCCATCGAATTGACTCCCCTCTACGCAACACACGGTGCTTTGAATCTCTCCTGATACCTGACTTTACCATTTAACATCGCCTCCTTAAATCCGGATGCGCTTCCAGATACTTTGCAAACACTGTGCGAATTATCATCTTGCGATCCTTATAGAACACAAGAAAAACCTTCTGCTTATCCGATTTTAATAAATCATAAAACTTCCTACGACTGAGTACAAAATAATCAATCGCTTCGGTGGGTGTTATAATATCCTTTACTCCTGGACTAGGATTTTTCACTCTTCCTCATCCTCCCCTCCACAACTCAAGTTCACAATATAGTTTTCAAATCGCTCTCTAATAACAAGGTATCGATTTCCCATATAAATAGCAAATTCTCCTTCGTTATCTTCAGCCAAGCGTCTCATCTTCTTGATGCCAATATTAAAATACTCTGCCGCCTCTTTTATTGTAAGCATATACTTTTCACATATTGGCATTAGTTTCTTTGCTTCTCTCATGGAGCACGCCTCCTTTCTTTGCATACCATATATCCCTCTGTCTGCTCAATTAGTCCAGTACTATTTGGCAGATAAAAACAATTTATATCTCCGAAGATTCATCGATAAATTTCTCAAATTTTGTGCGAATTATCAGATACTTATTGCCACTGAAAACTGCAAAACGATCTGTATTTTCCTCTGCAAGTCTACGCAGCTTTTTTGTCCCAACATTGAAATACACGCTTCCTTAATTGTAAGCGTGTATTTTTCACACACCGGAACCACTATTTTTTTCTCATCATCTTCTAACTTAAAAACGCCGGTTTCAGAACAGGTATTGCCATTATCCACACACCCTTTTGAAATGGTGCTGGCTGCACTTACCTGGTCTTTCACCGGCGTTGCCCTTTTTCTATTGTTCATTTCAAGCATCCTCCTTCCTGCAAATATGTAACCTTTGTACTTGGAGGACTTGTACACTTAAGACAGTTCCTTATTAATCTACCAATTTATAATGAGAATACGTATCCTGCAACGAATCCTGCTCAACGCAACGCTTATACTCATTTTTTATCAAATCCATAACCGCTCGCATGCCAAATTCGTCCAGCTTAAAGAAGTCTTCAACACACTGCTTCATTTCTTTTGGATCAGGACCTAACATTCTTTCAACAAGCTCATCTTCATATGCTTTCTGACTTCTATCATTAGAACGTCCGAGCAAATAATCCACAGATACTTGAAAATAAACCGATAGCTTATCTAAAGTATCAAAATTAGCTTCTCTTTTTCCGACTTCCCACATAGCAACGGTTCCTTTTGAAAGTCCCATTGCATCTGCCAACTCAATCTGTGTTATTCCTTTTTCTTTGCGCAATTCTTTGATACGTTCTGAAAAAACCATGTGCTTATACCACCTTTCGTTTATTATAGTATCACGAAATCTAAGAATATGCAATACTATTTTGCAGCTTTTCTTAGTTTTTCTAAGATTTTGTATTGTATTTTCTCACATAACATGGTAGTATATACATGAGTGAGGTTGCTTTTCTTATAAAAAATAAGCAAATTTATTCTTATATTATGTGAGAAAGGAGGTATTCTCATGTCAATTACACCAACCATGATGACAATTCGCGAAATTGCCAAAACAGGACTTTTTTCGGAGCACGCATTAAGGCTTCTATTAAAAGAAGGAAAGCTCCCGGCTATCTATGTTGGAAACAAAGCGCTCATTAACTACGACAAGTTGTGTGAGCAGCTTCACAACTTAGATGCCGAAAATGCATTAACACCACAAACAGAAAACCAATAGGAAGGAGGAATTACAATGGCAAACACATGTATGTTAACCATGTATTATGCTGACTGTACCGGGAACGCCAAGAACAACAAATATTCTCACCGAATAGATGTTGTAGATACTGCTTCCCTTATGGAATGCGTAAGCCACGATTACGTCTGTGCAGAATTTTCAAATTATCGCCGCAGCAATGCTAACTTTATAAAAAGCAATTGTGCCGGCTTCGATATCGATAACGAATTTTCTGACAATCCGGAAGAATGGATTACTGCTGAAAAAATCACACAGGAATTCGAACCTGTGACCTATGCCATCCATTACAGTCGCAACCATATGAAATGTAAAGGCAGCCAATCAGCTCGTCCAAGATTTCATATTATATTTGCAACAGATACAATCACTTCTGCTGCAGAACACAAACAATTAAAGGAACAACTTAGTAAATATTATCCTTTTGTTGATCCAAATGCTGTAGACGCATCCAGGTTTTTCTTTGGGACAACATCTCCTGATGTAACATTTCATGCCGGCACTATGTCGTTAAATGCTTTTCTCGCAGAAAATGACGATAGCTGGTGCAGAGATTTGGAAAAAATCCCAGAAGGCCAGCGCAACGCAACCTTATCTCATACAGCAGGTATATTGATAAAGCGTTATGGTACTACAGAAGAGGCAAAGCGATTATTTCTGGCCGAGGTAGACAAGTGCAGCTCTCCTCTTCCCCAAGAAGAAACCGACCACATCTGGGACAGCGCATGCAACTTTGGAAAGCAGATTGCAAAGCAAGAGAATTATATTCCACCGGAGATTTACAACTTTAAACCCACTCTTATGCCGAATGATTTTTCAGATGTCGGGCAGGCAGAAATCTTAAGCAGGGAGCATGAAAATGAACTGGTTTTTACTACAGCAACAGGATACCTTAGGTACAATGGCATCCTCTGGGAAGCATCCGACGAAAAGGCCCAAGCTGTTGTTCAAGACCTGACAACTTCACAACTTGATGATGCAGAAGGCTATCGTCTGAAAGCAATGGAGCTAATGAAGCAAAATGGTGCTTTATCAATTCTTGCCAGTATGAGCAAATCTAAAGCACTTAACCTTTTTACTCCGGAGCAGAAGCATTCATACAATATGTTTGAAGATGCTATGAATTACAAGAACTTTGTAATAAAGCGCCGTGATTCCAAGTACATTTCTTCTGCATTAAAAGAAGCTCGGCCAATGTTGTTAAAAACCCCGGAAGATTTAGATGCAAATGCGGATGATCTGAATACACCAGCCGCAACTTATCATCTTCCTGATGGTATTGCCGGTGCAAGCTCCCATAATGCCAGTGATCTCATGACAAAGGTAACTGCGGTCTCACCGGATAATAACGGAAATGAGATTTGGAAGGATGCATTAAACAAATTCTTCTGTAACGATGCAGAGCTTATCCAATATGTACAGATGATTGTTGGCCTTGCTGCTATCGGGAAAGTATATGTAGAAGCCTTGATTATTGCATATGGAGAAGGCAGGAACGGTAAATCTACCTTCTGGAATACCATAGCAAAAGTCATGGGAACATATAGCGGTAACATCTCTGCTGACGCTCTCACCGTTGGCTGCCGCAGGAATGTAAAACCGGAACTTGCTGAAACGAAAGGAAAACGTATTCTTATTGCATCCGAGTTAGAAGAAGGTACACGTCTTAATACAGCAACAATCAAGCAGCTATGCTCTACCGACCAGATTTATGGTGAAAAGAAATATAAAGATCCGCTTAGTTTCACGCCAAGTCATCTTACTGTTCTTTACACTAATCATCTTCCAAAGGTAGGTGCTACCGATCCCGGTACTTGGCGCAGGTTGATTGTTATTCCTTTCAATGCAAAGATTGAAGGCAAATCTGATATTAAGAATTATGCTGATTATCTTTTTGAAAATGCCGGAGGTGCAGTTCTCACCTGGATTATTGAAGGTGCCAAAATGGTGTATCAAAATAACTTCCAGATTGATCCACCGGAATGTGTAAAGAATGCAATCAAAGCATACCGGGAGGAAAACGACTGGCTGGATAATTTCTTATGTGAATGCTGTGAAATCAATGATAGCTATAAAGAAAAATCCGGTGAGCTGTATTCTTCTTACCGCGGTCACTGTATGAATACAGGAGAATATATCAGGGGAACAGCAGACTTTTATGCCGCAATTGAACATGCCGGTTTTGAGCGTAAACGCGATAAATCCGGAAGGTATGTAAAAGGACTTCGTTTGAAATCCATTTTTGCAGCATAACATCCATTTCATGTGTGGTGTCAGTCGGTGACACTCTTATATACAACTTTTCTTATAAGAGAAAATTTATTGTATATAAAAAGTTATGTAATTGACCGTCATAGAGCGACACCCAAAATCGGATGCACCTTATAAGGAAGGAGGAAAACGTTTGATTGATGAAAACTTAAGGAGATATCTATGGGCCGGATTAGATTATGAGAGGTATGAAGTAATCAAAATCATTCCTCAAACCATGAATTTTGCAGCCATTGTTATGAAAAGCCGCAATACCACAGATACACCCTGGTGTCTTGAATACTGTGGTACAGGCCACTATTTTGACACCTATGAAGAATTACAGAAGTTTTACTTTGAACATTTTAAGAAAAGATTGGAGGATTGATACAATGTCTCAACCATGTTACGCGTCCTGCTTCGTTCCAAGTAATTTGGAAACAGCACACTACGATGTAATATCACTCATGACAACACCGCAAGAACGCCCTGTTGCTATTATGAGAAGTAAGACACCATCAGATTATTGTTGGTGTATCTTACGTGGATTTTCCACCGTATTCTTTACAAGCAGATCAGACGCAGAAAGTTATTATAACAAGCATCATTTCGCAGATTTTAGAGGAGGTAGAAAGCATGAGTAAATTTATTTTCCCATTACAGACATCAACAACCGACGGAAAATATCACAATTATTTTGGAGAATTCAGTGAGGATTCTCTCATAAAAGATGGCTGCTATGAATTTGGTATTTCAGAATGTCGCAGTGGTCTGTTCCATCTTGAAGGGTTATCACAGAAAAAGGTTCCTACTGCCAAACATCTTCAGATTATCTGTCCGCATCATTGTCAGCACGAACTGGAAGCAATCAACCATAACACATTAATCTGTAGCCAGTGCGATCCAAGACTGGTCAATATTGAAGGAGGTATGTAACATGTTAACATCAAGCGATTATAATTACGAATTTGGCAATGCCATCAGGAACAAACGAAAAAATGAGACGACTTTATCTGAAGGATATGACAAAAGCTCCGGCAGCTATATGTTCCCTTCTGGCGGCTTCAATGACTTTTCAGATGCTGTAGTAAAAGAAAACTTATTCCGCAGACTCGGAACTGTTCTTCATACTCCAACTAAAGAAGGTCTTATCCAGACAGTATTCTCTACTGCTAATGCAGCTATTGTAGATGAAGCTACTGCATTTCCAGAAGATAACGATTCTTTTGACAAAGCATCCTTTTCTTCTTACAAAGTAGCTGCTGTATCAAAGTTAAATAACCGTTTCATTGAGGATATGCATTTCAATATAGAAAAGTATTTAACGAATGAGTTCGCTCGTAGATTTGGCAGGTCTGAAGAACAGTTCTTCATCAACGGAACCGGTGTAAACGAGCCAACAGGTCTTTTAATAACCGCCGAGACCGGGCATTATATTGATACTTCTGATAGTTTATCTTATGATGATATTATTTCGTTGTTCTTTGCAGCAAAACCGGAATTCAGGAAAAACAGTGTCTGGCTTATGAATGACAATACCGCTTTAATTCTTAGAACATTAAAGGATATTAATGGCAATTATTTGTGGCGTCTGTCTGACGATACCATTTTAGGAAAACCAGTAATTATCTCTCCATATATGCCAGATATAGCAGCCAACAGCATTCCTGTGGCGTTTGGAGATTTATCCTACTTCTGGATATTAGAGAGACAGGCCCTTTCTGTAAAAATTTTGACAGAACTGTATGCCCGTGAAAACCAGACCGGCTACGCTGCTTATGAGCGCATTGATGGAAAGCTCATTAGACCAGAGGCAGTCCAGCTTTTGAAAGTAAAATAATACAGGACATCGCTCCGACACCCCGCACCAAAGAAATATCTTTTATGCTTTACGAAACGCTGCATTTCCTGAAAGATTTTTAAGAAGAATCCGGCGAGCAGCTTTGCTATCGTCACCGATAAATCCTAATCGCAATAAGAAACATCGGAATGCATATTTTTCATTTTCAACTTCTTTATCTGTCAGCGATACTCGTTTCAGCTTGATTGCCAAGTCACATAACTTGGATATAAATTCCGTATAAGCATTCACAGCATCCGGCTCAGACGCAAGTGGAAACCAGGGAAATGAAATCTGGTCATCAGTAATTTTTACATCCAACTGCTCCGCCTGGAATGCATGCTTCATAAGCGTTTGCTTTCCTTCTATCAACTTCTGCAAATTTTCCAGCTTATCATCTGTAAACATGTTTCTTGGAACTGATATGCTTAGTGCATTTGCTTTCACCGTTTCATCCGCTAGCAGCTCTGATTGTTGTATGGGTTCACCTTTGTAAAACCTTTCTAAAATCAATTTCAATTTACTTTCTGATAAATCCCCGGATGCATGAAACACTCCGTTCTTATCCAGAATGCAATCTCCAATCAGATAATCAAACTTTGGTGTTCTGGTATACTTCACCGGCATTCCAAGCGATTCACCTATGGCATAAGCCAGCTCCTTTCGTTCCTCTCCTTTAACCTTAAAATCAATCTCTGTAATCATTGCACATACCACCTTTCTTTTTGGTATGTACATATATCACTCTAAATGAATAATAAAGCAAGTCAATTCTGAAATACTTTTACACAGAACACCATATTATTTGCGCACAAATATCTCCCCATATCCTTTAAAAACAAGTCTCTCCGGCAAATATCCGACAAAAAACAATACCCCCTTTGCAATTTCGCGAAAATACGCGTGAGAGGAGGCATCGGTCTTTAGAATGAAAAGGGGTAGAGATTTGAATCGTCCCTGCCATTCCTAAATAGATATTCTTTTTACGTCGAGTCTTTTTTCCATAATTGATATATACTCTTCATTCATATCACATAAAATAGCATTAAATCCATTTTTTCTTGCTGATGCACCGCTCGTACCGGAACCTGCCATCGGATCAAAAACAATTTGGTTATTACCCAATGCCATCATTAACAACTTGTCAAAAACAGCCTCAGGTTTTTGAGACGGATGGCCAGTTTGTTCTTTTTTTCCGACAAATCCTATAATCAACGGTTCTTCAATAACGCTTGGTGGTCCTGGCACAAATCTCATTTTACCTTCTTCAAATTTCACTTTTTGTTCATCATTTAAAAAGTGCTCCGGATGCAATGAATATCCATCTTTCATAAACTGTATACAAGCATTCTGGCTTGACCTCCATCCACGAATAACAGATGGACAATTCTTATAATACCAAGTAAGCCAAGCTGACATATAAAAATCTTCTGGTGCATAACGCACATACGGACCTATTATTTCAGGAAATCCCCATAAATAAATAAGGTCACATAATTCAGCTGATTTGTCTAATAATTCTTTTATAAAATTATCATATTCTTCTGTTGGTAAAACTCCACCTGTTCCCTTATTATACCAAGGATCTAACATAGTACATTCTATATGTATCTTCTCACTCTTTAATAACTCAATTGAAGAAAAAACATCCATTGGTGGTAAAATAGCCACTCCATTTTCTTTAATTGATTCAAATATTTTATTTTTTATACTCATTATCTACTTTTTACAAATCCTTTCTCTAGAAGCCACTGTAAATCCTCAAACGGATCAGTTGGTGTCTTCCACAATTTTTTTAGCATAGGAGCCACTTCCAATGCTTTTTTTATTACATTAGCCTGCGGCATTCCCCAAATTGTAGCATATCCAGGAACAATTAGGAATCCAGCTCTCTTATCAGATGGAATTGGTTCTCCATAGTTGGCAATAATATCCAATAAACAGTATTTTCGAACAATTGTCTCTCGTTCTTCTGTCAACAATAAATTCTCTTTTTCTTCTAAAATTATATTATTTCTTTTAGCATTTCCTAGTACTAGCTCAATCTCTTCAATAGTATATCCATCTTTCTTTAAAAACTTAATAACATCTTCTTGTCTACCACCAGTCAATAAAATTGAGTGTTCAATTTCTAAAATAGTCAAAAATTTTATTTCTTGTAATTCACGTCGTAATTTTAAAGGTGCACTATTTATCTGTATAAAATCTTTTGTTGTCGGCTTGGCCAACATCTTTCGTAAATCACCATTTAGTGACGAGAAATAACCTGCTCCGTCTAAATATTCAATAAAAACTGCTTGCGGATATTTTTTTAGTGTAACCTCTCTACTACTATCGGTTTGATCTACAACTTTATGAGAAACACTCCCCGAATCACCAGCATAAAATTGACTTTGAACAAATATTTTGGAACCACTTTCTCTAGATTGATAAGGTATTATAAAATCATATTTTCTCTTTTTCAATTGTGGATTTACTTCTAAACCTTCTAATATTTCCCCAATTTCTACATCTTGCATATTATAATCACTACCCGCTGTCATCCCCCAATCATCCATATACGAACGAAGAATGTTCTCTGGAATATGTCCCTGTGTAGCAGTAATTGAACCACGTGATTGAAAAATCACCATTGGACTAAGCAAAGAACTTTCATTTCCAAGTTCACATTGGGTGCAAAATGCATTACCTAAACACCATAACTGTTCTGAATATTGTTCATCAGAAAGTATTAAATGTATATATGACTCTAAAAACTTCTCCTGAACATCTACCTTTTCAGACAGTTGCAATATAATTTTTGTAACCGCATCAAATTGCAAAGTTCGAGGCAAATTCTTCTCAATCCACTCTCCCGATGCATTTTTCTGTGGATATGTCAATATATCATACGTATTTCTTAATAATAACGGATATTGGCATTTTAAATTATTATCTGTTTTTCCTGTAACCAACAAAAGAACATTACATATACTATTTAATATTTTTTCTTGTTCTTCTTGCTTCCGTCCTGAAATATACTCAACTATATTTTCTGCTAATCGAGATGACGAACAACTTTGCAATTCCCTAAAATTGTTTGTTATTGCAGCCATAGTTTGAAAACCAAACTTCATATTATCCAAATTTTCCTGAAATTGCGGCATATCCCTTATCTCTCCCAAAGATGGCGTTACCCATATATCAAATTCTGACATTTTTTCATCCAACGTTTCTGTATAATTGTGAAGTTTCATGTCTTCCTCCTTTTTATTAGTAAATCTTTATCAAAACCGCATATAATTAACGGTGCCTTTTATCATCATCTGCTTCGATTATTCTTACTGCCTCTTTAAGAGCTGTCCTCCTAACAAACTCGCTATATGAAGCATATGATTCGAGCCTTGCCGCATGCTTTAATTTATCCAGTTCATCTTCACTAACCCGAATACTCATAGAAATTGTCTTGTTCATTTCAAAGCCCTCCTATATCCGGAATTATATCATCTGCGTGCAACATTTACAATACAAATCACCACGCCACATAATAAAAATAGCAGGCACTTTTTCACCTGCTACTCCACATTTATTCATTGGATGACTTTACATTTCATCCGATTATTTTTCTTCCATAACCCGTATAAAAACCGTAGTCCTCAACTTATCACTCCACCACGATTCGCCCCGTTTTATCGCACTTCATCGCCCATTATAACTGTACTCAAAGTCCTGCCGTGGCACACGAAGAGTACTTTTATCATTGCTTTGTTTCTACCTGTTTTGCAAAGGTTTCCGGGCGTTTTGTGAAATGCCCAAAATTACAGATGCAATATCTTCCACTGCTTTTCCAATTTTCATAGAATTCACTCCTATATGTAACTAAGAACACCCAAAATTGGAGTGTTCTTACTATCTAATTCATATCATAGTTCTTACTTTATATTTATGTCTTAATGGTCTCAAAATCCAATCATTAAAATCAACTATTTTATCATTTTGCAGTCTTCCTAAAACAATACCAGGATCACGATTTATTCGATTTGCAAATTCCTTAATTGATTGTAAATCGAATTTTGCACCTTCAACAAACTTTTTGTATTGGTCGCTTGGTATCAAACTATCTTGTGCGAACTTATTTGCTGCTTCTTCCTGCTCTCCAGTTTCCTTTTCAAACGATATCCCATAATCGCCATTTATAATATGACCTATTTCATGAAACAAAGTAAGCCAAAACGAGTCAGCATTCAACCTTCGATCATTTACCATTAGCATAATATTATCACCAATCTTTTTTGTTGCTCCATTAGTCTTCGAACCTGCAATATTAGGAAGAATTACAAATATTACACCCGTTTCCAAAAAAGCTTTTCTGATCAAAGGATAAAATTCTTCGTGATTTCTAGTAAGTGTCAAAGCATATTTTACAGCTTCTTCAAACTTTTTCTTATTAAATTTGGGTGCTGATATTTTTAATGCCTTGTTTGTAGCAATTTGAACCATTGCGTTTGCTTTAACAGTACTAGCTTCCGTCAAATCCTCTGTCGAACTCCTAAAGCTAACAGCCATGTCTCTTTTACACAATACAGTAAGGGTTGCTACATTAAGGAATGTTCTTAATGCCTTAATTTGTTCATCCTTCTGCCTTGGTAAATCTGGTAACCCATAATTTTCTCTAAAGAACTTGTAATCAAAATATTCAAAAACTTTTCTTTCTTCCGCAAGTTCTTCTTCTGACCTAAATTCTGCAATCAATGCATCATACGCATTTTGAAGATTTAACCAATAATTTACACTAGTACCAATCAGCCTTGATAATTTCATTGCGATGTCAATTGATAAACTCTGCTCACCCCGAATTAAAAGGCTTAGGTTTTTAGGCGTCGTATCAAGCCTTTTTGCAAAATCCTCTTGTGTCAATCCACTTTCATCAACAATTTCTTTTATATAATAACCCGGGTGAAATGCAATCTTATTATTATACTCAATATAGTTACTCATAATGTTTGCTCACCTCCATAATTTCTACTACTCTCACATTTTCCGCTATTTCATCAATATTACAAGGATTATAAGTCTGTTCATTTTCGTCCAACGGCTCTATAATAATTCTCCATTGTTCGCGCCTTGATTTTACATCAATTGCAAAATATCCTTCTAAATCTCTACCATTCTTATTTATTAATTTATGAAAATGAAAAGCAGGTTGCACTATAATATCCTTTATAGTGTCAGCTTGCTTCAATGCATTTATTCGAGCCATAAGACTATTTGCCAGCAATGTATTCCCATTAAAAAATTTTTTTGCTATCCTTAGATCTTCGCATAAATTTTTAACTTTTTCAGTTGAATAATTTACTTTCAAATCCTCCCTCCTTATAATCAAATTACCTGTCTGGTAATTTGATTATACTCTTATCCTATGTTCAAGTCAACAAAGATGCTAAATTGCTTAACAAAATCATGCAGAAAAGCTGAGCTTTGCAACATTCTCTGTTATAGGAAGCTTTCTTGTTCCTGCAGAAGTTTTTGTTGGCTCAATAACCAACGTCATATCAGATAATCGTTGAAGCTGATGATCTATATTCACAATCCTGTTTGTCAAATTCTTTTCACCAAATACTCCCTTGCAATCTCAAGCCCTTTCACGGGAACACAAAACTTCTGGTTATGTGCCAGACATTCTCTATAGACATCTTCCAGATCAAACCACTCTACACATTCCAATTCTTCCTCCTGAACAGTTACCTTATCAATATCTACTTCTCCCATATACACATAGACAAATGCAATTTCATTATCCTTAAATATTTTATTATGGAATTCCTTCTCATATTGTATACGAAATGTGTCTACGAATTGCAATTGTTCAGGCTTTGCTGCTATGCCAAGCTCTTCCTTCAGTTCTCTCATTGCCGATTCCAGGGGTTCATCGCCAGCCTGTATATGTCCGGCTGATGAGGTATCATATCTACCTGGGAAGGAATCCTTCGTCAGCGCACGTTTCTGCAAAAGCACCTGCCACTTTCCCATAACCTCTCGTGCAATCCAAATATGTACAGTTCTGTGTCTGACACCATTTGCATGTGCCAGACTGCGTTCTATCGTTTGTCCGGTCAGATTTCCATTCTCATCAACAATATCAAATATCTCCATGCAAGAACCTCCACTATCTTATGTATCATTTCCCCCTATTATATATGGAATGCCCAAAACAATCTACTGCATTTGGTAATTTCTCATAATACCCAACAGCAAACGGCTGTCATCCATATGATATCTTCCATATGCCTTATCGCCCTAAAAGCAGAAAGATTTATTGCATAAATGCTTCAAAAATGATAGTCTAAATACATGCTTGTCGTTAGTTATGAACCAAGAGTTTGTTTCAACTAACACTCATGCAGGTATTTGCGAAACACACTATCCCAGATATAGAATTGTGTTGCATTGTGAAAACAACACAATTCATCACTCGCACAGTAAATTCGCACTTACCCAAATATTTTAAATACAGGAGGTGTCACAATGGGTGATACAGAAAATAAAATACCTTTAAGAAGTGAAGTAGCCGTTGAGAATACCTGGGCATTGGAAGACCTCTATGCTACAGATGATGACTGGAAAGCAGACATGGAACGTCTCAAATCCATGATGCAGCAGGCTTGCGGATACCAGGGCAAATTAAGCCAGAGCAGTGCACAGTTACTGGCTTTCCTGAAATTACAGGATGATATCAATGTCGTTCTGACAGACTTTGCCAACTATTCTTTCCGCAAGGCTGATGAAGATACCAGAAATACCACATATCAGGGCTTTAAGAGCCAGACCAATTCTTTGATTGTTGCCCTGTCCGGTGCTTTGTCTTTTGCGGAGCCGGAGATTCTCTCCATCCCGGATGAGACTCTGGAGCAGTTCTATCAGGAACAGGCTGAATTGTCCGTATACAAGCGCTATATCCACGATATCCGTCGTAAGAAGGCTCATATCCTGAGTAATGCAGAAGAGAAGATCATGGCTGCTGCCGGCGAAATGGCACAGGCTCCGGATGAAATCTACGGACTTCTCAACAATGCAGATATGACTTTCCCTGATATCACTGACAGCAACGGCAAGCAGTTACATGTAACTCACGGAAGTTTCATTCCACTGCTTCAGAATTCTGATGTGAAGGTAAGAAAAGCCGCTTTCGAATCCCTTTACAGCAGCTATGATTCCCTGAAAAACACTTCAGCAGCTCTGCTTGCAGCACAAATGAAGCAGTTACAGTTCAATGCGGATATGCGTCATTATGACTCTGCACTGGCTGCGGCTCTCGATAACAACAACGTAGATACTGCTGTATACTACAACCTGATTGAAGCTGTACACGAGAACATGGATGCCATGTACAAATATGTTCGTCTCCGCAAGAAGCTTCTGGGCGTGGAAGAGCTTCATATGTATGATCTGTATACTCCTATCGTATCAGATGTTGACAGCTATATCTCCTTTGAGGATGCAAAAGCCAATGTCCTGGATGCGCTTGCAGTCATGGGCGAGGATTATGTATCTATTCTGAAGGAAGGCTTCAACAACCGTTGGATTGATGTATATGAGAACGTTGGAAAACGCAGCGGTGCTTACTCAGCTGGTACTCGTAAACATCCTTACGTACTGTTAAATCACAACAATGATTTGAATACAGAATTTACACTGGCACACGAAATGGGTCATGCACTTCATTCCTATCTTTCAACTGCCAACCAGCCGGTCGTAGATTCAGATTATGTGATCTTTGTTGCAGAAGTTGCATCTACCTGTAACGAAGCACTGCTGATGCAGCATCTGCTGAAAAAGACATCAGACAAGAAGCAGCGTGCATACCTGATCAACTATTTCCTGGAGCAGTTCAGAACTACTCTGTATCGTCAGACAATGTTTGCAGAGTTTGAATTAAAGATGAGTGAACTGACTGCAAAGAGTGAAAGTGTCAATGCGGAAACTGCTACAAAGGTATATCATGACCTGATTGATCTATACTTTGGTCCAGATATCATTCACGATGAATATATTGATCTGGAATGGGCTAGAATCCCTCACTTCTATTACAACTTCTATGTATATCAGTATGCTACCGGCTTCTCTGCCGCTATCGCACTGTCACAGAAGATTCTGTCTGAAGGGGAACCTGCAGTTAAGGCATATAAGGAGAAATTTTTAAGTGCCGGCTGCTCCAAAGATCCTGTATCTATCTTAAAGGATGCCGGAGTAGATATGTCCACCAAGAAACCTGTAGAGCAGGCACTTGCTCTGTTCAATAGTCTTCTTGATGAAATGGACGAACTAATGAAATAATCTGTATAGAAAAATGGCGGCTGATCAGTTCAGCCGCCATTCTTATGCTTATTATAACAATTCTTTTAAAATCTGATTTACCATTGCAGGATCTGCTTTTCCTTTCATGGCTTTCATGGTCTGTCCTACAAGGAAGCCGATTGCACGGTCTTTTCCATTGTGGTAATCCTCTACTGACTGTGGATTTGCAGCAATGATCTCTTCGATGGTCTTTCTGAGCGCTCCTTCATCATTAACAGTCTTTAAACCCTTTTCCTCTACATACTTCTCAGGGTCTACATCCTCTTCAAACATGACTTCAAATACTTCTTTTGCCACAGAAGAATTAATTGCCTTGGCATCTACAAGACCAATGAGCTTCGCCAGATTCCCAGGAGCGAACCTGATATCCTCCGGGTCCATATTCTTCTCCTTCAAAAGACGCAGTGTCTCTCCCATAAGCCAGTTGGACACTTTCTTGGGCTGCTTGCAGATAGCAACCGTCTCTTCAAAGAGATCTGCCATATGCTTGGAATCTGTAATGATTCCAATATCATACTCCGGTATATCGAATTCTTCCTTATAACGCGCCATCTTCGCTTCGCGAAACTCCGGTTGTCTGGAACGGATCTGCTCCAGCCATTCATCACTGATATAGACAGGTACAAGGTCGGGATCAGGGAAATAACGATAGTCCTGTGCATCCTCTTTGGAACGCATTGCATAGGAATATTCCTTCGCATCATCCCAGCGCCTTGTTTCCTGTACAACTTCCTTACCTGACTCCAACAGTTCAATCTGTCTCTCACGCTCTCCCTCGATTGCATGTGTGATTGCCTTGAAAGAGTTGAGATTCTTCATTTCTGTTCTGGTTCCGAATTCCTTTGCACCTACTTCTCTGACAGACAGGTTCACATCTGCTCTCATAGAACCTTCATTTAATTTACAGTCAGATGCTCCCAGATACTGTACTGTCATACGCAGCTTCTCCAGATAGGCAATGACCTCTTGCGCACTGCGCATATCTGGCTCTGATACGATCTCGATCAAAGGCACACCGGAACGGTTATAATCTACCAGTGAGCAGTCTTCCCATTCATCATGGATCAGCTTACCGGCATCCTCTTCCATATGAATCTCATGAATACCGATAGCTTTCGTTCCCTGTTCTGTCTCAATATCTACATGTCCATTGCGGCAGATAGGCAGATACAGCTGACTGATCTGATAGTTCTGTGGATTATCCGGATAGAAATAATTCTTTCGGTCAAATTTACAGTACTGCGTGATCTGACAGTTCGTAGCAAGACCTACAGCTACTGCATATTCAACGACCTGTTTATTCAATACGGGCAGAGAACCCGGCATACCTGTACATACAGGGCAGGTATGTGTATTTGGCGCACCGCCAAAAGCGGTAGAGCATCCACAGAATATCTTGGTCTTGGTTGCAAGCTCTACATGAACTTCCAGACCGATGACTGTTTCATATTGCTTTGACATAACTATCTGCCCTCCTTCTTACCAAACTCACCACGGATTTTCTCATACGTATATGCAGCCTGAATCAGTTTCTTTTCCTCGAAGCTGTCTGCAAGAAGCTGCATACCAATCGGTAATCCCTGACTGTCCACGCCGCATGGTACGGAGATTCCTGGTAATCCTGCCAGATTGACAGAGATTGTATAGATATCTCCCAGATACATCTTCAACGGATCGGATAAGCTCTCTCCAAGCTTCGGTGCTGTGGTCGGCGCAACAGGTCCAAGAATCAGGTCATATTTGGAAAAGGCATCATCAAAAGCCTTACGGATCATGGCTTTTACACGCAGCGCCTTTAAATAATATGCATCATAATAACCAGAGCTTAATACAAAGGAACCCAGCATGATTCTACGCTTTACTTCCGGTCCGAAACCTTCAGAACGTGTCTTCTTATACATGTTGTGGAGTCCTTCATACTCAGGCGTACGATAGCCATACTTGATACCGTCAAAACGCTCCAGGTTAGAGCTTGCTTCTGCTGCTGCAATAGTGTAGTAAGTAGGAATCGCATATTCTACCAGACTCAGGTTAAATTCTTCTACAATAGCGCCTTTTGCTTCCAGTGCCCTGGCAGCTGCAAGAACTGCCTCTTTTACCTCGCTGTCCAGACCATCTCCGAAATAATCTCTGGGAATACCAATCTTCATGCCTTTTACATCCTCTATTAAAGCTGATGTAAAGTCTGTGTCTTTTCCAATCGCAGCTCTGTCAATGGAAGTAGAATCCTTGGTATCGTGGGACGCAATTGCTTCCATAACGGTCGCACAGTCTGTTACATTCTTAGTCAAAGGTCCTATCTGATCCAGAGAGGAACCATATGCAATCAGACCATATCGTGATACTGTTCCATAAGTAGGTTTCAGACCAACGACACCACAGAAGGATGCAGGCTGACGGATAGAACCACCTGTATCAGACCCAAGTGCGAAGAAACATTCCTCTGCTGCTACGGCTGCTGCAGAACCACCGGAAGAACCGCCTGGTACATGCTCTGTATTCCATGGATTTCTGGTAACTCCATAGGCAGAAGTCTCTGTTGTAGAGCCCATGGCGAACTCATCCATGTTGGTCTTACCAATCATCACTGCACCTGCCTTTTCCAGATTCTTCACTGCTTCTGCGGTAAAAGTCGGGATAAAGTTGCCCAATATCCTGGAAGAACAGGTTGTCAGAACGCCTTCTGTACACATATTGTCCTTGATTGCCACAGGAACACCGGCTAAAGGTCCAGTCAATTCTCCTGCTTCAATCTGCTTCTGTACAGCTTCTGCTTTTGCAAGCGCAGCTTCCCTGTCTATGGTCACATAGGCATGAATGGATTCCTCGGATGCATCAATCCTGTCCAATACTGCCTTCATGGCTTCTACAGCAGTGGTTTCACCAGCCTTGATTGCCTGTGCCAGCTCCACTGCACTATATGCTAAAATATCCATTGCTTAACCTCCATCCTAGTCAAATGTTCTCGGTACCATGAACATGTTATCCTTCTCACCCGGCGCATTCTTTAAAGTCTTCTCACTTTCATCACCATTGGTCACAACATCCTCACGGAACACGTTCTGTACAGGGAACACATGAGACATCGGTTCAATTCCTGTCGTATCCAGCTCGTTTAATTTATCAATATAGTCAAGCATACTGCCCATATCCTTCTTTGCCTGTTCCTTCTCTTCCGGGGAAAGCTCCAGCTTGGATAAGATACCGACATATTCTATTGTCTCATCACTGATTATATTTGCCATACCTGATTCCTGCCTTTCTAATCCCTTACCTTGATGTGAACCTCACGGAGCTGCTGCTCTGTTACATCATTAGGTGCTCCACACATCAGATCCTGCGCTGAACCGCTCATTGGAAATGCGATAACTTCACGGATATTCTCTTCATTGCGAAGAAGCATTATCATTCGGTCAATACCAGGTGCCATACCTGCGTGTGGTGGTGCTCCGAACTGGAATGCCTGATAGAGTGCTCCAAACTTGCTCTTCAAGGTCTCTTCATCATATCCTGCAATTTCAAAAGCCTTTACCATGATCTGCATATCGTGGTTTCTGACTGCACCGGAAGAAAGCTCCACACCGTTGCATACAATATCGTACTGGTAAGCCAGAACATCCAGCGGATTCTTAGTCTCCAATGCTTCCAGACCGCCCTGCGGCATGGAGAATGGATTGTGGGTAAAGCCAAGCTGCTTTGTCTCAGGGTCGATTTCATACATCGGAAAATCATTTACATAGCAGAAACGGTATGCATTCTTCTCGCACAGGTCCAGTTTATCACCTAATTCGTTACGCAGCTGGCCTGCATAATAATTGGCTCTTTCTTCCTTATCTGCAATAAAGAAGATGGTGTCTCCTGCTGCCAGAGATGCAATCCGGGCAAGCTGCCCCTTTAATTCATCAGGAATGAATTTGTCAATAGGTCCCTTATAAGTCATATCCTCGGCAACTTCCAGATAACCTAAGCCGCCCATTCCCATATCGGTGGCAAATTTCAGGAGCTTCTCATGGAAGCCCTTGGACATCTCTGCATGTACCTTGATTGCTCTGACTGTTCTTCCAACAAAGGGCTTAAAAGTACATTTCTGGAAGAAATCTGTCACATCTATAATACGAAGCGGGTTACGAAGATCCGGCTTATCACAGCCAAACTCCAGCATAGCCTGCTTATAGCTGATAATCGGATAAGGAGCCTGTGTTACGGCATATCCTTCCGGTGCAAATTTCTCAAATGCTGCAGATAAGACTTCCTCACCAACCCTGAATACGTCCTCCTGTGTGGCGAAGCTCATCTCGAAATCAAGCTGATAGAACTCTCCCGGTGAACGGTCTGCCCTTGCATCTTCATCTCGAAAACACGGTGCTACCTGGAAATATTTGTCAAAACCGGATACCATCAGCAGCTGCTTATACTGCTGTGGAGCCTGAGGCAATGCATAGAACTTACCCTTATACTTTCTGGATGGCACGATATAATCTCTTGCACCCTCAGGAGAGGAGGCACACAGGATAGGGGTGTGAATCTCCAGAAATCCCATCTCTGTCATCTTCTGGCGTAAGAAGCTGATTACCTGGGAACGGAAGATAATGTTATCCTTAACCTTGGCATTCCTCAGGTCAAGATAACGGTATTTCAGACGGATATCTTCTCTTGTCTCCTTGGATGTCATGATTTCAAAAGGAAGCTGGCTGTATACCTTGCCAAGTACAGTGATCTGCTGTGCTTCCAGTTCGATAGTTCCTGTAGGAATCTTGGGATTGTAAGTTTCTTCATCTCTTTTTTCAACAGGTCCTTCAATAGAAAGGCACATCTCCTTAACAATGCCTTTTAACAATTCTGTCTTGCGGATGACTACCTGCAGTACACCATACATATCTCTTAAATCAATAAAAGACACGCCGCCGTGATCACGGATATTCTCTACCCAGCCTGCCACCTGCAGAGACTGACCAATGTGCTGTTCACCGATTTCCTTCATAGTGATGTTTCTATACATGTTATACCTCCTACTGTGTGAGGCATTCCGTATAAACAAAAAGTCCCGGAATGCCTTATATTAGCATTCCGGGACGGATAAACAAATTCTGTATCCGCGGTACCACCCGCATTGCCAGACCGACATCTCCATCAAGATGTGTCCTCGCTCTGACCTCTCTTCTCATTTAACGCATGATCACGTATCACCCTAATAGTCAACCGTTCAGATGATCTGCTCCGGAGTGTTCCCTGTGTCAGCTTCCACGTACAGCGCTCTCAGTCGGTGACGCCGTCTTCCTGTCGTATCCCTTAACAAGAGTCTCCTTCATAGCATTTCAGTTGCATAATTATTCAAAAACTTGCAATCATAATAGCACACGTCTTTATCGATTTCAAGTAGTAAATTACATTATTTTAATTTTTTATGAAGCATACCATATATAACGTTCACAGTGACCGTTATAGCGATTAATCAGCAATCACGCTTTCCATTACTGCGTCAACAGATTCACATTCAGGAAGGTCTCCATGTATCTTTCTACACTTTCCCAGATTACGACATCTGCATCGTATTCATCCAGCATACTCATAGTGAAGTCCTTGGTGTAGATCCAGTGTACTTCCTTATAGTAGCCCTTGGCAATCGTAGAGAGGAATCCTGAGAAGGAATCTCCGACTACCAGCGCTACCTCATCTCTGTACTGTGCCTTATCTGCAGTATCTGTGTCAAACACATAGGTTGTGTCGATGTTGTACTTGTCTGCTACACCACCGATGACTGCCAGGTCACCTGCCAGATCATGGGAAGTAATATCAAAAGACACAGAATCCAGGTCTTTTGCCTCTACACCATATGCCTCGTGCATCAGTTGCTGCATTCCTACGAAAGCGCCCTTCTGATTCCAGTGTGTATCTGTCTGATAGTAGATCTGCCCCTCTGCCTTGGCATCCAGTAGTGCCTGCTTTGGGTATACATAGACCAGGTCGGTATTATCCCAGATATAATCTGCCAGTTGTTCTGCCCTGGAGACTTCATCTACTCTTGCCACCGTATCAGGCATATACTCTTCATAGATAATCTCCTTGTTAGGAAGTGCTGTCACATAGAAATCCACGCCCAATGCATTGAAGCCATCCCTCATGCTCACCAGATTGGCTGCAATCGCTGCCAGCTCATCATCTGTGAAATGATTGATACCCATATAGTCCCACAGCGGATGTCCATCCAATTCTGTCTTATAGAAAAGCCAGTTATCCTTACCAAGTAATACCTGGGTAGATTCCATATAAGTACCACCTGTAAGCAGAGAGGTCAGCTCAGAGTTGAACGCAATCAGCTTATTTCTTGCGCATAATCTCTCCGTGAAACTGTTCAATGTATTCTGCAATGCAGTAAACCATGGTGTTTTGACTTGTTCTGCTGTCTGCTCACCAGTACTTTCTGTGGAACCATCCGTACTATCTCCATGGCTTCCACCCTGCATCGTACCATTTTTATCCAAAAGCTCCTGCTGTTCTTGGGTAAGGGTCTCTTCCTGTGACTGTGGCAGGAAGCCCCTGACTACCGTAACAATAGGCAGAGTAAAAATAAATAACATGAAAATAACTGCTATCCATTTATCACGATTCTTCATAGCCTGTGTCCATACCCTTTCCTAGAAATTAAAATAAATGAACGGATTGTAAGCATTGTTGCTGATAAAGGATACCGACACCACAAGAATGGTCACAATACCGACTGCATATACGATGTTCCATGCCTTATATTTACCAAGCTTCTCATCAATCCTTGGCATGATTGGTGCACAGCCTATCAGGGCAAAGACAAACCAGATCCAGTTCTGGGCGATATATGCCCACACAGCCTTGTCCATAAAGCCTTTGGCTCCGACGCCAAACATTGCCTTGATATAGAGCATTGCAGTTCCCATGCCTGTAGAACGGAAGATAACCCATCCAATGATGACAAATACCATAGTATAGATATGTCCCCACCAGTAATTCTTCTTGCCAAGTCCTGATAATTTCTCAAAAGTCAACAATACAAAATATAACAATCCCCATGCCAAGAATGTCCAGTTCGCACCATGCCAGATACCGGTCAGCGCCCATACAACGAACAGATTCAGCACCAGACGGGGCTTGGACACTCTGCTGCCTCCCAATGGGAAATATACATAATCCCTGAACCATGTCTGCAGCGAGATATGCCATCTTCTCCAGAATTCAGATACTGTGGCAGATATATATGGATACTTGAAGTTCTCTTCGAAATGGAACCCAAACATCTGACCTAAACCAATCGCCATATCAGAATATCCGCTGAAATCAAAGAAAATCTGTAATGTGTAAGCGATAGCACCTAACCATGCCATACCTACTGATGCCTGGAATTCATTATTAATAATCAGTCCAAATGCATTATCTGCAATCAGTGCCATATTGTTGGCAATCAATACTTTCTTACCAAGACCAATACAAAAGCGGGTCACACCGGCATTGAAATCAGCCAGATTCTCTACTCTATTCTCGATCTGGTCTGCAATTGTCTCATAACGGACAATAGGACCTGCGATCAACTGTGGGAACAGGGATATATACAGACCTACCTGCAACGGATTCTTCTGCACCTTGCCATGTCCCCTGTATACATCAATCACATAGGACATCGCCTGGAAAGTAAAGAAAGAGATACCGATAGGCAGTGTAACATCCGGCACGGTAAACTCCGTGTGCAGGAAACGGTTCACCTGTAACATGACAAACTCACTGTATTTATACCATCCAAGTATTCCTACATTGGTCAATACCATAACAGTCATCAATATCCTTACAGGAACTTTATGATCTCTGACCTTGTCCACAAGGATTCCGAAGAACCAGTTGAACAGAATCACACCTACCATCAGCCATACATTCTGGGGTTCTCCCCATGCATAGAAGAATAAGCTGGCTGCTAACAGGAATATATTCTTCAAATGCTTCGTTTTGTGCAGAAGCAGATAATATACTCCCAATACCACCGGCAGAAATACAAACAAAAATACTTCACTTGGGAAAAGCATAACATCCTCCAAACTAAAAAAGAGCCTTTATACAAGACTCTTTCCTGATTTAAATCTCAATTTCGCCATTGAATACGGAAACAGCCGGACCCGTCATATAAACAAGATTCGCTTCTGTATCCCATTCGCATGACAATTCGCCACCTAATAGTTTAACAGCAACTGTGTGTTTCGTCAAACCATTTATCACGCACGCTACGGTAGTCGCACAGCAGCCGGTTCCACATGCCAGTGTTTCGCCTGTCCCTCTCTCCCATACACGCATTTCCACATGACTGTCATCAATTACATGGACAAATTCTGTATTCGTTCTCTCCGGGAATCTCTTATGATTCTCAAAATAAGGACCAATCTTCTCTATATCCAGATGAGCCACATCATCCATAAATACTACCGCATGTGGATTGCCCATGGATACGCAGGTCATTCGGTAAATCTTACCTTCTATCTCTATCTCTTCATCCACAACCTGCTCATTGTCAGATATCACAGGAACTTCTGCAGCCTTCAGAATCGGTGCTCCCATGTTGACCTTCACCATAGATACCTTACCATCTTCTCCCAGCGTCAGGTCTATGTATTTTATCTTGCCAAAGCTCTCAATACTCAGATTGGTCTTATCTGTTAAATGATTATCATACACATATTTGGCAACGCAGCGGATGCCATTTCCACACATCTGCGCTCTTGTTCCATCTGCATTGTACATCTCCATCTCAAAATCAGCATGAACAGATGCATTGATAAAAATAACACCATCGCCGCCGATACCGAAATGCCTGTCGCTAAGCCTTCTTACCAGCTCCGGCTTCTTCTCTGGTGGAATCTTCTCCTCCATACCATTTACATATACATAATCATTCCCACAACCCTGCATTTTTGTAAATTTCATAATTCATCCCTTTTCGCAATCCTGCAAATTTATAACGTATTATCAATCAGCTCCTGATAGAACATTGCATAATCCGTTCTGTTCTCTTTGATAAAGTTAATCGCAGAAGAAGGATGGCTGTTAAGCGTCCCTGTCAGAAGATATGGAATATCATATCCCCATACTGCACCTTCCTCTTTTAACTTAAGCATATGCTTCTCTACGAAGCTCATGACTGCCAGCTTGTTGTATCTTGGATTTCTAAGGAAGCTCAGAAGAAGCTCCATGTAGCAGTTACCGGCTCCTCTTCCCATACCGCTGACTGTCGCATCCAGATAGCTTACGCCCATGGACAGTGCTTCTATCGTGTTGGCAAAAGCAAGCTGCTGATTATTATGGGCATGAATACCCACTTTCTTATTGTACTTGGCTGCTACATTAAGGTATTTGTCACTAAGCCTCTCAATCTGTTCCGGATAAAAAGCACCGAAGCTATCTACCAGATAAATGACATCAACACTGCTCTGTGCCAGTAATTCCAATCCTGTCTCCAGATCATCCTCATTGACCTTTGATACTGCCATGATATTAACTGTAGTCTCATAGCCCTTTTTCTTGGCGTCTTCCAACATCTCAATTGCTGCCGGGATTGTGTTGATGTATGTGGCAACACGCACCAGGTCGATTACGCTGTCTTTTCTGTTCAGGATATCCTTCTTAAAATCTGTCCTTCCAACATCTGCCATTACAGATATCTTCATGTCCGTCTTATTGTCTCCAACGATATTGCGGATGTCCTTCTCATTACAGAACTTCCACTTGCCGAACTTCTCCGGGTCAAAAATCTCCTTAGATGCCTTATATCCAAACTCCATATAGTCAACGCCTGCCTTGATGTTAGCAAGATACAGATCTCTTACAAATTCATCAGAAAAGGCGAAATTATTCACCAGACCACCATCTCTTAATGTACAATCCAAAACTTTGATATCGGGACGGTAAGATACCAACGTTCCCTGTCTGTCACGACCCATTATTTATTCCTCCTGTTCATTTTTCGTAATTCAACGCTTTAAACCATTAAATTAACTATGGATAGGATAACGCATTTTTTATATATTGTCAAGGAAAAAAGCAGAAATCCAGCTTCTTCCCAATTGCATTGTTAAAACAACGCTTGTAAATTGTAAAAGCATCTGCTACAATGCAAAATAGAATTTGCAGTATGTTACATAAGAGGTGTGCTATGAACAGTAGAAAGCAGCATAAAAGCATATGCTTTATCCTAATTCTATCCATGCTGTTCCTTGGGATGTGCTTTGAGAATATTGAAGCAGATTCCTCTTTGGCGTACCAGTTAGTCTCACAGGCAGATTCCACGTTACGTTCTTCACAGAATACATCCTTATCCAGACAGATTTATATGGAAGAATCCATAGGCAGGCCTGTCGGTAACAGTATTCAGCTGAACGCACGTCGTAACAATTCCAGAACAGGCAGAGGGACTGATGTCAGCCTGTTATCTGCAGACATTCTGCTGCAGACATTTCCACATACTTCTATTGTGTTGTCACCCGTCTACGGTTCTGCATCACACAGCACTTCCGTGATTGTTGACTACATCCATCACAAAGATGGCAAGAAAGCAGCGGCATAATTCAAACGTATATTTTTAAGGGTACATTGACTACCCTTTGGTTTTTGTACCCTTTTCAGAATCATAGCAGAAAGGATACTATATTATGTTTGAAAATATTGCATTTGTCGTTATGGCAATTATCGCAGCTGCTGCCGGCATCTGGGTCTGGTGGCTTGAGAATCATGGTCAGGATTCTGACAATAGAACGAATGAAGGAGATAGATTAAAATGAATATCGGCTTGTTATTATTGATTATTATCGGTGGAAGCGTAGGTGCTTTATCCACTCTGTATATTGTAGTGTCTTTGATTGGAACGATTGCATATAAAATCTTTCGTACCACCAAATACCACGTATCCTTATACAGCTGATCAGTAATCATTGTATGGAAACAGTTCTTCTGATGCAGGTTTGTGCCTCTGCGACCACCCTTCCATGCAGCCTGGTCCAAGCCGCTTACAGAAAGCACTTGCAGTCAACATAACCATATATGCGTAACCCCTGCTTTTTTATGCATACAGCTTCCCAAAACAAATGACTGTATGTGCCTTCCACATAACAGAGTCTGTTTTTTCGATGAATACAAAAAAGCACAGTCAAGCCTCCGGAGCCTCTGACTGTGCTTTTCTTTATGCGGTTGCTTCTATGACAACTCCATGGGCGATGCCGGGAACATTCTGTCCTTCGTTAAAAGATGTCTTATTCAATAATGCCCCGGTGGGGACAAACAAGATCCTGTTCCATTCTCCCTCTTCTATCTTATGCAGCAAATATGCTGACAGCACTGTGGCGGAGCAGCCACAGCCACTTCCTCCTGCATGGACATCCTGCTTCTGTGTATCATACATTAACATTCCGCAATCATAGTATCTGTCGCTGATATCCACCTTCTGTTCTTCTAACAGTTTAAAAAGGGCATCCTTGCCCACATTTCCAAGATCTCCTGTAATAATTGCATCATAATCCCTGGACTGTCTGTTAAAGTCACGCAGATTTGTCAGAATTGTATCGCAAGCCGCCGGTGCCATGGCACATCCCATATTGAAAGAATCCCTGATACCATAGTCCATGATCTTACCAGGAGTAATCCCAGTGATTGCAATTTTTCTCGAATATGCAGATGCTATCTCTTCCTCTTTTGGAAGCCCCTGAGGCTGTAGAATAAAAGCAGCACTTCCCGTAACAGTCCACGTTGCGTACAGGGGTCTTTGTCCTCCATATTCCAAAGGATAGCGAAATTCCTTCTGTGCGCTGGCATAATGACTGGATGTCAGACACATGACAGAAGATGCGTACCCTGCTGCCACTGCCATACTGCCAAGACACAGGGACTCGCCACAGGTCGAACATGCTCCATACAGTCCAAACAGGGGAATCTCATAGTCCATAACGCCAAAAGAGCTGGCAATATTCTGTCCAAGCAGATCACCTGCAAATAAATACCTGATATCTTCAGCTTTTATGCCTGCCTTTTGCAGCGTTATGCCGACTGCTTCCTTCTGTAAGGCACTTTCTGCCTTTTCCCAGGAGTCTGCGCCAAACAGATCATCCTTATCCGTTCCTACTTTATCAAAATAACTGCCCAGGGGTCCTTCCGATTCCATCTGCCCTACAACAGAACCACTTGCCTTAATAAAAACAGGGCTGCCATAAGATATGCTAGCCCTGCCCATTGTCTGATTCACTGCCATATATCCGCCTCCTTATGTTGGTTGTTATCCATAGTTTAGACGGATTGTGTGAATCTTATTCTGCTTTTTTAGCGCATTCCTGCTCATCACACGCCTGCATGATGGCATTGATCGGATGTCCGTTCTCATCTACAGGACCACAGGTGTATTCCAGAGGAATACCATAGGTCTTCTCATAGATTTCTTTCCATACTTCATAATTGGCCCTGCGCATTGATTCCACATTCTCAGAATGCTTCAGGGATGCATCAGGATATATCGGTTTGCTGATGTGGATGGTGTATTCCTGAATAGGGAATCCATCCTGATCCAGAAGGTTACTGTCCTGCATGGTAATGAAACAAGGCAGCACCGGCACCTGATTATTCACTGCAAAGGTATAAGCTCCCTTCTTTAAGGGCTTGGGCTTACGGTAATTCCACCACATACTCTGTTCCGGGTAGAAAAGGACAAAATTGCCTTCCTGCAACAGTTCATCTACTGCCTTAACAAACTTCTTCATCGTAGCAAAATTGGAACTTAATGGCAAGGTATTGCAGTTGCGCATTAAATATCCAAAGAAGCCAGGAAAGCTTGTATAATTGCCTTCTTTGATAACACGGTAGAACTTTCTCTCTTTATGCTCTGATCTGTCATATGCCACCTGGATTGCAAAGCTGTCAAAGGCATTGAAATGATTACAGGTGATAATCGCACCCTGTTCCAGATTCTTAAAATTCTCAATTCCTACAACGTCTTTGATGATCATCTGTTTTCTGCGGATGAGCATGTTCATGAACCAGCGCCCCATCTTATGTGCGTAGCGGTTACGAAGCTTCGCTCCCAGCGTCTTATGAATATATTCCACTTCTTCCGGCATCAGGGTTCTTGAAGGCGGGTCGTTCTCTACATCAATGTCAAAATGGCCTTCTCTCTCCAGTCTTGCAATCCGCTCCAGAATCTCAAGTCTCTCAGCTGACTGCTGATTGCTCTTTTTCATCATATTCAGATAGTTATTCTCATTCTGAATCTCACGTAATGCCAGCTCCAGCAGGTGTTCTCCTGAATATCTGTCTTTTGCCTTATCTTCCTCTGTATAGTCAACAAGCTCCTGTCTGATCTGTTCATAGAAGGAAGTCATCTGTGCATATTTCCAGAAATGCTCGGATAAGCGGAAGCCTTCATAATGCCATGGCTTGGATGCCATATTATAATGAAGAATCTGAATATCCTCTTCCTTACAGGGCAGCTCACCAAATACTTCTGTATTCCATGATGCATCCAGCCATAATACCTGATCCTTACAGATGATATTAAGATAGTCCTGATCCTGCGCCACTACGAAAGTATAGGTATTCAGAAGCTGAATAAATTTCTGTAATAAATTCTCCTCACGGAAAACCTTACAATTCATCAACAGCATTCCCGCATTGAAATAGGCATGCCTGTCAAGCCCCAGCACCTTCTCTACATATTCTCCAAAGGTCTCATCCTGAATAACTACCTGATCTCTGACTCCTGCTACATAATATCCGTCAATATTCTGCTCATATAATTTGGAGATATCTCCTATTGTAATGGTATCACTGTCAATATAAATAGCCTTGTCATACTGTGGATACATATCCGGGATAAAAAGACGATAATACGTAGTATGTGAATAATAATCTCTGACCGGTAATTCTCCATCCAGTTTAGCCAGTCTCTCTGTCACATCATCAAAATAAATCCGGGTATTGGCATTTTCCAGCTTCTTGACCCTTTCCTGCATAGCTGCACTGACATCTGTGTGAAGAATATGCATATGGTACGTATACTCCTTGGATGCATTCTCTATCATGGATTTCATTGCTACCATGGTGTACTTGGTATATTGATTGTCACAGGCAAAGAAAATCGGTATGATCGTATTCCTATTCATTGGTAACCTCCTTGACTTTCTCCAATTTCATTTTCTCTCTCGAACTTTCTCTTCAAATATATATATTCATATAAAACATCATCAAACTGTTCATAGTGAAAAACCGTGTGTACTTTGGTCACATCCCACTGCTTGATATTGGCAGTATGTGGATACGGCAGATAGAATAATCTTCTGGAAAAATGCCTTACTACCGTATGCTTATGCAGAAACTTCTGATCGTTGAACCTCTGCGGCAGCATCTTCTTTCTTGTAGTGCTTCTGAATATCGCACTCTGATCTGCAAAAGGCAGCTTCTTCGTCTTAATAAGCTCTCTTGCCTTCTCAAATAACCCTGTACGGCGTATCTCTTTCATATTAAGAAGGAGTACACCGGCATTGATATAATTAAAATACACCAGATATTTACCATAATGGTCTCTGGCTGCTGCATACTCATAGCCCTCTATATCCATATCATATAACAGTGTGATATCACGGTTGAACAGAATATCTACATCCAGATACAGCAGCTTATCCGGTATCTGGGGCATCTTATCTGCAAAAAGGCGAAGTAACGTATAAGGAGAGCAATAACACTGTTCATTTGGGCAATTGGCAAATTCCTCTTCATATAAAGAAGAAACATCACATCTGGTAACACAGTTATCCGGATGATATTCTTTTGCCACCTGTTCCAGATAAAGAGCCTGTCTGGGTGTAACCGCCGTATATTCTGGCTTGATATGCGACACATCCATGGTCAGAATATAAAAATGAAAGGGTTCCGTAGTCTGCGTTCTCTTAAATATCGACAACATACAGGTCAGCATGCCATCAAAAACCTTTTCGTTTCCTGAAAATAAGATATTAATCATTTGTTTCCCCTGATTTGATATATTTTATTCGCTCTATGCTGTTATTTTCACTGCGCAGCTTCATCGTTGCATACACTTCCTGACGCAGCTGCTCCTTCTGTTCTTTGGCAGTCCTGTGTGCATCAGGATAAAAAGGTCCATCTACATAGGTTACGATTCTGGGTCTGGAACTGAATCTTCGTTTCTGATACGTGTCTGTAAAACAATATACAGGCACACCACATTGAACCGGATATCGAAATGAGGTATCCGGGAAAGGTCTGATTCCCGTATAATACGGCCATATATGTGCTTCCGGGTAAATTGCTACGCACTTTCCCTCTGCAATCCTTGCCTTGACTACTTTGACAAAATTCTTCGCAGCCCCGATATCATCCGGCAAAGGTATGGCTCCAAGACTGGGAGTCACCCGCCCCAGCACAGGCATAGATACATTATTGGGATGAACAATCACATAGGTGTCCACCGGATAACTTACCATGCTAGGCATGAAGGCATCTGCAACTGGATGTGTATGATTTCCATATAAAAAGAAACCGTGTCCCTTCTCTTTCTTCAAAGCCTGCTTATTCACAATCTTATGACGATATGCCACTTTCAGATAAACCCACGCAAGAGGTCTTGCAAGGATGCGATACCAGAATACATGAGCAGCCTTCCCGGCTAATGTATTATTATCATAACAATAATTCTCATCAATCTTCCTTGCCTTGATCTGTGCTGTCGAAAACTCATCCGTCAATTCATCGTGATAATATATGACCTGCTTCGTCTTCACACTTACTTCTCCCACATTACCGCCTTTTCCCTGCGATAACTTTCCCCGTTCTCATCGTACCTGATCCGAATGGTTATGGTAAACCACTTCATACGCACTATGTAGTATAATATATCCGGGTATTTATTTCAAGCTTCTTACGCTAAAAGACACAGACTGTATGAATCAATCAGCCTGTGTCTTCTGTAAGTATATTCTATAGTTTATTTCGCATATTTCTCGCTCTGTGCCTTGATCAGATCCATATCCTCGAAGTAATTGATCTTCATAGCGCTCTTTACTTCAGAAAGTGTCTGTGCTGCTACTTCTCTTGCAGCATCGCTGCCCTTCTTGAGGATATTATAGATCTCCGGGATATCCTTGGCAAACTCTGCTCTTCTGCTGCGGATAGGCTCCAATTCTTCCTGCAATACGTTATTGAGGAATTTTTTCACCTTCACGTCGCCAAGACCGCCTCTCTGGTAATGTGCCTTTAATTCATCCAGGTTCGCATAATCAGGCAGATATCTCTCGAAATGTTCAGGTCTGCTGAATGCATCCAGATAAGTAAATACTGTATTGCCCTCGATATGTCCGGGATCACTTACCTGCAAATGCTCAGGGTCCGTATACATGCTCATAACCTTGGTTCTTACTTCATCTGCGGTATCAGAAAGATAGATACAGTTGCCAAGGGACTTGCTCATCTTAGCCTTGCCATCAATGCCGGGCAGTCTCATACATGCCTTATTATCCGGCAGAAGCACTTCCGGCTCCACCAGTACAGGTGCATATACAGAATTGAACTTGTGTACGATTTCTTTTGTCTGCTCAATCATAGGCAGCTGGTCTTCACCTACAGGGACTGTAGTAGCCTTGAATGCAGTAATATCTGCTGCCTGGCTGATAGGATAGGTAAAGAAGCCTACAGGAATGCTGGTTTCAAAGTTACGCATCTGGATTTCTGATTTTACAGTCGGATTTCTCTGTAATCTGGATACTGTAACAAGATCCATATAATAAAATGTCAGTTCACATAATTCCGAGATCTGTGACTGGATAAATAAAGTTGCCTTCTCTGGATCAAGGCCGCATGCCAGGTAATCAAGCGCTACTTCAATTATGTTCTGTCTGACTTTCTCAGGGTTATCTGCATTGTCTGTCAGTGCCTGTGCATCTGCGATCATGATAAAGGTCTTATCATACTGTCCCGAATTCTGCAGCTCCACTCTTCGCTTTAAAGATCCTGCATAATGTCCTACGTGCAGTCTTCCCGTTGGTCTGTCACCTGTTAAAATAATTTTCCCCATTTCAATATGCCTCCTTAAATAACTAAAAAGGCTCTTATCCCATACAGGATAAGAGCCGCAATGTCTTATAGCCACCTTGTATACATACCATCATATGCTTCCTTCATAACGGTAAGGCTTCCGTCAATGCCTACTGACAGTCTCTGCTGTGTTTGGATTGCCCTCATGAGTCCATTCCTTATCCTCCAAAATACCATGCTTGCAGCTTATGCATGGCTCTCTGCAAATCTTCGGATAACTACTACTCTCATTCAACGGTTTATCTTGTTCAAGCATAGCATTAAAAAGCATTAACGTCAAGGGTGAGTTAGACAATCTGTTATAAATCTCTTACTTTAGTAGAAGCCATCCCCAAGTCGTTCTACGAGCCGGTCCATCTCTTCCTTGCTCTTCACTCCGCGGCTTTCGGCAATCAGCCTCTCCTTCTCATATTCAGTTAGCTTTCCGTAATGGTCAAGTGCCTGCTGGTTCATCGCCATACCCATGGAAAACCCAAGCGGCAATCCATCCGTCATAGTCAAATTTCCATTAAAGTCTGTAGGTTCCATGTTAATCACGCTCCTTACAGGCTTTATTATTACCTCTTCTCTTTAATCTATCCCTGCTAATTTCTTCATCTGAATCAATCTCTTATCAAACTGCTCATAGAAATCGCAGTCTGTATGATACGGCTCTATGTAGAAATATTGCAGGATCTGCATGGCAATGCGCTTAATCAACTCTTCCTCTCCACCGGCTGCAAGCCTAGCCTGCGCTGCTTTCAGGAAATAATGCCAGTCAGTGATAAACTGCTGATTCTTCTTCAAATCCGGCGTATCAATCCACTTGCTGACTTTTACCTTGGAACGATTCTCCTTCTGACATTCATGTATCTGTAAAATATAGGAAAAACTGTTATCCTCATAGACTCTGCCTAATGGGAAAATACGGCAAATTCCCGGTCTGTCCTCATGAATGCTGCATCTGCCCTCCGCATCCAGGAATACGCAGGGTTCTCCTTCTGCCTGTGTGTTCATCTTGAGATTGGGCAGAATCACTCCATCTACAATATTCAGCTCTATCTTATCCTCCAGCAGTACCTCGAATCTGGTCTGGAAATGGCTCATCAGACGATGCACGTCAAGCGGATCAAGCACAATGGAGCTTCCCATGCCGTGACAACAGGCACTGCACCCTTTGCAATCATCGCAGTCAGCCTTCACCATATCATTGATACTGTATTTTTTTCCATCAGATATTTCATCCAGATTACATTCTCTTAACATTCGGAAACTCCTTTATTTGAATATTCAATATTTCTATCATAACCATTAAAATAAAGGTTTTCAATATGTTTTTTAATACTCTTTTCTGACCATGTGTGTGCTGGCGATTCCATAGGAGATTACCAACGCGCAGATACACACAAGTATACATTCCAGATTCAGATACATTGCTTTCTGTGAGAAAAAGACATCCAGCATATGGTCTATATCAATTCCTGTCATTTGCGCCAGCTTCTCACTCCAGACACCAACAATACAGATCACCGCACCAAATGCTATAATTACCAGCCTGCCCTTCTCCGCACCAAATATCAGTGAAACCGGCAGCATCACTGATATTACCAGGACTACCACACCGATCAGAAACATCACTTCAATTCCCTCAATATTTCCGGGAAGCCATATAAACAGCACAGAAATCAATACTGCTGCCATTAAGTTAATCAGTAAAAGCAGATACTTCTCCTGCACATACTGTTTCCTGCTGATTGGAAGTGACAACAGGAAAATAATTCCATTCTCATGCTGATCGTAACTGACAGTGTTAATTGCCAGAATGCTACAGCTGAATATTAGATAACTTACTGCAAAGGCAGGATTGGTATTGGTGAATACCACAATCGCCCAGATTAACATCATAATCCCAAGCGTTCTGCGCTGATTCCATAACAATCTGTAATCCTTGATCAATAATCCCCTCATAATTGCTCTCCCTTCGTCAGCATCAGAATCACCTCATCAATGCCGCCTTTTTCAATCGCAAGATCTCTGGCATTCTCCTGATAGTACTGCTTCTGATCAGTCAGAAGCTGCCATCCCCAGGCCTCTTTCTTCTGCCGTACAATATAGCTCTTATCCATATCAGCATATTGCTCCTCTGTCACCTTGAGTATGCCATATTCATGCAAAAGCACATCCGTATCCTCATGGAGAATCACTTCGCCTTGTTCCAGCATATAGATATCATCACACAAGCCTTCCAAATCCTCTGCAATATGGGAGCTGATGAGAATTCCCCGATCAGGTGTCTCCATATAATCACGCAGCATATCCAGCAGTTCATCTCTGGCAACCACATCAAGCCCTGCTGTAGGCTCATCCAGTATCAGCAGCTTTGCATCATGGGACAGTGCGACCAGAAGCTTTAGCTTTGCTCTCATTCCCGTGGAAAATTCCTTAATTTGTTTATTGAGAGGGATCTGGAACTGTTCACACTTCTCTTTAAAACTATTTTGATCAAAATGACGATACATAGCAACCTGGATTGCCAGGATATCTGCTACAGTAAGCCAGCCACTGAATCCAGAATCTGCCAGTACAACGCCCATATTCTCTCTGTCTTGTTGCGTAAGCTGCCCTGGTTCACGTCCAAATACGGTAACTACTCCGCTATCAGGTGTAATCAGCCCCAGTATTGTCTTAAAAGTCGTACTCTTGCCTGCGCCATTTAGACCTATCAGACCTGTAATATATCCTTCCTTTAATTCCATCGAACAATGCAGCTTAAATTGCGGATAACTCTTGATCACATCCTGCAACTGGATTAACTTCTTCTCTACCAATGTTCTAATCCTCCATCATAATATCCAATAATTGACTGATTTCTTCCTTCGTCATGCCACAGCTTCTCGCCTTCCTGATGGCTTCCTCAAAAGCCGCTTCCACTTCTCTTCGCTGTTCTTCCAGTGCAACATTCTTGTTGATTGCCGCAACGAAACTGCCTTTTCCATGCACAGTAACAATAAATCCTTCCTGCTCTAAGGCATCATATGCTTTCTTCACAGTCAAAGCACTGATTCTAAGCTCCCTGGAAAGTGTGCGCACCGAAGGAAGTGCTTCCTCCTGTTGTAATTCTCCATGCTGGATTTTCTCCTTGATCTGCCCTACAATCTGTTCGTAAATTGGCTGCATGGATGAGTTGTTGATAATCAGATGCATCTATACTTATCTCCATTTCTCGTTATGTAGTCCTTCAAACAATAAACAGTATATAACAGTGTAGATATGTTGTCAACTGTTATATACTGTTTATCTTATTTTTTTACCCTTAACCGTATTCTAAAATCCCTGTCAAGAACCGATAAAGTGTCTATACATATATGAAATAACTAAAAACCACACACATAGAATAAATTTACTGTCTAATGCGTATGGTTTTTAGTTTCTTCTGCAACTTTATCTGCTATATCCAATGCATCTTCTGCTGACTCTGTAAGTCTTGAATATGTTTCAATACTCATTACTACCATCGATCCATATCCATTCTTTGTCAAATAAACTGGTGAACCTGCCTTTACTGTACTTTCTATTTCTGTAAATTTATTTCTTAAATCAGATACTGGTCTAATTTGTATCATATGCCGCCTCCTTATCATAATTATGATAAAATAATGTCATTTCATATTTATTATATGTAAATTCATGTAAAATATCAAGCTATACATAAATTCCACAGCAGCCTAATATAATGATATCAAAAATATACTACAGGTAGCCTATGTTAAAATGGAATGATATCATAGATACGATTCGTGAGAAAAAAATTAGTGGTAAAGTCATCACGATGGCTGCTGCACTTCTCGTCCTGACCGGACTTGTGGGAATCCGACAGAGTATCCCTACAAGCTCCACTGTCGGAGACAGAGAATTGCCCATCTATTGTGTGGAAACTCAGGAACCCAAAATAGCTCTGACTTTTGATGCAGCCTGGGGCAATGAAGATACCCAGAAGATCATGGAGATTCTCAAGAAACATAATGTCAAAGTAACCTTCTTTATGACGGGTGGATGGGTAGAACATTACCCTGATGATGTGAAAATGATTCTGGCTGAAGGACACGACCTTGGAAACCACAGTGAGAATCACAAGAATATGAGCCAGCTCGCCGACAGTGAAAAAGAAACCGAATTGATGAAAGTCCACGAAAAAGTCAAAAACCTGACAGGGTATGAAATGTTCCTGTTCCGCCCTCCTTATGGGGATTATGATAATGCTGTTGTAAAAACAGCCAAAAAATGCGGATATTACACGATTCAATGGGATGTGGACTCTCTTGACTGGAAGGACTATGGTGTTGATTCCATCATCAAAACTGTTACAGAGCACAAGCATCTTGGTAACGGATCTATTATTCTTTGCCATAATGGAGCCAAATTCACGGCTGATGCCCTGGATACCCTGATTACTACCTTACAGGATAAAGGATATACCTTCGTCCCCTTGTCACAGCTGATCTACCGTGACAATTACCATATGAATCACGAAGGGCGACAGATTTCAGACAATTGACTCTAAAAATGGGCACTTACAAACAAGTGCCCATTTCATGATTAATCACATCATTTTTGACGGTATCCTCATTGATTAATTATACGGGAATCTGCAGCCTACTGTATAAATCGGTATTGTATCAAATTTATCCCCATGTCCACCTTTTGTAGGCTTTACTACTATGCCACGGTCTACAAAATTTTTATCAATGTATACTTTTAGTGACTTTGGTTCTCCATCTTTAGTTTTTACCTCTATCCCATATACAGTTTTATTCCTATCTGCTAACATAAAGTCCAACTCATAATTCCCATACGTTGAATAACATACTTCACTTTCTATCACCTTTAAATCTGTATATGGTACTTTAAACAGCCTATGCAATTCATTGTATACAAAAGTTTCTGTAATCACACCTGTTAATGATGATTGCTTTATCAGACTTTTATCTGCCAGATAAGATACTATCCCACAATCTGAAAAGTAAGCCTTCCTACTCTCACTTATGTTTCTCATATCCCCATCTACTGCTAAATTGCATGTAGACAAGATTCCTGCATATTTAAGCCATGTAACCGCATTGGCTACTTCTCCCTTATTCACAATTAACTTTGTATTATTTTTTACTAATGTAGTAAGTGTTTCTAAAACGTTCTTCCTATCACTATCCTCTCGATTACACATCTGTTTTAATGCTTCTCGATATACATTATCAAAAATCTCTACCTCTCTTGCTTCATGAAAATAAGCTCTGGATTCATCCTTGAACGTTTCCAATAATTTATCAATGATTCCATAACATTCATTGATATCTCCCGTTTTTACATATTTCTTTATAACCTCCGGATATCCGCCAATTTTTAAATAAATATTATATAATCCCTCAAGCTTGACATAATTGGCTTCTGTATCCTCCCCATAAAGATTTATGGTCTTTAACAATTCTTCACACTGAAACACCCTGCAAAATTCAGCAAAACTCAATGTAAACATATGTGCATAACTAATTGTGCCTGCTGGATGGAAAAATTTCTTGTCTCCTAATATTCTTCCAAGGTAACTTCCTGTTACAACAATGTCACATTTGATACTATCATGTAATTTACGAATTGAATTATAAACCATACTGCTACTCTGAATTTCATCTATAATCAATATCGTATTACTATTGTCTACAAAGTGTGGTAATGATGCTCTCCTACAGTATTTTTCAAATTCTATAGGATTACACCCATTATTAATAACATCTATAAAATTATAAGTATCGGCTGTTAAATCAACCATTATGACATACTCATAATTCTTATATGCAAATTTTTTTAATTCCGTTGTTTTCCCTATCTGCCTAGACCCCTCTAACTGTAAGACCTTATGTGATGGGTCTTTTTTCCACTTCATTAAATCATTCTGTATATCCCTGACAAAAGGGTTATCTTTTATTATATTACTGTATTCTTTTTCATTTACATAAGTTCTGTAATCTACTTCAGGAAGTTCTTTTGTTGCCTTTATGACTCCATTTTCAGTTAATACTAAATTATCAACATAGTTTATATTATTCTTAATGTAATCATCCGTATAAAATGTGTCATTAATAATGAAGCCTGCTGTTTTCCCGGTTGAATCTTTTACCTTGTAAGTCGCTACCATTCCCTGTCTTCACTCCCTTCCGTATCTATTCATTATACCGCTAAAGCAGCGATTTTACAAATCATTGCTCCCACCGGGAAAAATTATTAATTTTTTTACTCCCTTTTCGGAATAGTGTTCCCATTACTTAAAATTCTAAGTAAAATGCATATTTTTATATTTGGTTATAAAATAGATGTCTGCTGTTTGCAATGTATATTTATAAGCTCATTTCCCATAGGGACACAATTCCGAAAATGGAGTTTTTTATTAATATGTCTTGTTTATGAAAACAAGCATTGAGGTTATTCTTATCAAAAGTCCTAATTGCACCTCAGCGTTGGGCAACGAGGATACGAAGGAAATCATGGAAATACTGAAAAACACAATGGTTAAGTGACCTTCTTCATGACAGTCGGCTGTGGAATGATTCCATCATCCTGTGCCACAATGGCGCAAAATACACTGCACAGGCTCTGGATACCCTGATAATAAAGGCTACACCTTCGTTCCCCTTTCACAGTTGATCTAAACAGAACCGTCATTGGAAAACTGATATGTTGCGTTTTACTTAGGTGTATGGTAAATGCAAACAAGATATTAACACAATACCATCAAAAAATAATATATTTAATTTTGCAACTAATTGCAGCTAAATTGAAAACGGGATACCCACATCAGTTATTGTCTGTGAGTACCCCGTTTTTCTTTCAGTTCTTCATGGATTCTGTGATGAGCTGTCTCATATCTGACTTGTCTTTTCCAAGTGCGAAAGTCAGCTCGCTGTAGAGCTTATCCTCTGCCAGCTTGAAATACCGTTTTTACTCTTTCTGTAAGGATTTTCTGCCTTTGCGGGAAATGTTTGATACTTTCTGCGCATGGGTACTGCTCCGTTTTGTTCACAATTACTATACTTTGGGGAGTTCCACTTTCACAATGCGTTCTATCAGTATCTCTCTGCCATCCTCCATAATGAAGGCATGCTTTGGTTCATCCAGCTTCCTAGCCCTGCCTTCTACTGTAAGGTATGCTCCGCCATGCTTCTTCTTATCCGGTTCAAAATAGGTGAAGCTCACCTGTGGATGAGTGGGAAGCTGCTCTCTGATCATCTGCAGCTTCTCATCAAGCCGCTCCTTCTCATTCTCATCCAGCTCTATCCACTGTTGTGTCAGTCTGCCCGTTTCATCAATGGCATCCTCATAGCCTGTCAGCGCTGCAAAAGGTGAAAACTGCGCTGCTCGGTCAGCAACCGGCATGGGAGTATGTGTGGCTGATACATGATGTGGCAGATTGATGATATCGTCATATCTGGTCATGCCTTGTGTCCTCCTATCTGACTGTTCCTCTGCACTGTTGTTGCCCCCTCTTCCAGATTCATCCCTTTCAGGATTGCATTTTTGCCGAATTTCTTCTTAATATCCAATACCGCCTGCTGCATTTTTTTCTCTTTTTCAAGCTCTGTCTCCTCAGCCCTGCGCTGCTGCTCTCTGGCCTCATAGTCGGTAAAAAGAGTGAGCTGCTCATATATCTCTTTCTTCTGCGCTGACTGTTCTGATACTACATGGTTAGCTGTCAGATTCAGACGTCTGATGAGCAGATTCGGATTGACAATTCTGTCATATAGCTCCATGACTGCCTCTGTAATCAGTCTGGTAGAAGAGGTAGGTCTACTCAGGTTCGCAGTGCCATGCGCATGCTTTGGCACCTGTCTTCCATAGCGGTCAGTTGTAACTTCTCCTTTGTATTTTCTTCGAATGTCAGGATTGGTCAGATTATCAATATCATACCCGACAGTCAATACCACCTGATCCGCCACCAGTCCCTTATCCACCAGATCCAGCACCAGAATATCTGTCATTTCCCGCACGACCAGTCTTGTCTTGTCATAATCATAGGCACAGTGAAGGACTTGCCCGGAACCGATACTGTTTGTCTCCGGTTTATAAGCTTTGATATCTGCAATTGTACATGGCTCCCAGCCCCAGGCATGGTCTATGAGAAGCTCCGCGTTGATTCCAAATATTTTGTATAGCAAGTCTTCATTATAATATTCATTGGCTTTCCCAAGAGAACATCGGGCAATATCTCCCATGGTATACAGCCCTATCTGTTCCAGCTTCTTCGCATAGCCTCTGCCCACTCTCCAGAAATCCGTAATCGGCTTATGCCCCCACAATAGCTTCCTGTATGAAATCTCATCCAGCTGCGCCACTCTCACTCCATATTCATCAGGACTGGCATGCTTCGCTTCGATATCCATAGCAATCTTACACAGATACAGATTCGTACCAATCCCCGCCGCTGCCGTAATTCCTGTAGCTGTATACACATCCTGAATCATCCGGGAAGCGAATGCCTGAGGCGTCAGCTTATATGTCTCCAGATACGGTGTTGCATCAATAAAGACTTCATCTATGGAATAGACATGTATATCCTCCGGCGCTACATACTTCAGATACACATTGTAGATTCTCGTGCTGTACTCCATATATAATGCCATTCTGGGTGGCGCTGTCACGTAACCAACGCCTAGGTCAGATGAATTAGCAATCTCTGCCGCATCGCAGGAAAAGCCGTGCAAAGCCCTCCCCGGTGCATGCTGCCTCCTCTCTGCATTGACCTCCCTGACTCTCTGAACTACCTCGAATAATCTGGCTCTGCCAGGAATTCCATATGCTTTCAAGGAAGGAGACACCGCCAGACATATAGTCTTCTCTGTCCTGCTTGGATCTGCTACCACGAGATTTGTAGCAAGTGGATCCAGACCTCGTTCCTTACATTCCACGGAGGCATAGAAAGATTTCAGATCTATTGCAATATAAATATGTTCCTTTGTCATTTTCGTATGCCTCCTTTTATAGAATCTTTTCTTTAGAATAGCATACCCTGAACAAATTTTCTATATCCATTCGAACAAAAGTTTTGCTTTCAGGCATAAAAATGGGAAGCCACCAGGCTTCCCACATCTTACATATTTACTGCATGATCCATTACATTTTGTACTTCATATACCGGTGCTGCTGAAATCTCAGTCTGTAGTGCACCTGCCTGCGCTTTTGCCCAAAACAGCATAAGCAGTAAAAGCAAAATCAATACCAATGCTTCCAACTTTCTGTAGATAGATTCACTCATCCCCATCACCATACCTTTCCATAATCAGTGAACTTCGAATTCTTTTTCCAAAGTCTGTCCCTCAATAACAGATTCCCGTAACTATATTAATTTCTGAATAGTTATCAGGTTGGTATAGTAATTGTACCATAATTTTTGAGTTTTGTATCTATTTTCTGAATTTTTCTATTGAGATTTTATAACATCTTTTTTGGTTATTCTGCCCAATAGACTTTGCTGCCTTTTTCATCCTTGGCAACCACAAGCTTACGGTCTATTTGTTCCTTTAATTCAGTAACATGGGAGATAATGCCGACCAGGCGCCTGTCCCCTGCCAGTTCATTGAGAATCTTAATGGCTTCTTCTCTGGATTCATCATCCAGCGAACCAAATCCCTCATCTACGAACATGGTATCCATTCTTACTTTACCTGCCGTGTTCTGTATCACATCTGCCATTCCAAGAGCCATAGACAGAGCCGCCATAAAGGACTCACCGCCCGACAATGTCTTAACATCCCTTGTCTTATCGTTGACGAGACTGTATACATCCAGGTCAAGTCCCACTGCGCCCTGGCTTCCCAGTTTGTCAAGGCTTCTACACTGTAGGATGAACTGATTGCCCGACATTTTTACCAGACGCTTATTGGCTTCACGGACAATGGTCTCAAAATACTTTCTCTGGATATAAGTCTGAAAATCCAGCTTTGCACTGCCAGACAGATTTCCATTGGCAGTTTTATCCAGATTACTGTACAATTCATACTCCTGCTTGAGAATCTGCCTTCTTTGAAATAATCCCTGCAATTTCTCATAAGCTTCCTGATTGCGGTGATTAATACCATATAGCTCCTGCTTTCTGGCTTCCAGCTGTTTACCTGCATTCTCCAGCTCTGCCTGCTGCCTGTGTAGTGTCTCTACATCTACAGGTTCTTTGCCTTCTACCTGGCTTTCATATTGTAACAGTGCTTCCTTATTTCTGACACATGTGTCATGATACTTGGTAAGCTCCTGCTCCAGCCGTTGTATCTGTTCTGTGGAAAGTCTGACCTTACCGTACTCTTCTACAGACTGGAACTTCTGCGCCTTTATTGCCTGCTCAAAAGCATTCTGTGCCTCTTTCCAGGTTTGCTGCAAACGCTGATTCTGCTCTTCTTCTGTCTGTTTTGCTGAAACGATCTGTGTCAGTGCATCTCTTGCCTGCTGCCACTTCTGCTGCACCCTGGCAAGCTTATCCTGTAAGTCCTTTAACCGCTCTTCTAATTGGTGAATCTGCTCTTTCGCCTCATCCTCATTCTGTAATTCCAGTTGTCCCTTCAACAGCTCATACTGGGCTTTGGCAGTTTCATAGCTGTTCTGTTCTTTATGAAGCTCTTCCTGTTTCTGAAGGAGTTCTTCCTTCTGGGCAGCAAGCTCTTCATTGCTCTTCGTTTCTTCCTTCTCCGCCTTCTCCCAGCTTTGCTTTGCCTTTTTTACCATATCCTGTGTTACAGGGGAATCAGATAAGGGCGCCTTATGAGGGTGAGAAGTGGAACCACATACAGGACAGGGACTTCCCTCTTCCAGCTGTGCTGCCATGATTCCAGCCTGTTGTGCAATAAAGCTGTCATTAGTCTGTTCATACAGATGCAATGCCTGAACTGCCTTTTCATGCATCTGCAGAAGCTGCTTCTGTAGTTCTTCCACCTTCTGCTGTTGTTTGGTAAGCTGGTTTTGAACCTGTCCTGTCTTTTGCTCTTGTCGTATCGCGGTTCTGTAATATTCTTGTGCCTGTTCATACTTGGGCAGGGCTTCTTTCAATGCTGCAATCTGCGCCTGAAGCTTTGGCTCCTGTTCCTGCTGCGCCTTTTTACCAAGCTCCTGCTGCTCTTCCCACTGAGCCAGCGCCTGACGTGCTCTTGGAAGTGTCGTTTCATATTGTGTCAGACGTTCATTGCTCTCTTCCAGTAATTTTCTGCAGCTGTTTGCCCGATTCTCTTCCGGGTATATCAGTGCAGCCTTCTTACCAAGCTTCAACTGATTGCTTCTCTGCTCATAGAGCGCACTCTCAGCCTCCAGCTTCTTCTGCGTTGTCCTCACCTGTTCCAGATGCCTGAACAATTCATTGATATGTTCTCCACGCACACTCTCTTCCCTGATCTGCTCTCTGCGTTTTGTATTCTCTTCCATCTGCTGACCAATCAGACTCTCTTCATCTTTTCCTGCCTGTCTGAGTTGTTCCAGCTCATTCATAAGGGGCTGTACGTCATATTCTGAGAATTGCAAAGATATCTCATCTTCCTTATGAATCGCCCGCACGCCGGATAATTGCATTTCACAGAATTTACGGTTATCTTGTAATTCTCCATAACACTTTTTCGCACGTTCATGTAATGCATCCTGTATCTGCCAATAGATTCTGGTATTGAATATCCTGCCAAATATCTCTTTTCTTTTATTGGATGGAGCCTGCAAAAGGCGCATGAACTCACCCTGAGCGATCATGGCAATCTGCGTGAACTGATCTGCATCCAGACCTATAATCTCAATAATCTTATCGTTAGTTTCACGCAATTTTCCTACAAATGCACTGCCATCCGGCAAAATCAGCTCTACTCCAGGCTGCTCTGTGGTTTCCTTGTAATTACCATCCTTGTCCTTACGTTTACTGATCCGGGTATACCTGGGGTTACGATGAATGCTGTATATCTGCTCTCCATAGGAAAAGGTAAATTCTACAAAGGTAGCCACATCAGGACTTGCATACTGGCTGCGCATGTCACTGCCCTCTCTGGCGCCGCCACTGGTTCTGTCGTAAAGGGCATAGCATATGGCATCAAAAATCGTGGTCTTACCCGCACCTGTATCACCGGTAATCAGGAAAATACCATGTGCATCCATGCCAAAGTCAACTGTTGCCTCCCCTGCATAAGAGCCAAAAGCAGACATTACCAACTTGATCGGTTTCACTCTGTCTCACCCCCTATTTTCACCAGTATCTCCTGTATAACTGCTTCCTCTTCTTCCGATAGAGGCTGCTGCTGCATGATCTGATAGAATTCCCGAAAAGCTTCCATAGGACTGGGAAGAGTCTCTATCTCCCCCTCCTGTCCAGACAGCAAGGCTCTGGTTCTCGTATTGTCCACAGTAATCTCCAGAATATGATCATATACCTCTTCCAGCGTATCCTTAGGGCGATAGGGTTCTTTCTCATCCGTCAGGGTAATGCTTACATAATCATGACAATTCTGTTCATTTCCTGCCTGCAGCAGTTCCTGCAAAGTACCTTTTATCTTTCTGACATCTCTGTCACAATTCAGAGTAATTGTCTCTATTACAGGTTCATTGCCCTTTTCTTCTAATGTTACCATGGTAATGGATTTGTTATGATGTTCCTCACTGACAGAATATTTCAAAGGTGTGCCACAGTATCTGATTCTTCCATTTCCTATCGTCTGTGGTCCATGAATATGACCTAATGCCACATAATCAAAGTCAGAAATGACACTCGTATCAATTGCATCCAGTCCACCAACTACAACGCCGGTTGTCTCTGAATCACACATCTGGGGCTGCTGTCCATTTGTCGTAAAGAACTGATGTGCCACAAGTACATTTCGTCTGTTCCAGTCTATCTCTTCTCTCGCTAGTATCCCAGCAAAAGCCTTTTCATAGTTCAATTCTGTCCCCTCCGGGAATAACTGACGTACATATCCAGGCTTTGTAAAAGGAAATAAGTAGAAATCCACTTCTCCTGCCTCGTCCTGTAATGTAACCCTGCGAAGATGCTCTTCCTCATTTCTTGGTGGCATAGTCGCGATATAGATATGATGCTTCTCCAGAAAAGAAGCCGCATATTGCAGTCTTTCCGGGCTATCGTGATTACCAGCTATAATCAATACTGGAATTGACGGCGTTATCTCAGACAACTGCACAAGGAAATCATCAAAGATGCGGTATGCCTCTCCTGATGGTACCGATTTATCATAAATATCACCCGCAATTACAATTACATCAGGTCTATACTCTTTCGCCTTTTCCACGATCTGATTCAGAATTGCCCGCTGCTCCAGCGCCAGACTATAGAAATGTAAATGCTTGCCTATATGCAGATCCGAAATATGAAATATTTTCATCGTCATTCTCCTTGTATTTATTTCCCGCTTAAAACATTCTTCCCTTCAAATGCAAATCCATATTTATAAATCCGCCCTTTGGGTATTCCTCTTGTTATCAACGCCGTTTCATACTTCTGGTTCTCCCCATACTGAATGACCATACCTTTCTGTATTCATTGCTCTACTTCTTATTATAGCCTATATCCTATGCCCGCGCAATGAACAGGTTGCCATTCGCATCCACCAGACTAACCGCAACACTGGCTTCATTGACTTTTTCTCCTGCTGCTGCCTTGTCAACAGATACACCCTCTGCCGGCTTTACATTAACTGTAGTTGCACTTGAAGCCGAACCTGTTGATAAGCTGCTGCTGTCCGAAGAGGAATCAGATGAACCAGTGGAATCTGATGAACCTGAAGCAGATGAACTTCCAGAATTAGAGCCAGCATTAAAAATTCCTGCTACAGGTAATTTAACAGAAGCCTCTGAATAATCACTTAATGCATTCTTAGATGCTGTAATTTAGCGTCTTATGTACTGCTACGAGTGTAGCGGGAGCGGGTCTGTGTTGCATTATTAAACCTGCACAATTCATCCCATTCTTTATACCTGTTTCGCAATTACCTATATCTGGGCTATTGCGAATAGCTTTTGTATTTAAAATATTATTTCATATTTTCACAATATGCACAAAAATTATTGTACATACTTCACATATGTCAATCCTTTTTGTGCATTCATGCTGTTATCCAACACCAACCGAGCAGATTACAGATTTTTCCTGATATTCTTTAAAGAATATCCTCCACATCCACGACTTTATACCCTTGCTCTATCAAGTCCCTGGCAAAAATTCCCTGTCCGGGGATAAGCTGCCCGGAAAATGTACCATCATAGATCTGCTTTACACCACAGGAAGGGCTTCTGGATTGCAAAATGACACACTCTATCTCTTCTCCTGCAAGTTCTTTCAGAATTAAACTACTGCCCCAATGAAACTCTGTATCCCTGCTGATTCCATCCCTGTCTGTTGCAACACCATTGACCAGTTCTACAGGGGTTCTGGGTGTTGGCAATCCTCCTGCGACTTCTGGACAGACTTCTATGACCTCTTTTCCCTCTAACCACTTATGAAGTTTCTCACTGTAATTATTGCCACCACTGTATTTACAATTGCGCCCCAACAAACACGCACTGACTACAACTTTTCCCATTTTAATTACTATTCCTTTCATGCCAGTTCTTCCGGTACAAAGGTATCTTTCTCGCATACCAGGTAAATATTCTGATTCATTCTCTTTTCAAAGTAATGCATTAACTCAATGTTGGAATCCCATTTATCTTGTGGGTAGGAACCATATCTTCTCTTTACATCGTTCATTCTCTCTTCAATATCGAGGACTCCATCTGCTCCCGCCAGGCTGTCGCATAATTGAATCAGCAGGTCATATTCATCATATACAGTTTCAACCAGTTTGGTTTTTATAAGTGTCAGTTCTTCTTGTGAAACGTCAAATTTTCCTATATATTCATCTACAGTGTGATTGTTGAACGAATGTGTCAGACAGATTTTGGCTGCTTCATCATAACCTAATGATTTCATATATGTATAACCATCTGAAACATGTCCCAGGTGTCTCGTTCCAAACTTTCTGCCTATATCATGCAATAATCCTAATATATAGGCTTTCTCAGAATCCATATCTCCACATGCACTGGCAATCTTCTCTGCACAATGCGCTGCTGTCAGGCAATGTCTTCCCCAGGGTCCAGGGTTACATGCTAACCCATCCCTGACCAATGCAATAGCTTCTTCTCTTGTCGGCAACATATCGTATTCCTTTCCTTACATTAAAAATATGTACTAAACGGGCTCTTTACATACATCTACCCATTCTGTATATGGTGTGTATTTCTCCATTTCTTCTATTGTCAGTTCAATGGCACTATTACTGCTTCCGCAGGCTGGAAATACCGTATTATACTTGCGAAGTGACTCATCCAGATACACGGTTACTCCATCTTTGATATCAAAGGGGCATACGCCGCCTACTGCATGACCAATTTTCTCAACCACTTCATCCGGAGTGAGCATCTTTGCCTTTTTGCCAAAATGCGTCTTGTATTTATGATTGTCTATTTTCATATCACCTGCTGTTACGATCAGAATCGGTTGATCCTCCACCATAAAGGACAATGTCTTGGCGATGCGTCCCGGCTCGCAATGGAGTGCCTGTGCTGCCAGCTCTACGGTAGCGCTTGACACATCAAATTCCATGATACGATCCTCTATCCCAAATTGCTGCATATATTTTCTTACATTTTCAATTGCCATTTAATAACCATGCCTTTCATACAAATTTATGTCTGCGCCCATTATAGCCTATATCTTGTCCCTATACAATCATAGCTGTCATAACTTTTCCTGAATTTGACAAGATATAGGCAAAATTCTATAATGTGTGTAACTATTTAGAGCCATGTAGACTGAGGTAGAATATGCTTGTTCACAAATATATTTGACTCAACTTATATGGCAATGTACCCCAATAAGCGGAATGCTATAAAACAGAGATTTTGCGCATGGAGTTGTAAATAGTTACATTGTTCAGCAATGTAACTCATAATTCCAGGAAAGGATAACCTATGTTACATCATCGAAAAATATTTGCTTTACTTATGATAACACTTCTGCTGTCAGGCTGCGCTTCTTCATCGCCTGTATCAGAGGTTGTATCCTTTGATGAATTCACTGACATTGAGTCTGAGAGCACTCCGGCGGCTTCCAACACGCCCATAGCTTCGGACAGACTCTCTATCACGGAAACACCAGACGGTTTTACTGTAACAGAAATGCCGGAAGAAGAAAGTACCTCCGCCTTTCAGGAATATGATATCACTCTTATGGCTGTGGGGGATGATCTGATTCATATGGGTGTTGTCTATACTGGCAAACAAAATGATGGTTCTTTCGATTTCTCTTTTCTGTTTCAGGGAATTACAGATTTTCTAAATAAAGCAGATGTGAAGATCATCAATCAGGAAACGATTATGGCTGGCAATCAGCTTGGCTTTCATGGATTCCCGCATTTTAATTCTCCTACGGAAGTGGGGGATGCCATTGCCAACGCAGGATTTAATGTAGTCTTGCAGGCAACGAACCATTCTGCCGATCAGGGCATTGATGGAATTGACAGCTGTGTCAGTTTCTGGAGAAGTCATCCTGAAGTTCTCCTAACAGGATTGCATGAGCCTGATAACCGAACGATTCCTACCCTTACTATAAAAGATGTTACCTTTGCTATCCTGAACTATACCTACGGACCTAACTACGAGATTGTATCCAATAAACTGGCTTCCCGCATGGAGCTTCTATGCGCACGTAATGAACAGACCGGAGCCATGGACTATACCACGATCAATCCTCAGGTTCTGGAAGACATCAAAACAGCAAAGGAACTGGCAGATATCGTAGTGGTATGTCCTCACTGGGGAACTGAATATCAGACCTCCCCTTCCTCTTATCAGCAGAAATTTGCCAGACAAATGACAGAAGCGGGAGCTGACTTAATCATTGGCGCCCATCCACACGTAGTACAGCCAATTGAACAGATTCAGACTGACAACGGCAACAGCTCTATCTGCTACTACTCCCTTGGCAACTACGTATCGACACAGCAAAATGGCAGAAGTATGCTGGAAGGTATGGCATGGGTCACCTATCATGTAGCCCAGGATGGCATCTCACTTCGGGAAAATAAGACGGGCGTTATCCCTCTGGTATGCCACTACACCAGCAGTCCTGTCAGGATTCAGAATATCTATCCTTTAGAGGACTATACACAGGAGCTTGCTTCCAGCCACGGTATCATCTCCTATGGCGGTATCTCCTTCTCTCTAAGTGACCTGCAGCAGTGGAGCACTGAAACCTTTGGAGACTGGGTATTAACAAAAGACGCTGTACTCTCAGATTAGAGGGTCCAGCGTCTTTTTCTATAACTTAATCTATTACATTCTTCACACCAATAAAAGTACTGTCATAATATATGTCACTGACTATGGTGCCTTTTCTGGAATTGGCTTCATGTACAATCTGTCCATTACCGATATAGATTCCTACATGGTTGCACTTGGAACCATTGGAAGAATAGCATACAATATCACCCGGCTGAATCTCGGATACGCTGATGCTTCTTCCATTACCGCCCCATTGTCCCTGCGGTGTTCTGCTCAATGAATACCCGAATTCTGCATAGATATAGCTGGTAAAGCCTGAACAGTCCGTACCTGATGCAAGGCTTCTGCCGCCATGCACATAAGGTGTTCCCAGATACTGCATTGCATATTGTACAATAGCACTCCGAAGCTCTGTATTCGTTGTATAATTTGTAGCAGGAGGTGTCACAACTATCGTGGTATTCTCAGGTGCTGTCTGTTCTGTATGGCCAGCCCTCTCCTGTAACTCCTGCAGCGCTGCCTGTTCAGCCTGTTCCTCTGCTATGGACTTGGCATAAATGAACTCTTCTTCTATCGTAATGAACTCACTTGCAACATAGCCTTCTGTGTTCTCTGTATATCGGATCTTCATCCATTCCTCACCATACTCTATGATCTGCGCCTTTTCCCCATGATCGATGTAGCCGATTCTGGATGCAGAAGTATCCGGCTCCTGCCGTACATTCAGACGGTCTGCCTGTACTACTGCATAATGGGTCACGTAATTGTCTATTACCTCTGCCGCTGCGTCTCCATAGATGAAGAATTCTGCCTTAATATAGCCTTCCACTTCACCTGATATGACCTGGAACCAGTCCCCGTCACTCTCCGTTGTGATGCTCTGCACCTGGGCTACAGAACCATCATACATCTTACCAACGATCTCGCCCTCTGTATTGGGAGTGCTTCTGACGTTTACATAATTGTTCACATCCGCTATCGCAAGATTGCTGTATTCATTCTCTGACTCGCCATGCGAAGCCTCACTGACAGCCTCGGCCTCCTGCGACTGGCGCTGCTCCTGTGCATAGCTCTCCAGTTCTGCTGCATCACTGTCTATGATGTCCTGTGCTATCGCTGCTTCTCCGGCTGCCAGACTTATCTGCCCTGCCTCTTCTTCCCGCTCAATTTCATCATTTATCTGTGCTACACCTGCTGTATAGCTTATATCCTGTTCACTTGTCTGTTCTTCTTCCTGTACTGCTGCCATATCCTGCTCCTGTGAACGGGCCACCAGCCCCATATCACAGGTCAGTGCCAGCAAAAGACAGGGAAACACTGTATATAATAATTTCACTTTCATCCTGACTTATTTTAAATCCTTTATTTCACTAACTATATCTTCTCATACGTTTCAATCACGCACTCAGCATCTATAAATTCCATACGTATTTCTTCATTGGGAATATATGCAGTCTGTCTGCTCTGATTATATGCCAGATATCCCAAATGGACAAGCAAAGTAAGTACATCATCCTTATTTCTGAATGTAATCATGTCATTTTGGAAAGTGGCAGTTCTTACATTCACCTCATCACCTGAAATCATAGCTATCACTGCGGTTTTAAGTCCATCAAAGTTTTTATTGATAAGAGGTATAATAGATTCATATGTGCCTGTCTGTGACCAGTAACTTTGAAATTCCCCTAACAGCATAAGGTTTACAACTGCGTTCGGATTATAGATATGATACTGTCCAAGCCTATAACCATCATACCACTTTTTGACTTCTTCATAATTATGTCCAAATCTTTCACACAGGCTGATTACTTCCTCTTGCGTAAATCCTACATATGGTGCAAGTACTGATGAACTTAACATAGTAAACTGGGTAAAATTGTTTAATGCTGACTGTGTTTTGAGTTTTTTTATCGGTAATATACCTGTTAAGTATGCCAAGGCTATATATTTTGTAGGCTCGACTCCCTTGAACATCCCCCGTAGAAATTTAATATATTCTTCCTGTACACGTTGATTGTTTGCTTCATCTCGAATAAGAACATCCCATTCATCAATAATGACAATAAATTTTCTGCCCGTTGCATCATAAATTCGTGAAAGCATATCAGGCAATGTAATATTTTCCTTTGGACAAATATCAGTAAAGGTTACTCTTAACTCATTTATCACATTCTCCGTGATAAATGAGACTACCTTTTCTACACTGCCCGCAGGTTCAATACACCATTGTACATCAAAATGTATCACGTCATATTTATTCAAATTTTCCTCATAAGAATCCTTTTCACTGATCTTCAGTTTGGAAAACATCTGCCTGGAATCACAGCCCTTACTGTAATAGGCTGTCATCATATTTGCTGTAATAGATTTCCCGAATCTTCGTGGACGGCTATTACAGATAAATTTGGATGTTGTATTGATCACACTGTTTGTGTATTCCAAAAGTTCTGTTTTATCTACATATATCTTCGAATCAAGTACATCCTTGAATGCACTGTAATCAGGATTTAAAAAACGTCCCATAGATGCTCTCCCTTCTAAAATACACTATACCACTACTATAACGGATTCTAAAGAAAATGACAACGATAAAAGCCGGCAGCTAAAAAGCTGCCGACCTCTCCTGTTTAGTCAAAATCAAATTTGGTGAATCTCTTCGCCATTGCACGGTAACGGAATCTTACCATTTCGTTCTTCTCCAATACATCCTGCTCATTGCCGGTGTACTGACAACGCATGCAATAGAATTCATCCTTTTCCTTATCATAGAACATATCAATATCCAGGTCTCTCATAAAGCAAGAGGGACATCTATAGTTTAATTTGCCTTTTCTACCTTGAGACATGTTGCAAATACCTCCTTATTTTTAAGAGTTGTTGTATAACCTAATGTTAACATTGGTGAGAATGCATAGCCTTCTTTTACATAGCCTGTGAAGTTCTTGCCTTCTGCTGTTAAGGATACCTTGGTATCTACAGGAGGAATTACTGCATATACTTCTTTTGCTCCAGCTACTTCTGCTTCTCTGCACTTGTAAGCATATTCGATTTCCTTAGTCTCTGTATCGCCTACGCACTTGAGAGTGATACCATTCATATTCTCAGAATATTCTGTTGTACCATAGCATGCAACCATGTACTCATTGATGGTAACTTCTGCATCAGGATTACTCATTTCCAGAATATTTCTTTCAATCCTGATCTCCTGGCTGCCTTCTACGAAATAGATCTTGGTCTGTAACTTCACTGTCAGGTCATAGAATTCGATATCTACAGGATCAAGTGTCAGGATACGTGTCTTGCCGACACCGTTCTCATTCTCAACTTCTGAGAAGTGAGCCTTGGTACGGCATAAGCACAGGTCAACTTCTTCGCCATTGTAGCATACCTTGGCACTACGGACAGTACCTTCACCTGCATAATGTGTGAAGTAACCTGCCCTGTACTTCTCCTGAATCAGGAAAGGATAGGAAGCATCCCATACGTGGTCTGTGCCGATACCTGTCTTCCACTCAAGCTTGGCAGCATAAGGACGAAGGTCAACGATAGCGCCGCCCTGATCCATATTGACACATGCACGCATGAATGGATCGCAGTACCAGAATAACTGCTTGTCTGATCCGTATAAAATATCTCTCCAAAGAGCACATTCAGGCTCTGTGTAGATCTTCTTATTAACGCCCTTCTTCTCTCTGTAGTAATCAGCGAACTCGGACATTGTCATATCAACAAGCTTGCCTTCCTTCTTGAGCTTACCATAATATTCGCAGCCTTCTTCATAAGACTTGAGCAGTAACTCATAAGGAGCTTCCCAACGTCCCATCTTATTCATCCAGCCTGGTCCAACGAACATCATGTTATATGCATAACCATTGTTGTACTTCTCAAGATCTCTGTACTGGTCGATCAGGTTATATAAATATGGGAAATCCCATGTCTTGGAATCATAGATCATACCACGAAGTACGTTCTGTGGATGTGTACCAAAGTTAGATCCATTACCATCATAGCATGCAATCAGGTCTCTTGACAGATGAGGGATTGCTACAATACCGGAATCCTCTGCTTCATTGGCAGCAGGTGCATGTGTATTCTGCTTGGAAGGAATCCATGGAGCCCATGGGCCGCCATCCATAAAGGTATACCAGGAGTTGTTACAGGTATGATAAGCCTTAGGACCTTCCTCCCAGCATGTAGCAACTGCACATTTTACCATAGGATATTTACTCTTAATATAGTTAGTCAGATCAGCATCCATATAGTAGGAACCTGTTGATTCCGGATAGAAGCCGAATCTTTCATGGAATTTGCCGAATACATCATCCACGATAGACATCTTGTCTTCCATAGAGAACATCCAGATACAGAAATCCTTGGTCTTATACTTCTCACGGAACTCTGTACAAGGAAGACCTAATAAAGTAAGGGCAATCTCATCACCGTACTTCTCATGATGTTCCTTAGCGATTTCTACAGCTTCATCATTGAAAAGGCTGGCATATGTCATCTGAATGGTTGTCTTCAGACCGTTCTTATGCGCACATTCCTGCTGTGTCTTGAAAATATCAAGACTTTCTGTTAAAAGTGCCTTTCTTCCAATGTCCTCTGCTTTGCCGTGTCCGGTTACCTTCTCTGCATACTCAGGAACCATCTCCGGACGATGAATAATGTTTACTACAAATTTATCCACTGTTCTACCTCCTTTTATGTGGTGCCGCTGTTGCGGCGTTGATTACTTCTTCTATATTTTAAAGAGCATCAGATGCCCTTAAAATCAAATTCCAGTTTAAGCGGTCTGGTCACATCAATCAGATATTCTTCATGAGTCCTTGCTCCCCAGCTGTCATCACCGGCTACACCCATCTGCTGTAAGGCAACTCTTACTACTGTATAGTAAACAGGCGGCAGTTCATAACTGTGCATTGCATTCTCCAGCTCATGTGGTGTATAGGGAAGTGCGCTAAAGCTCAATTCCTTACCGCTAAATTCTATGCCTCTGCCGAGATTATCCGTGACGCTGGCACGTCTTACGTGGGTATGATTGCCACATTCCTGTGGAACCAGATACTGTGCGATATTATCAGCAACCTTATTGTGATGGATGCCAAGCTTACCGCCTCTTTCACGGTCACAGTAAGTCTCTGCCGGTCCATATCCATACCAGGTCAGGTTCTCATAATCTGCATCAAATTTGAATAACATACCAAATTCAGGCATATCATGTATTCCCTTAGGCGGATCATAACTTAACGCAGTGTGTACAGTGCCGTCTCCTGTAACAGTGTATGCCACTTCACAGGATGACTCAGGTGTTGTCGGCAGATAATATGTGTAAGTTACTGTTACCTTATCTGTCTCCTGCACAATCACCGGATTTGGCTCCTTTGAACCAGGTATGCCGTTTAGCTGATACATACTTGCCAGCTTCCACTGTGCATAACGGAAAGGCATCTGATTGCCGTTATCATTATCTGTCGGTGCTCTCCAGAAGTTAGGCTTCGGGATAGCCTTGATCATTTCTCTGCCTCCATATACATAGGAAACCAGTCCTTTTCCACCTTTATCAAAGAGCACTTCAAAATGTTCACCCTTAATACCTAAGTTGTAAGTACCATCTGTAACCTTCATATAGGACTGGAGTTTTCTCTGCTGGGGTGCTTCTATCTCATAGATACCCTGTCCGAAAGCTACCTCATGGCCACGCTGTGCCCAGAGTGTATCTTCCTTTAATACAAAGGAAACTGTTACAACATATTCTCCGGCATCTGTTGCCATCCAGGGTTCTTCCTTGCTCCATGGTGTCAGATATCTCCAACGAGGAAGCTGATAAGTCTGCTGACTCAACGGTTCTACTCCGATATCCACCTTTGTATCTGCAATCTGCCTGCCATCAAGTGTCAGACTGATCTTACAATCGTACACGTCTGTATTTGTGAAAAGATTCTTATTGATAACAGTAAACTGGTCATCCTGAATCTGGATTGAGATATTCTGATAGTTGAATTTCACTTCCTGCATCTTCGGAGAAGGCATACGCTCACCGCCGTAAGCAATACCATTTCCACTGAAATTATAATCGCAGGGACGATCATCAAAATCACCGCCATATCCCAGTACTTCCTTACCGTATCTGTCCTTATGATAGATAGACTGGTCAATGTAATCCCAGATAAAGCCACCCTGGAATAAAGGTTCTTCATCCGTCAGGTCTGTGTATTTATGCATACCACCGCAGGAATTACCCATAGCATGTGTATATTCACACAGAAGATATGGCTTGCTTCTGTCTTTTTGCAGGAAATCCTTCACATATGCAGCACTTGGATACATACGGCTCTCCATATCAGAAGTATCATTATATCTGCGGTCATTGCATACGCCTTCATAATGTACCAGTCTTGTATCATCTAATGCATGGAAAAGCCTGGACATTTCATAGATAACAGAACCGCCAAAGGATTCGTTACCGCAGGACCAGATGATGATGCTTGGATGATTCTTGTCTCTCTGATACATGGAATTTACACGGTCAAGCAGTAAGTCCTTCCATTCCTGTCTGTCACCGGGTAATGCTTTCTCGATAGGCCATACACCACGACCTACCATGTCCCACATACCATGAGTCTCCATGTTGCACTCGTCGATCAGATACAGTCCATATTCATCACAAAGGGCATATAATGCTGAATCATTCGGATAATGGCTGGTTCTGATAGCATTGATATTGTTGCGCTTCATTGTAACAATATCCCGTAAAAGCTCATCATGATTCGGCACACGACCTCTTCTGGAACTGAATTCATGACGGTCAACGCCCTTGAAGACAATACGCTTGCCATTGAGCTTCATGATACCATCTTCAATGGCAAATCTACGAAATCCCACTCTCTGGGGAATCAGTTCCTGCAACTGCTCCTGATTATCTGTGACCTGAATCATCAGATCATACAGATTAGGCTGCTCTGCACTCCATAACGCAGGCTGTTCTATTGTCAGCTCTACAACAGTGCTTTGTCCGTCCTTAAGCTCTACCTCTGTTCTTGCTGCTTCCTCACCCTGTCTGGTAAGAATCAGTTCAGCCTTACCATTACCGATTGCTTCCAGTACGATTTCCAGATTACCTCTATCGTAAGTATCGTTTAATATCGTCTTGATTCTGATATCACTGACATGCGTGTCAGGAATGCTGTACAGATACACATCTCTGAAAATACCTGAGAAACGGAAGAAATCCTGATCCTCACACCAACTGCCGGATGTCCACTTAAATACCTGAACAGCCAGCTTGTTCTCTCCCTCTTTCAGATAAGAGGTCAACTCGAACTCGGAAGGAGTAAAAGTATCTTCACTGTAGCCTACATAGCTGCCATTACACCAGAGTGCAAATCCACTCTCTACACCCTGAAAAGACACAAAAAGCCTTTTGCCCTGCATGTTTTCAGGAACTGTGAAATATTTCACATAGCTTGCAACAGGATTGAACTGTGTAGGAATCTCCCCCGGTTCAATCGCCTCATGCCCATCCCAGGGATACTGCACATTCACATACTGAGGCTTGTCGTAGCCCTCCATCTGAATATGTGCCGGAACACGAATGTCTTCCCAGCCCTTACAGTCAAAGTCCTCTGCTTCAAATCCAGCTGGTGCTTCTGCAAGATTTCTGGCATACTGGAATTTCCATAAGCCGTTCAGATTCTGTCGGAAACTTTCATTCTTTTCTGCCAGTTCTCTATGATTTTTATAATAATGATGATCCGAATGTGCCTTTACGCGATTTTGTGCAAAAAAAGCCGGATCTTTAATTTTACCGTAGTCAAATTTCATTTCGTACCATACCCCCAATTATGCTTTGAGGTCTTATAATCACTACTTTCCTAACTGATCTGATTATAACACCCATACCCAGTTCATTGTTTCTATATACACTTGTAAAATGTGCATTTTCAACCATTACATATCCTTTTTGTGCTACCATCCCTTTAGGGCGGATATCCTGTATTCCTGCAGCTTCCCTTCGTGGTTGTCCGGCCTCTTCTTCCACTGATAAGGCGATGTGCCTATGATCTTACGGAAATTGCGGTTAAACGTAGACTGTGTGATAAATCCCACCTTCTCAGCTACCTCTTCCATGCTGATATCCGTTTTATCAATCAACTCGCATGCTTTCTTCACCCGGGCGAAGTTCACATACTCGATAGGAGTCATATTCATTTTCTCCTGGAAAATCCGCCTGAAATGTGTCTCGCTCATATGGCACTGCTGCGCCAGATCGGCAATCTTGAAATCATCCTGATAATGCTGTTCTACATAATCAATGGCATTTTCCAGCTGAAGCCCACTTGCCTTGATATTGCTGTTCACGCCGCTTCTTCCATTGAAACGGGCAATTTCATGCAGCAGGGCATATGCCATTCCCTTTACGCATTCCTGATGATACTGTGCCTTATTCCCCATCTCTTCAAAGATCGTTCTGACCAGTGTTACCAGTATGGGATTATCTTCCGCCTTGATAAAAAAGGCATTTCTATTGATTGCTTCTATAAGCTCTCTGGTCTCTGGTGCATTCTTTCTGCCACTGATCCCGATAATCTCCTCCGGGTTCAGATACAGATATTCCCAGAAAGCCGGAACTTCCTGGTCACTTCTGGTCACATGAAGGAAATTCGCCGGAATGCAGGATATCATTCCCGGTGCAAACCGGTAGAAATCCTCTTCCAGTACCAGATCTCCTTCCCCATAATGGCATAATCCTATCTCCAGAAGGTTATGAAAATGCTGATTATCAATATTCTCCCCATAGACCTGAATCCATTTATTGCCCATGAGCGCCAATACAGGCTCATCCTGTGGCAATTCATAGAATCTGAATTCTGCCGGCTGCTTTTTCTTTTTTGCCATAGTAATCCTCATTTCCCACACATGTATTTATCGTGTGGATTCCCTGTACACTACTTCATAACCTGATAAGTTCCTGCCCTTGACTTCCTTGCCCTTGATAAAGTCCAGCAATACGGAGCACGTAAGCGTTCCCAATGCCCTGTCATCAAAAATCAGCGAAGTAACTGCCGGTTCATGATTCCGCAGTAACGTACTGTCATAGAAGGAGGCCACCTTCATCTGTTCCGGTACTTTAACATGTGTTTTATCCAGTATCTGCAGTACGATAGAGCAGATCATATCATCCATACAGACAATACACTGTGTTCCCCTCCTGACCAGATTATGCACTACCTGCTCTATCTGCTCAGGTGTGATGCAGTCGTCATAAATAAGATTTTCTTCCAGAGGAAGCTTCATATTGCGAAAAGCATCTTTATACCCCTGCAGTCTCGTTCTGTTGACTACATAATCATGGCTGCCTCCTATCAGTCCGATCCGGTTCATCCCCTTCTCAAGAATCCCCATGACCAGCTCGCAGCAGGCTGCCTTATGGTCATTGTCTACCTGCAGGATATCCTCATCCTTGCTGGTTCCCATCAGCACAAAGGGAATCTGCTGTTCCTTTAAGAAAAGCGCAGCCCTGTCCCTCACCACAGAACGGCTCAATATGACACCATCTACTTTATGATTGGCAGCCATGCGTTCCAGATTGGTCAAATGGCTGCCTAACGTTGTTACAAGCATCACATCATAATCCTGTCTGGAAGCCTCCTCACAGATGCCCTGCATACTATTCTGGAAGAAAGGCATATCCACAAGATTACAGTCGCCTGGAATCACCAGAGCAATATTATAAGTCTTCTGCTGCGCTAACCCCTTGGCAATTACATTCGGCTTATAATCATTCTGCTCTATGTATTCCAGTACCCTGGTCCTGGTCTCCTCACTGATGCGCCCCTTACCGGAAATGGCACGGGATACCGTCGTTTTGGAGACAGAAAGAGCCTCTGCTACATCTGCTATTGTGATTTTCCTGTTCTCTACCCTTTCGTTTCGGAATGTATCCATATTACACCAATGCATGAATAAATCTGTCAAATGCTGCTGCGCCTTCTGCGTTGCGCTTATATACACCGGCATGCTCTAATACCTTACCAAATACAATACCGACTTCCTTCTGCAGAATGTCCATAATGGTATCTTCATTTACCTGACCTGCATATTTAGGAAGGAATTCGTCTACCCAGTCTGCATGCTTCTCAAGCACTTCATCCTTGCGGATATCTTCGCCTGCAACAATTGCCCTGGCAAGCTGCTCCAGTTCACCCTTGAGACGGGAAGGAAGTACTGCAAGTCCCATGACTTCGATCAGACCGATATTCTCTTTCTTGATGTGATGAAGCTCTGCATGGGGATGATATACACCCAGAGGATGTTCCTCGGTTGTAATGTTGTTGCGAAGTACCAGATCAAGCTCATAATTATCACCGCGCTTTCTGGCAATCGGTGTAATGGTATTATGAGGTTCTCCATCTGTCTCAGCATAGATAAATGCCGCCTCATCTGTATAACCACGCCATTTTGCAAGAATTACATCCGCAAGCTCAATGATTCTGTGATAATCCTTGTGAGACAGTCTGATAACTGACATAGGCCACTTAACGATACCTGACTGGATATCTTCATAGCCTTTTACAGTAAAGGTTCTCTCTACAGGAGCCTTCGCCATGGCAAATTCATAGTTTCCACCCTGGAAATGGTCATGGCTGAGGATAGAACCCCCAACAATAGGCAGATCTGCATTGGAGCCTACGAAATAATGAGGAAACTGCTCTACAAAAGAAAACAGCTTCTCAAAGGTCTTATGCTCGATCTTCATTGGAATATGCTGGCTGTTAAATACGATGCAGTGCTCATTGTAATATACATAAGGAGAATACTGGAATCCCCACTTCATACCGCATATTTCAATAGGAATGATTCTGTGATTCTGTCTTGCAGGATGATTTACTCTGCCTGCATAGCCTTCATTCTCGATACAAAGCTGGCATTTGGGATAGCCGCTCTGTTTTGCAAGCTTGGCTGCTGCAATCGCCTTAGGGTCTTTCTCAGGCTTGGACAGGTTAATGGTAATGTCCATTTCTCCATACTCTGTATCAGCCTTCCACTTCATATCCTTCCTGATACGGTATCTTCTGATATAATCTGTATTCTGGCTGAATGCATAATACCAGTCTGTTGCCGCCTTGGCGCCTTTTTCCTCATATAATCTGCCAAACGTATAAATAACATCTGATGGTCTTGGTACTAAGCTTCCCATGATCCTGGTATCAAATAAATCTCTGTATACAACGCCCTCGCCTTTTAATAAGCCTTTTTCCTGTGCATAATCCAGCATTTCCTTCAAAGTCTCTTCCAGTGGGAATGTGGTCACATCCTCTACTTTGGTAAAATTCTCAGGAGTAAATTCTCTGTCATATTCTTCCAGCTCGAATAATTCCAGCAATTTGTTTACTGTATAAATAATGTCTGCTTCATCTACCAGTCCGCTGGATACCCCATAACGGACAAGGTCTGTAATATTCTGTGTAATCATGGCGTAATGCCTGCCTTTCTTCTATTCCTTTTCAAAGTCTCTGTAGTTTTATTACAGTACGGATGGACCATCACCAATCTCTACTACATAGAAATCTGCTGCATAACCAATCTTCTCTTTGTATGCCTTGCCTACATTCTCAATGAAAGCAGGTACTGCTTCTTCTTTTACAATGCTGACTGCACAGCCGCCAAAGCCTGCACCGGTCATACGTGCACCGATTACGCCCTGCTGCTTTAATGCTTCTGCTACCAGTGTATCAAGCTCGATACCTGTTACTTCATAGTCATCACGCAGAGAGTCATGGGAAGCAATCATAAGCTTGCCAAACAGCTCCAGGTCATTATCCTTTAATGCCTTAACAGCCTTGATAGTCCGCTGGTTCTCGTATACAGCATGCTTAGCCCTCTTAATCTTGACAGGATCACCGATGAGTTCCTTATTTGCTTCAAATTCCTCTTCTGTCAGCTCACCAAGAGACTTGATGGAGAGCTTTGTCTGTAATGCTGCAAGTGCTGCTTCACACTCACTTCTTCTCTCATTGTACTTGGAATCACCCAGACCACGCTTCTTATTGGTGTTAAGAATAACAATCTTGGCACCCTTTAATACGATAGGTGCATATTCATAGGAAAGGTCAGCAGTATCCAGGAAGATTGCACAGTCCTTCTTACCCATGGCAATTGCAAACTGATCCATAATACCACAGTTTACGCCGTTGTACTGGTTCTCAGAGAACTGTCCGATCAGTGCCAGATCCTGATTGGTTACATCAAATCCGAATAACTCTTTCAGGATAAAGCCTGTCAGGACTTCGATGGATGCTGATGAAGAAAGACCTGAACCATTTGGAATATTGCCAAAATACAGAATATCCAGTCCCTTATCTACCTTATAGCCCTTCTTGCCAAAAGCCCATACGATTCCCTTTGGATAATTTCTCCAGTCTCCATCTTTCTTAGTCTCGATATCAGCAAGTCTGCTCTCACCTACTCCATCTTCTTCAAAGTTCATGGAGAAAAGGCATAACTTGTCATCATCACGAAGTCTTGCAACTGCATATGTACCGATTGTCAGTGCGCAGGGAAATACGTGTCCACCATTATAATCTGTGTGCTCACCGATCAGGTTCACACGGCCTGGTGCAAAATAAACGCCAGCTCCCTTGGAATCTCCAAATACTTCTTCAAATTTCTTTAACAGTTCCTGTTTCATTTTCGTTCCTCCAATTTGTTTTATAGTTTTATGTTAGTTTAAAATTAATCTCTTATTTAGGCTGATAATCTCTGATGACCTTCAGTGATGGAAGTGCATTGCCTCCATAATCAAAGAGTGCCTGATTCGCCCATTCATTACCACATGGACCTGCTTCCTTGATATATTCCAGTGACTCCGGTGTTGCCCAGCCGCTTCCTGCAACAGGCAGCCATGCCGGCTCCCAATAGAAGAAACCACGTCCTCTGTTCTCCGGGACCTGCTCCAATACCTCCAGAAAAGCCTTTAGGAATTCGCACTGTCCTTCCTTCGTCATAGGGAAAGGTACTTTCTCACATAAAGCAGGCTTGGTCGCCATGCCTTTTCTATCCTCCGGCGCCAGCTTCTCATAAGCTGCATAATCCTCCACTGTATAACCCATGGATACTTCTGCAATCACAAGATCCTTGCCGTAACGCACTGCGATATCGTTCATGTTATTTTTCAGAGCGTTCAGATCCCCATGCCAGAATGGATAGTAGGATAAACCAATGATATCGAAATCTTCCCCTCGCTTCGTATAGTTATCGAACCATTCCCGATAAAGGGCATTGTTACCACCATTATCCAGATGGATCATGATCTTCGTCTCAGGACTTGTCTCTCTCACTGCACGGATACCCGCACTGACGAAACGAGCTATGTTATCATAATTAGGCACCTGTCCTTCCGGCCAGAGAAGACCATTAGACAGTTCGTTACCAACCTGTACCATATCAGGACGTACACCCTCTGCAATGAATTTGCGCATATTCTCTTTGGTAAAATCATATACAGCCTGTTCCAGCTGTTCTGCATTGTAGCCGACCCATGCCTTGGGCTTGCGCTGTTTGCCCGGATCTGCCCAGAAGTCACTGTAATGGAAATCCAGCAGGAATTTCATGCCTGCTGCCTTGACACGCTTCGCCATACGGAGTGTTACTTCATAATCAGTGTTACCTGCCCCATAAGGCTTACCATCCTCTGATCTGGGATCATTCCACAGTCTGAGCCTGATATAATCGGAGCCATATTTCTTCAATATCTCCAGCAGGTCTCCCTGCTTGCCTTCATCATAAAAGACTGCACCTAACTGCTCAATCTCGTCCATTGATGATACATCCATGCCCTTGATATATTCTAACATCCTGTTACCTGTACCTTTCTGTCGGTTATATCTAAATATTTTCATGCGCAACCGTTTGCGCTTTGTTAAATTTATCATAGCAAGTCACATGGCATCCGTCAATAGATTTTTTATGCAAAAAACATGGACTTATCGTTCAAAAAAAGCCCTCTGCCATATGACAAAGGGCCTTTCTCTCATTTCTCAATCGCCTGATTCAGATTATCTTCTATTTTATCTAATATGTGTTCCAACGTCTCCAGTTCTTCACTGGTCATACCGGCTTTCATAATTTCGTCCGTCATCTGGAATATCTCCAGCACCCTATCTGCCTTTCTGTTCCAGAAGTTCTTCATGGTCGCCTCTTTCCATGATCTCACCCTTTTCCAATACCATGATTGCATTGGAGTTTCTGACCGTAGAGAGTCTGTGGGCAATGACAAATACCGTTCTGCCCTCCATGATTCCATCCATTCCCTTCTCAATGAGCCGCTCTGTTCTTGTATCAATAGAGCTTGTTGCTTCATCCAGAATCAGTACAGGCGGCTTGGCAATCGCAGCTCTTGCAATTGCGATCAACTGCTGCTGCCCCTGTGAGAGATTGCTGCCATCCCCATATAACATGGTATCATATATTGAAATGGTCAATATTGGAAAAAGAATAGGACTGATCTGCATTGGTTACACCATAGTCGATCAGATCTGCCATCAACATTCGGCTGTGTCAAGTCTTATTATCCTTCCTGTCTCTGCCATGACTCTGTGTGAGATAGAGATAACAGTTCTGTTCTCGCTGACTCTCTTCAAAGCCTGCAAGACTGCCCTCTCCGTATCAGCATCCAGATTTGCCGTGATCTCATCCAGCAGTAATAGCTTCGGTTCTGCTGCTGCCGCACGGGCAATGGATAACAGCTGCCATTGTCCCTGTGAAAAGAGTTCCGGCGTACATATCGTATCATAGCCATGCTCCAGATTCATAATGGTATCATGTAACCCTGTCAGTTTCGCTGCCTTTATTACCTGCTCCATGGTTATTGCATCATCATAAAGTGTGATCTGCTCTTTCACAGTTCCAGAAACCATATGAAATGACTGCTCTACATAGCCAAAAAGCCTGCGGCGCTCATTGGCTGAAATATCTGCTGTCTTTTTCCCCTGTATCAGAATCTCGCCTTTTACCGGTTCATACAGTCCAAGAAGCAGCTTGAATATCGTGCTCTTGCCGGCGCCGGTCCTGCCGGAGAGTGTCACCTGTTCTCCCTCCTGTACCTGAATATTGAGATGTTCCAGCACCATATGATCGTCATAGCCAAATGTGACATCTTTTAACTCTACAAAAGGCATATTCTGTGTGTACGTTCCCTCTGACCGGGATTCATTGTTCCTAACCTCAGGCAGAGTCAGAAATTCATTGATTCTGCTGACACCTGCAATGGCTGACTGAATGGTCTGAATCTCCATACCAAGGCTTTCGATAGGTGTAAATATCTGTGAAATATAGTTAATAACTGCCACTGCGGTTCCCGCTGACATACCAAACAGTACAAGCACCTGCTGATTGCCGGAGGCTGAGAACAGCATGACTACAGCTACTACGATGGCATTCAGGATCAGAATGACCGGTGAGTATACCGCATCGTAGAAGTTCGTCTTTTCCATTGCCTGATAGCTCTCTTCGATATACTGGTCATATCGCTTCTCCATATACGCTTCCTTACCAAGGCTGTGAATGGTACGGATATTGTGCAATGTCTGTGGTACATGCCCGGATACACGGCTTACTGCCCTTCTATTCTCAATCTGCGCTGCCAGCATATTCTTCTGTACATGTCTCGTAAACCAGAAGAGAAAAGGCAGCAATACAATAAGCACAAGCGCCAGTCCCTTATTATGAAACCATATGACAGCAAGAATACTGATGATCTTGCAGGCATCTGCAAACATACTGATAATACCTGATGTGAACAGATTCTCCACCGTATCCACATCCCCTACGAATCTTGATACCAGTGAGCCAGGCTCCTGATGATTGATCGAATCTGCTGACAGGCGTATGAATTTCGCCATCAGACGGCTTCTCAGTGTATGTGTGATCTTTTGTCCAAAGACTGTCAGAAGTCCTTCTCTTGCCGATTCCATAATGCCCGTCAGTACCAGCAGTCCAAAATACAGTACGATTATTCCTATATTCACCTGCTGCCCCTGTGTCAGGGAATCAACCACGTCTCCCAGAATCAATGGTGGCAGAAGTGCAGTTACAATGGCAGTGCAGACCGCAACCAGAATTCCAAGAGAAAGCCATTTCTTCTCCCAGACTGTATGCATGACTATACTGCCTGCTGTTTCTTTATTTCTGCTCATCTGCCTCGCCTCCTTCCTGTGCACGGTAAATTGCCGCATATTCTGGCTCCTTACTCATCAGTTCTTCATGTGTTCCAGCCGTTACACGTCCATTCTCCATCCAAAGCACCTGATCTATCTGTGGGAATAAATATAATCTGTGAGAAATCAGTAATACAATGCTGTCTTTTGTCAAATTCTTCAAATTCGCAAATATCTGCTCTTCTGTCCTTCTATCCAGTGCCGAGAACGGATCATCCAGAATCAATACCGGCTTCTTATGACACAATGTCCTTGCCAGTGCCAGTCTCTGCGCCTGTCCACCGGAAAGTCTGACGCCGCCGCTCCCGACATGGGTATGAATACCCTCTTCCATCTGGGCAACTTCCTTGTCAAAGCACACCATTTTCAAAAGTTTCTCAATATCTTCATCCTCTCCCATAAGGATATTATTCTCAATACTGTCATTGAACAGCTCCGGGTCATGCCCCAGATATCCAATGATGCCTATACGTTCTCTGTCGTCCAGCCCGCCTAATTCCTGATTCTTGAAACGGATGCTGCCCTCATAAGGATATTCGCATAGAAAAACCTTACCAAGTGTAGATTTACCACATGCCACAGGACCTGTAATTCCTATGATCTGTCCGGGCTTCGCCGTAAATGACACATTTTCCAGAATGCGTCCACCAGTCGGGTAGACAAAATCAACATGTGACACCTGTAATTCTCCTGCCTGCTGCACCTTGCAAGGTTCCTCTTCTTCTACCAGCTTCATTAAAGGGCGGATTCTCTTCCAGGATACCTGTGCCTTATGCACTGCGTTGAACAGCTTGGCTGCACTGGAGGATTTCACTGATAATTTGGTAAAACATGCAAGAAACGTTGCAAAGGCTGCCACATCCCACTTCGTCCATCCGATTCCCAGTACATTCCTGCCGCCAAAATACAGGATAAAGAATACTCCTGCCATGGAAATAATACGGTATATGGGAGGCATCACACTGTTCCAGATATTAGCACGGACAGCACTCTTCTCATAATCATTCAGATTCTGTTCGTAGGCATCTCTTCTCTCTTCCTCACAGCCAAATACTCTGTAAGTGATGGCATTGCTTGCTCTGTCCAATGTCGCAGCACTTAATATTCCTGACTGCTCTTTGTATGCTGCTCCGCCTTTCTGTACCTGGACTTTCATCTTCTCCGCTACAATAAACGAAATCGGTGGGAAAAGCATGCACAGAAGTGCCAGTCTCCAGTCATACCATAACAGCATACCTGCATAGGCTGACAGTGCTACGCCTGTATCAAAAAGCTCCGTAGTGAACTTACGCATCCCTTCCACGCAGTCGTCTACATCCAGAATCGCCTTAGTCAGTACATTACCTGTTCCTTCTTCTTCCAGCTCTGTTCTGTTCTTATGTATCAGACAGCCATACAGAATCCGCTTCATTCTGCGATTCACATTGTTGGCAAAACGTCTGACGTAGAATCTCTTGACATAACGAGATACCTGTACGACTGCAATGGCTGCTACATAGCAGATGACCAGTACAAGCATATCCGAGAAGACCTTGGTGCCACCCAGAATATCTACCAGATACCCTGTCATTTTACCCTCGAACCACGGTCCCGCCAGGAGTCCCAGGTTATAGATCAGCCCTGATATGGTTACTGCCAGAAGCACAACCCATTCTTCCTGAAAATAAGAAAGAATGCGGTCAGCCCTGAATGCTGCTTTATTCTTCACGTCCTTCGCCTCCCTTATCAATCAATGCCGATACATCCGGGAATCCTGCCCGGCTCTGTCTCTTGGAACGCCAATATAACGTATCCAGAGTCTTACAAAATGCCTCTTTCTCCTCCTCTGGCAGCTCTGCCAGAAGCCATTCATAGAAGACACCCTCTATGTAAGCCTTAGAATTCTTCAACTTCTCTGCTTTCTGTGTGGCATACAGCATCTGGCTGCGCCCATCATCAGGATTGGGCTTGCGTATCAGATAGCCCTTCGCCTCCAGACTGGCGGCTCTCCTTGCTGCTGCTCCCTTATCAATCTTTAACTGCTCACGCACTCCCGCCTGAGTAATCCCCGGATTGTGCCGAATCAGATGAATGAAGTCAAACTCCGCTGTTCCAATTCCATCTTCCTTCATCGTCTGCACTGTGAGCTTATTGACTTCTCTTGCAATCTTTGTAATCTTTCTACCCGTCTCGTCCATATGAAACCTCCTACACGAAATAGATGTACCTACATCCATTTAGATGATAGTACATCCATTTTAGGATGTCAATATATAAGACTTTCCTATTTGTATCCGTCTTTTATATTGAATCACTCTTATTTTTTGAAGTTAAATATACCTCAACTGCATTTATTATCATTTCTGCTGTTTCTATCTGTTCAAAGGCTTCATCCTTTGAAGCAATATAAAAATCATCATAATCACTTTTTTCACGTTTTTGTTGCAATCTGGCAATACGTTTTCCAATTTCCCGGTTAAATTCACCCTGTGCAACATAATTCTTATTAAAATGCGCTATTACATCTTTATGCCTTTTAAAGTCAATCTCGCTTAATGCCAGTACTGCCTTAATTGCATAAAAAGCAGCATAATATGAACGATTTATGGAATCTTTATAATGATTCCCTTCAACACAATCTCTGGCAACAGTTAATGTTTCTTTTGCCTGATTCATTCTATATTGGCTTAATTCAATTTTCTTATTTTCCACTTAAAACTACTCCTTCTTTTTCAACATTGTTATAAAAGGGTAATGTTCCCAGCCAATACTTAAATATATCTTCATTCTTAATGATTACAGAAATATCTACACCGTAATCCATAAGGAAATCATAAGCGATATCATATATATCATTTTCTATTTCCGTAATCTCTTTATCTGAAAGAGTGGTCAATATCATAATATCAATATCGGAGTTTTCTTTATTATCTCCTCTGGCATAAGAGCCATAAAGCAATACCTTAATTAGTGATTCTCCAAAATATTCTTCGATTCGTTTTGTAAAATCCTTTAATATTTCTCCAATTGCATAATTCATTGACTCACCCCAATTCATTTTAAAGTTATAACCAACTTGAATATAGTATACCACACTATTGTTCAATACTTCTTTAGTTCTCTCAAAATATTTTAAAACTGCGGGAATAACTTACTTCTGCCTTTTGGGGTCATGACCGGTATGGCAAAAAGCACCGCCTTGCAGACATTATCTGCAATCATGCATAACCATACCGCCCGCAGATCCAGTCCCCATACCTTCACACACAGAAATGTCAGCAGGATGCGGATGCCCCACATACTGAAGGTCTCTACAATAAATGCATAGCGGGTGTTACCTAGTCCGTAGAAGATACCCTCCATAACGATCATGATTCCAAAGAACGGCTCTGAAAAAGCCACCAGTCTGAGCATATCTGCTCCCAGGTCAACAACTGCCCGGCTTGGTGTAAAGAAACTCATAAGTATATTGGCGCTCAGATACAGAATCACACCATTAACACACATCATGGCAACCGTTACAATGACGCTGATAATACTGACTTTTCTAAACTTATCCCTGTTCTGTTCTCCAAGGGAATTACCAACCAGTGTAGATGTTGCGGTACGAAATCCATAACCCGGAATATAGAATATCTCTTCTGCCGTTACGGCAATGGAATGTGCTGCAAATATAGTCGTTCCCATACCTGATACCAGCCCTGCAAAGACTGTATAACCAAGGCATGAGGTAATACTGGTTCCAAGTACCGGAAGTGCGACCCTGCCACACTGTTCCAGAATCGCTGTGTCAGGTCTGATCTCGCCAAGCTCCCAATGCAGCCATTCATTCCTGCGGTATGCCACATACATCATAATACCTGACAATACATAGGAAATGGCAGATGCAATGGCAGCGCCTCTCACTCCCATATCTACACCATAGATCAGTGCATAATTCAGCACTGCATTGATAATATTCGCACCCAGGCTGATGAGCATGGGAGTCTTCGTGTCCTTCGTCGCACGGATGGCTGCACCAAACACAATGCTGGATACACGAAACAGCATAGGCAGGCTGATGATAAAGAAATATTCACCTGCCGCACCCTGAATGGATGCTTCTGCGCCCATCCAGATGGGAATATACGGGCTTAGCAGCAAGGAGATTCCTCCAAGCACAATGCTGCACCCAATGACCATCCATACTGCCTGGCTGGAGATTCTCCTTACCAGATTCTTATCCCCGCTTCCTACCGCCTTGGCAATCAGCGCCAATACACCGATTCCTATGGCATGGGGTACACTGTTCACCAGCCATGTAACTGTCGTGCTCACGCTGACAGATGCTGTTGCCTGCTCTCCAAGCTGTCCTACCATAGCTGTATCCACATATTGGATCAGTGTCGCAAGCACCTCTTCTATAATTGTAGGAATTGACAATGTAACCAGCATATACAATACGCTGCTCCATCGCTCCTTCTTCTGATTCACACCCATTCTCCTCTACTACTTTTATATAATGTAACTATCTAATCTATATGTGCTGTAATCTCTTCAAAGTATCGTTCGTTCTCTGGATATTGGCAGTCTGCTGCATCCTGTAGTACTTTCTTGCGGTATTTCTCACACATTTGGGAAACGTCAAATTCCACCTGTACTGCGCCTCTGTACTCTTCCTCATTTTCAGGTACATCCAGCTTCACCTGCTCTGTGCCCTGTTCCAGCATATTCTTATAATTGACATACATGCAGTAGTCCTGATAGCCTTTTACAATCTCCCAATACTTCCCATAGATGTCAATATCATACAGGTCGTATATGTACAATGTGGTATATAATTGGTCATACCTTCTGTTAATGTAATCACGTTCACAATTCGTCAGATTATATTCTTTACCGGAATATTTCAGGTCATATCGGATAGACGACGGCAGTTCGATTGCAATACCAATCAGCATAATCAGACTGAATACACAAAAAAGTGTCTTGAAAATAAAAGGGATAATATGCACTTCATACTGCCCACTCTCATCGTGAAACTTAATTCTCTTCATATTCCCACCCTCTTCTTTCGCAGACCAGCTTTATGAAATCCTGCTCTTCATCTGAATACAAATTGGCATCCACCAGTCTGGTGATATCTTCCTGTGTCATTTTAAAGGTTCCTTCCAGAAAGGCTACTGTATTCTGCTGTGCTTTCTCCAGATATCTCTGGTTCTCCGGATATTTCAGACCGCTTCCATAGGTACGGTTAAATTCCTTGAGCATATACTGTCCGTTATATAAGGCTGAGCCAATACGGTACATTCCGGGAGTCTCTCCATGGTTCCAATCCTCATTCTGCCGGAAATATGCCATCATCTCCAGAAAATTGCGGTAGGATTGATAGATCTGCACCCTTTCCGTATACTTATCATAGCCATCCTCCCAAAACAGGGAATGTTCTTTTACATACTGAACCAGTACTTCCGTATCCTCTGTCTCCAGTATTGCATCTGCTTCCGCAACAGAAGCCGTACTCCTCACATATCTGTCATGTAAGGTCTCGAACACTCCCCCCACCACTGCGATTGCTATGGTCAGGGCTGCCATCAATACAATACAGACAATGACCACATTCCATATCTGGTCGATCACATATAAAGGAGCCGAATGCCGTACTCTCTTTCTTGTGTTTTCTGTTTCATTTTTGGCATTTTCCTCTGTGTTCTTCCAATGCATTCCCAGTGAATTGGGTTCTCCACAATATGGACATTTCAACTCCTTGGCTGAATACTGTGCGCCACATCTCTTGCATTTCATTCTGACTGCTCCTCTTTGAGCCTCTCAAAGGCCATCTTCTGCATATCTTCCTGTATCTGCCGGAGTCTGTCGTAATCATCCTCATCAAAGCCTCCGGCTGCTTCTATGAGCTTGTCAGTATCTTCCTTCGTTATACCATAATTATCCAGAAGATACTCATATGCCTTGTCTCTGTAATAGGCAGCAGAGGCTTCCTCCTCATACTTATAGTGTTCATCCTGTGAGTACTGACAAGTCGCCAGTATATACATAATATACTTTACATCATAGATGGAATCCCATTGTTTATTCTCCACGATCCACCTGCGGTAATCATCATCCATCGGGTCCAGATACCGTTCAAAATAGCGCTCCATATCCGCTATGTCACTGTATTTTTCATAACCGCTGGTATACATCAGGTTCTTCTTCTCCATGTAGTGAAGGATTCCTGCATAGTCACCCTCCTGATACATCGTCTCCATCTTCTGGCTGTGGCGCTGTTTTGCATGATAGGACACTTTCCTGTTTACAATGGCAGATATGCCTTCATACGCTGCTACAACAATTACCAGCACAATCAGTCCTATCAACAGTTTCGTCACAAGACTCTTGCCCTTTTTAGCAGCCTTCTGTGGCAGCTGTTCCAGATGCTCCTTTTCACGGTGCAGTCCATTTATAATGTCTTCATGCTCCTGTACGACTTTACCAAAGTTATCACTGCCACAATATGGACACTTGTCTGCTTCCTCATCATACTGCGCACCGCAGTTATCACATGTGATCATCCCCATCTTTATACTCTCTTTCCTACTATTTGTTCTATTTCCAGCAGATCCTGTATCTCATAATCAATTCTGACACCCTTGTCATTTATTGTCTTCTTAGGATTATACCAGCAGCATGCCAGTCCGGCATTGTCAGCCCCTCTCATATCACTGGTCAGGGAATCCCCAATCAGAAGAATCTCTTCTTTTCTGCAATCTTTCAACTCCTGCAATACCGGTTCGAAGAATCTCACATCCGGTTTCTCATAACCGATTTCATCAGAAATAAATGCCCTGACAAAAATCTGATCCAGACCTGAATTGGCAAGCTTGCGTCTCTGTGCAGTCTGTGTACCATTAGTCACTGCATACTGACGAATCCCCTGCTGCTGTAAATAGTCAATGACTTCTCTGCCATGAGGACAATAGATTGCCACATCTCCAAGCCTCTCCTGATATTCTGCATTAAAAGCCTCTGCCTTCTCTACAGGAAGCCCCTCTGATGCAAAGAATTCACTGAAACGCCCCTCCAGAGTCTCCTGCTTCGTGATCTCTCCACGCTCCAGCCTCTCCCAATACTTCCTATTGATTGCAGAATACCTCTCTAACATCTCATCTGAGCATACTCCCAGCCCAAATATCCGGAAACACTCCCCAATCGCATACTTCTCCGCTGCCAGAAAATCCAGCAGCGTCATATCTATATCCCACAAAACTGTTGTATACATAACTCCTTATTTTCCTTCCTATAACTACAAATTGCTTCACATGTTTACGCTCAATCCCATTTATATCATTTTGACCAGTTACAGAATTGTACAGATTTCCCAATGCATAAGCAGGCATTGGGAAATCTGTACAATTCGTCCCTTTCACCTTACTAAAAAAGGGATTGATGTAAAACACCAATCCCTCTTATTATATTGGATTTATCGATTCATTTCAAGCTGTGGTCCTGTAGAATGATGATTTGCAATAATGGAATCAATCTCTCTGAGATTGGAGGATGGCAGATCACCGGGAATCGTATTCTTAACGGCTGCCGTAGCATTGCCATATTCCATTGCCTTCTGGCAGTCCATATTATGTGCCAGCAAGCCGTACAGGGCACCGGAGATATAAGCATCACCACTTCCGATACGGTCTACAACATCAATATTCTCATAAGCAGGCTCCTGTACGAAACGGTCTGCAATCGCATCATAGATGCAGGAACCGAAGGAATGAATCTTCGGAGAATGTACGACACGCTGCGTAGCTGCCACTACACTAATCGGATAGTCTTTTGTAAAGCTTCTCATCATATCCTGCACTGTGCCTTCCTTGCCAAAGGTAAGTCTGGCTGTGTCTTCTGAGCAGAAGAATACATCTACATAAGGAAGAATCTGTTCTATACATTCCTTAGCTTCCTGACCGGTCCACAGATTCGCACGAAAGTTTACATCAAAGGAAATCAGAGTGCCATTTTCCTTAAAGCGCTTGATCATCTCTATTGCAGTCTCCCTGGTCTTCTGTCCCAGCGCCAGCGTAATGCCCGTTGTATGGAAGCATCTTGTGGAACGGTACATCTCTTCCGGGAAATCATCAATGCTGACTTCGGAAAAGGCAGTGTTCTTCCTATCATAGATAACATTTGGTTTTCTGGGGTGTGCACCATATTCATAATAGTAAATACCCAGCCTGGAATCCTTCGTCTTATCATAAACCAGGTAGTCGTCGCTGACACCACAGAAACGGACTCTGTTCTGAATGAAATTGCCCAAGTCATTCGCCGGAATCTTGGAAATAATACCGGTCCTGAGTCCAAGGAGCGATACACCGGATACCACATTCAGTTCCGCTCCGCCAGCCTGCTTCTGGAATATCTCACCACGGGTCAGACGCTCATTTACGGGTGGTGACAGACGAAGCAGAATCTCACCAAGTGCCAATAAGTCAAAATCTCTTCTTTTCATTATCATAATGTAAGCTCTCCTTAAACGCATGATAGGACATGTAAGCCCTTACAAAAGTATCCTTTGCATTGTTAAAATAAGTGTATCATGTGACCGGTAAAATTTCCAGTCTTTTCTTTAAAACTCTGTATCAAAATATTTATGTAACCGTTTACATATATCTTACAAACCATCCGGCAATTTTTCCAAAAGATATTGGCAATATGAAAAACCGTTGATAAAATATAACCATACAATCTGAAACAGTAAAAGTCAGGGAGGCAGCTATGTATCATTCCAGGAAAATCGGTGTATTCATTTCCCACCTTTTCGGTGAATATCAGCACAATCTGTGTCAGGGCATTCTGGACACAGCAAAAGAATATGGTTATCTTGTGGAGATTTTTGCATCTACAGATGGCGAGACCCCAAACACCCTTGCAGGAGAAGAGGGGATTCTTACAATTCCTTCTTATCAGGATTTTGACGGTATTATCTTCGCAAACGGAACTTACCCTGAATACAGACTCGCTGATGCCATTTATGAACAGGTCACACAACACTGCTCCTGTCCGGTTCTTGTCATCAATCAGGAAGCCCATGCTTCCAATTATGTCATTCTGGACAACAATGCCCCCTTTGCAGATCTGACAGAGCATTTCATTACCGTACATCACGCTGCAAGAATCTGCTATCTTGGCTGCCGCACAGAATCCCAGCCTTCCGATACACGTTATGTACTTTATAAAGAAACACTTGCAAAGCATAACATTCCCTGCCCTGATGAGAATGTATATCAGACCTTTTTTGGTATGGAGTATGCAAGAGAGGCACTTACCTATTTCTGTAAGGATGGTATTCCTGATGCCATCCTGTGTTATAACGACCGTATGGCTCTGGATATGATGCTGGCTGCAAATGAGAGGGGTCTTCGTATTCCTGATGATATCGCCATCAGTGGCTGCGATAACAGCGAGCTTGGCAGAAACATCACGCCTACTCTGACTACGGTTACTTTTCCAACCTATGAAATTGGACAGGAAGCCGTACATAAACTGCTGCGCATGACAGACGGCATCCTGGATGATGCTCCCTCTGTTATCAAGGCTGCCCCTGTGATTGGCTGCTCTTGTGGCTGTCATTATCGTGTCAGCGAAGCTCCTTATTATGCAATCACGCAGATGCATGAAATAGAGCGTAAGGAACGTCGCATTTTTCAGGATATTCATATGTCCGCTGTCCTTCACGGGATTACCGATCTGGAAGAAGGCATGGAGAAAATAAATGATTACGTTAAGGATATTGCCCATTGCAGTGAATTATATGTCTGTCTCTATGAGAATTGGGACAGTGCTCCCAGACATATCCGTATGCTGGCTGCCATAGAACAGTTCGGTATGCAGGAAGAGGACAATATGGATGAGGATACTGATAAAAATATCGTCAATCTGTGTTTTGGCTGGCAACAAGGTGCAGAAATCCCTCCCTGCAGTTTTGCACACCAGGACATTCTGCCTCCCCATATTGTAAAGGATTCCCAAAGCAGCTATATCTGTGTGCCCCTGTATTTTGAGGATAAACAATATGGCTATGTTGTCCTTGCCTTTGAGAACAACAGGCTGCATTATGATTTTCATGTGACTTCCTGGATTAACAACATATCCCGTATGCTCAAGCGTGTTGCAGACAATCATCATATGTCCTTACTGGCTGCACGTCTGGAAGATATTTATATGAAGGATGAACTGACCGGGCTGTATAATTACCGTGGATTTCGTGCAATGGCATCCATGATTGTTGATGATATGATTGTTACCGGCGCACCTTTGCTGATGATATCCTTTGACATAGAGCATCTAAAAGACATCAATAAGGATTGGGGACATGAGGAAGGAGATTTTGCACTTCAAGTATTCTCAAGTGCCCTGAAGACTACCCTTGAAGAGGATGTTATACTTGCCAGAACCGGTGATGATGAATTCAGTGTACTGCTTCCCGGACTGGAAAAGGCAGACGCAAAAGAATATATCTCTCACATCTGCCAGTATCTTACCAATTATGCCAGACTGCATCACAAAAAATATCAGATTCATACCAGATATGCCTGTGACAGCGCCTCTATTACCTGTATCGAAGACCTGGACGGGCTACTCCACAGCTGCATGCAGCAGCTGGAGCAGAATCCCTCTACTCTCCTTTAAGCTGTATGCTCTTACGGTATTCTGTCGGCGATACTCCCAGCGTCGCCTTGAATATCTTCATGAAATGTTTCTCATTCTCATAGCCTACCGACTGACTGATCTCGTTGACACGCATATCAGAGGTCTCCAGCAGGCGCTTGGCTTCCTGCATACGCAGATCCTTTAAGAAATTCACAAAATTCGTGCCTGTATACTGTTTAAAAACATAGGAAAACAGCGAATAATTCATGGAGATATAATTAGACACCACTGCCATATTCAGATCTTTATTATAATTCTCATGAATATAGCTGACCGCCTGCTGTATCTTCTGCTTATTCTTGTAATCATCAAATTCCTCACTGATCAGGTCATGGAATCTTCTCATCCAGTCTGTTAAAGTATTCACATACTCCGTAATGGTCTGATACCGATAAATATCCTGCAACTCCAGAATACTTTCCTTACGTACTTTCAGGGCATTCTCATAATTCACTGCGATTCTCTCCAGCATAAGATGCATCCTCTGGGCAAACTCGTCTGTGTCCATAGCTCCATTCTGTACCTGTCTGCCATAATCCTGTATCAGCTCCACCGCCTCTTCAACACGCTCTGTTCCAAGAATATGTACCGCGCTCTCAAGTCTCCTGTTCTCTTCTTCTGCCATTTTGGGATGTTCGGTCTGTTTCTTCATGTAGCTTTCGTTACAATCCACTACTTTTATAGCTCTGGCAAAGGCTTCATGGCGCCCCAAAACCGCCTGCTCATACGCCTTTTTCAAAGAAGAGATTCCACTGACAGGCTGACTGAAGCCCGCATAGCAATTACGCAATTCATTTCTGATCAGGAACTCTTTATTCTCACAACCAATCAGGAAAAGGTCATAGCCGCCTACATTGTGCAGATACAGGTAGGAATTCCCCTGTTCTTCCTCTTCCCCATCGTAGCTGCAACAGCATACCTCGTATTCCCCCTGTAGGAAACTATCCTGATAATATCTGCCGGTCAGCTCTTCATCTTCCGCAGATACCTTCTCGGAGGTACACAGGAACCTGAGCTGCTGATATCCCGCCTGTCTTAGTGTATCCTGTTCTTCTTTTATATGCGTCAGTTCATCCTCCATTTTGTGCATGATTGACATGATCTGCTCTCTGTCAATGGGCTTTAGAATATATTCCTTTACCCCCATACGCAGCATTTCCACAGCATAGGAGAAATCATCATAGCCGCTGATTACCACCGTAAGCGGACGTCTTTGGAATTTCTGCATCTCCTGTACCAGCGTGATGCCATCCATCTTGGGCATTCTGATATCAGTAAACATCACATCTATCTGCTGGCTCTGCAATACCTCCAATGCCATCTGTCCGTTACTGCATTCTATGATGGTCTGAACGGGTACTCCTGATCGCTGTATCATGCTCTTAATACCCTGGCGGATCATCTTCTCATCTTCCACGATCAACACTGTGTTCATATCTTACTTCCTTTCTTGGTAAATGAATCAGTACCTTCGTATAACATCCCTCTTTGGAAAAGATCTCGATACCATACTGTTCCCCAAAGTACAACTGTACTCTGTCCTGCACATTCTTTAAACCGATTCCATGACCGCTCTCTTCTGTAGAACGGGTCTGTGAATATATTTTGCTTCTTAATTCTTCCAGTGCCTTTTCATCCATCCCTCGTCCTGCATCTGATACTTCTATGGTGCAGTTCTCCTCATCTACCAATATTCCTTTTATATAAATGTTCGTGTCTTCTGCCATTTCTTCTATTCCATGGTATACTGCATTCTCTACCAGTGGCTGCAGCAGCATCTTTGGAATCTGCATGTGTGAGATTTCCTCTGGTATATTCAGTGACAGATAAATCTCATAATCAAACCGCAGATTGAGGAGCTTTAGATAATTGCTGATATATGTGATTTCTTCCTCTACTGTAACGGTTCCTGTCATCCATTTCATACTGTAACGAAACATTTTGCCAAGAGATGTGATGGCATCGGATATATCGTACTTTTCCTCTATCTCAGCCATCATTTTGATGGACTCCAGTACATTATACATGAAATGTGCATTGATCTGATTCTGCAGGGATTTAATCTGCGCATTCTTTGCAAGAAGCTGTCTGTCCAGATTATCCTGATTCAGCTCCTGAATCCTGGCAAGCATTCGGTTAATCTCACTGGAAAGCTTCGTAATCTCATCATTACCCTCTTCCGGCAGAGTCAAGTCAAGCTCACCACCCTGAATCCTTGTCATGACATCATACATTCTATAGAAACGCTGCATGATTACACGCACTGCCACAATACTGAATATTACAAAAGCCATAAGAATCAGTATCAGTATAATTCCATAAGGAATCAGACTTCGATAGAACTCCGAAAACGCTTCTTCCATAGATACCAGATGTACATAAGTACCTCCCAGCAGTGGTACATACTGATATGCCAGTATCACATGTTTTCCATCTATTTCAGTATATATGACATTGGTGTCACTTCCTGTTTTTTCCTGTATCTCTTCAATAGCCTGATTCCTGGTATTGCTGTTACTTGCTTTATAATACAAATTGCCATCATCACCAAAGAAAGCGCTCCAGGAAGTATCACTGTCCTCATACAGATCAGGGAACAGATTAGTCATATAAGTTATGCACTCTATGGTGTACATCTCCTGTCCGCCTGCCTGTGTAACTACGCTTATCAGTCCCGCCAGATGCTTTGGTCCTGTCGCTATGTACTCCGGGAATACCGTATCTGTATAATCCAGTTTCCATTCTCCGTCATGATACTCTTTTGCCCAGCTCATGTTGTTCATTCTCTGATAGCGATAGATGCTTGGAGCTTTCTCTGATGCCTTTTCACTGTTCACATAGATTCTGACCTGATACAGATAGGGATTGGAATTGGTCATATTTTCAATCGAAATCAGCTCCTTCTGATAGAAGTCCAGCTTCTCCATGATCTCCATATCCTTACCATTGCAAAGCAATTCCATATACTGATTGATCTTGACTGACTGCTTTATGATCTCTGACGCCAGATTGCACACTTCATTGGTCTTATCAATTGCCTGTGTGACCTGCTCAAGCCTTGCCTGTTCATCTCTGATCGTACTTTTGATCATACTCTCTTTCATATTGTTGGTCAGCATGAGTGCAGCCACCACAATACAGATACTGACAAAAGCCACAATTGTCAGTACGATCTTGCGGCTGAGACTGTTATTACGCCTTATTTTCATATGTGCCGCCTCCTACTGTTCTATTCCCAGTTTCTCCATGTTATCATGTATCTGCACAGTAGAAGCCTTTTGCACCTGTTCAAATCCAATATCCTCTCTCTGCTTTTTGAAGTCCTCCATGATCTGGTCAAATTCCTCATCTGATTCTGCCAGCAGCAATTTAGGCAAGGTCACTCCCCAGAGATTCTTGATCTTCGTATAAATCTGATTCTCCTGTTCCTGTGCATCAAATACCACATCATACGGTGCTGTATATACCGTATAAGGGAATGTCCATTCCTGAAGCTGTCCAAGAGGCTGTGGCAATACCCTGCCCCACTCATCAGCCCTTACATTATCCTGAAGCATCCAGTAACAGGAATCTGCACCATATATCCTGTCATAGGTCACGCGATCCGTATTCAACAAATGCTCTATCTCAGGATACATTTTAGGTTTGCCATTCTCATCATATTCCCATGTGATTCCTTCCACACCATACCAGGTCATCAGCTGTCCTTCATCACTGATGAGATAGGATATCAGCTTAATTGCTTTCTCAGCGTTCTTGCATTTCTTACTGATAAACGTCACTGTCCATCCGTTAATTCCGGAACCGGGCAGCCTGTAATCATCTCCAGACAGGTTCTTTGGTCCATCCACGGCAATATAGATCTGCCCCGGATTCTTCGCATACAGAATCTTCTGCTGATCTGCCATATCCGTTCTCTGATACAGCATGCAGAAATATCTGCCGTTTGCTATCTTTTCCTCCATCTGGGTTCTGTTATCCAGAAAGATATCATCCTTCAGATACCCTTCCTCGCGCAATTTCCGATAAGTCTTCAACCATGTAAGAAAGCTTTCATCCGTATATCTGTCATAGGCGTTGCCCTGTTCATCCAGATATGGCACCGCCAGAAAATCAAACAGATAATTATCAAAGGAATCACATCCCTCCTTGGTAAATACATGTGCTCCTATGGGAATCAACTCCTCACCGTTCACTTCCGGGTACATCTGTGCCGCTTTCACCACTGCATCATGAAATCCCTGCGGTGTTGTCATATCCGGTGAGCCTATCGCCTCGTATATATCCTTTCTTACCAGAAAAGTCTCATTGGAAGCTATGGTGTCATATTGCTCATAATCACTGAGCGTATAGGCTGAATTGGGATACTGATAGATATGTCCGTCTTTGGAGGTATACCAGCTGGCAACATCCGGGTCTACGACCTGCATAAAACAGGCATCATATTCCTGTGCCAGCTCATCCAGTGGATAGACCATTCCTTTCTGAATCATTTCTCCCACTTCATCTTCCCACCAGCCAATCGTCAGAATATCCGGCAGACTATCCGCACTGATGAGCGAATTCAACATCTCACTCTCATCACCGCTTGGCACAACGAAATCTATATTTACTCCCGTCTTATCCGTAATCGTCCTGGACACCAGATTCTCTCCCCAGTCCGCCGTAAACCAGGAATAATTGATATACCATTGAAGTGTAGTAACGTCTTCCTGCTGCGTCTGCGATGCGGTCTGCTGCTCACCTTTTTGCAGGCTGCATCCCCCCAGCAGCAACATTGTTATAATCAAGGCAAAAGCCATTCTTTTTCTCATAGTATTCCCCCTCTTTCTCCCCTATAGTATACATAAATATATACGCCAAAGCAAATGAATACACATGCTTTGGCGTATGATTTTTCTTATAATATAATGGTCATGATCTCTTCTGTTTCCATGTGGAAACCAGCCTGTGTTTCTCCTTCCTTGAGAGAAATATGCATTTGAAATCTTTCCTATTTTTTTATCCAGACCTCTATCTGTGTGTATTTTCCGGCTCTGATATTTTCTGCTTCTTCTCCCATGATCTGATTCTGATATATATGGATTTCTTTGTCTTTTTCTCCTGTCAGGCAGTACTGCACAACCTCATAATTTTCCGGTATATAATCTGCGTCTTCTGCATCCACATGGTAAACAATACGTACTTTTCCAAGAAATACTGCTTCTACTCTTCTCTCCTGATCCAGCAGATAGGAAGGAATCACAGGCTGCAATGCGAATACCAGTTTGTCATCCTCTTCTCTAAAAGGCGTATGTCCAAACATCATCCTCTGCCACATGTCCATGAATTCTACTGTAGAACCACTCAGTCTTGCTACGAATCCCCTGCCATGAATGCTCTCATCCGGGTTGGCACTGCTTGCAAGGAAAGAAGAATTCTCAAGAATACTTCTGCCGTATCTTTCTTCATCCTGGAAAGGAATCGCTGCCTTGTACAAGTCCCCGATATATTGCTGATACAGACCTGATTTAAGAAGTTCCAGCAGATACTTGTATTCCATATGCAGCCAGATAGACTCATTTTCCAGCCATCCCGGTGTAAACGCCCTGCATCTGCCAAGCTCATAGGATTCCTTCGCTAATGGCTCATTAACCTTATACATGGATAATTCACTATCATATAGTTGACTGCTCCTTACCTTCTCATATACCTCTCTTTTAGTCTCCGCCGGAAGCCGCAGCTTCAGATAGCGAACAGGACCTTCCAGGAAATGCGGCAGTACATGTTGTCTGAATGCAACTGCTCTGATTCCATCTTCCTCTTTGACATACTCCGTCATTTCATAGGTAAAATACGTAGGAATCAGCCCATCCCCCAACGTGACTGCATGTGCGATTCCCTCCATAACGATTCTATAAAAGGCTTCCATTACGGTCAGCAGTTCCTGTGCCGTGCAGTTGACATAAGTTCCTTCTACTCCTGCATAGATCTTGTCCCGATACGCTTCTTTGATATCATTGATTCTGTTCCATACAGGGAAATAAGCTTCCCCTGCCTCTGCCTTTTGCATATTTATGATCTCATAGGCAGCCTTCATGAACTCATACAGTTCTCTTAGGATATCTGTACCCTGTTGATATTTACGAAGGATATCTATAGTATATTCCAGATTTCTGGCAAGCTCACAGGTCTCAGCCATAGAGGAACCCATCAGTCCCGGTAAGCCATTCAGTGCATCATACCAGCCAGGCTTTCCACCCTCCATCTCAATACCGCAACCATAAGGATCAAGGGTTGCGAATTTCAACGTATTGAGCAGTATCAGCTTCTCCAGCAGTGTGGTATGAAGGATGCGCCCTTTTGTATCAGTTAAGAACTTTTCTTCACTTTCCCCGTATTTTATGGAATATACAGCATGATACTGACGAATGCCTTCCTCTGTCTCTACATAACGCTGCTTCCTTGGGTATACGCCTGCTCCCGGCTTCATATATACATAGCTTGCATCCTCATAGAGAAGCTGATGCTCTCTTTCAGGATAAATGCTGCAATAATTCTCGATCAGATCCAGATTGTAGGTCCAGTGGTCGCACCAGTAGCCCTCCAGGAAATCCGAAGTGACCAGACTCTCAGACATATCTACTATGCTGCCAATCATTTCCGTCAATTCCTTTTCCCCATAATCACCCCTGCTCTCCAACAGAGAAGCCACCATACCAGGGGTATATGGATGTGTGAGCTGCTTCGCCTCTTCTTCGCGTATTCCCAGTATCTGCGCTGCCTCACCCACTCTCTCCTCAGGCAGGCTATACGTGGTCTTTTCTACCCCAAGAGGGTTATATCCGTCTAACTGGATGAAGTCGTAGAACATGTGAATATTTTTATCTCCCACCTGTGGGAAAAAGGCAACATCACACCGTCTGTTCTGATTGATGTCGCGGAAATTACCATTTCCCTGAGAATAGAACTCCGGCAAAAGACGGAAGTAATTATAATCACGTTCCATATCTCCATGCTTGCGGGCATACACATAGAATATTTCTTTCTCGCCCAGATGAATCGGCATGCCGCCTCTGAGTACATTATCAAGGAAATCCTGTCTGCAATAAGCATCAAAAGCAGGATTGGCAGTTCTGGTGTCCATGCACTCCGTGATCTGCCTTGTCAATTCCTCTGCTCTTACAAGCTTGCTCTCAAAATATGCAGCATCCGGTTTTTTCTGTAAATATTCATCCAGTAATTCTTTCCTTGCCACCTGCCCTGTCATTTCATAAAAGACACAGGACTCTCCCGGTTCGATGACAACCTTTTCCCCATAGAAGCAGCAGGGAATACGGTTCATCGTCATCTGTCTGGAAGACAGCACCCCGTCTATGCCCTTTTCCAGGAAAATGTGTGGATGTTCATATGCCGTATCATAGGCAAATACCGCTTCTGCGTCTACAACAGGGCTTAATCTGCTGCCATCATGCCCAATGGCAATACTGAAATTGCCCCCTTCGATTTCTACGACCTGTGTGGAATCTGCCATACTGGCGCGCACTCTGAAATACGGTCTGCCCGCACAGACATCCTCGACCTGCATCCATGCCTTGGCAGTCTGTGTCATATTCTTCATGCTGTCCTGATTCACACCATATGGTACGATTGCAGGAGCGCCGTCCAGGTATTCCACTTCAACAGGCTGGTTAGTTATATTCTGCAATTCCACCTTACGTACAAGTGCCCCCAGCTTCTCTTCGGGAAGCGTATAATAGGTCACTCTGGTCACAATTCCCTTATCCTGCGCCTTTTCCTCAATGCGAAGCACATTCTGGTCAATACACATGGTCTGCTGTCTGTCCGTATCGGCAAAAGCTTCATAGAACGCACCATTCACCTTCAGAAAAGTACGATACCCCATCCTGCCGGTATGCAGATATGCCTGATGTGCAGGAACAAATTCCATAATAGAATGATCCTTATCCTCTGATCCAAAGCAGGAGATGCACTGCCCCCTGTTTACATAATAACACCAGAGGGGAATCCCGCTGATACCGCTGATGCCTGGAAGGAAGCTGGCAAATGCCGGCTTTCTCCCGTAATTATCTATGATGAATCTTCCCTTCGCATCAATCATTTGCTCTACCTTACCTTTCTATTGGAACTACTTTCTATCGGAACTAACCGGACATCTATTCTGTGTGTCCTGTCATGTGACAGCCGTGTCACTTTATTCTTTGGAATGCTCACTTCCCTATCCGGTGTAATCTCTATCTCTGCCTCATCCAGCCTTACCTGATCTATTCTGTATGCTCCATAGTCACATAGCCCGTCATTGTGGTACACCACCTCTATCGGTACTCCTGCGAACTCCACATTGACTGCCGCCCTGTGTTCCTCATCAAACTGCTCTGCCAGAAGCTTTGGTGACAGACACAGATCTCCCAGCCTGCCACGGACTCCATACATCTGTGTTACAACCGTCATCATATACCAGCTGGCTGCTCCTGTGAGATAATGATACATTCCTCTTCCCCTGTCATTGAAATACTCCGGGATTCCAGGATAAATCCTGCTCACTTCAAAATTAGCAGCCTGTTCATACAGTGTATGCAAAGCCTTATAGCCTTCCCTTGCAAAGCCTCTCTGATACAATGCATTGGCATACATGGTCGTCATATGGGAGAACACAGCTCCATTTTCTTTATGACCATAGGCAAAGCCAAACATTCTGCCCAGATCATCCTTACGCTCATGGAAATCCGTATTCAGACGATATCCACCTGCTTTTGCATCATACAAATAGGCATCTGCCGCCTTTACAATCTGTCTGATCTGTTCCTCTTGTGCAGTGCTGGACATAATGGCAAATACCTGTCCTGTCAGCATCATGCGTACGCCGCTGTCAAAATGTCCTTCTACTGCTCTGGCATGATTATCATAATAGCTGTTGAACCATCCCTGATTCTTGTCTTCTATCCATTCTGTCTCTCTGATATGGTTCATGATCCATTCTGACATGTGTGTCAGTTTGTCTGCGATTATCTTTATTGCAACCTTCTTACGTCTTCCACTTACCTGATGCGAACAGCTTCTACAATACTCATTCAGGCTCATCTGTTTGGCTGCAATATTCTCATACATTGCAGAAGCCTGCTTCCACAGTGGTTCCAGCTCTGCCAGAAGCTCTACTTCCTGTACATGCATCCGCTGTTCCAGTGCCGCAAGCAGCTCTGCAAGAGTCCTCAGATTGCCTGCATATGCTGCCGTAAAGGCAACACTCTCTCCACACTCATTTGCCATATCCAGTGCATCATTCCAATCGGCATCCCGCAGCCTCATGTGGTTATGTTCACCCACTTCATAGAAGGCTGTCAGATGCTGAACCAGAATATGTTCCAGAATGCTGCCCTGCACAATATCGCCCTGTGCATCTCTCTGCCAGCATCCCTGTGTCTCATTCCAGTTAGCATCCTTAGCTGTTCCTCGTATGATCTGTGCATCCTTGAAATAAGGTGCCTTTTCCAGTAATATGGAGAGATCTCCTGTCTGGTCAATATAGAATGCAGTCGTCAGAAGCGGCCACATCCCATGATCCATCCATACACGGGTAATATGATTTCTATCTGCAATAAATTCTCCCGGCTTCGTTCCGATAATCGTTGCATTGGTTCCATCTACACGGACACCGCCATAATTATCAATGAGCATCCTGCGTACACCATCAGGGTTCATCATCAACAGTGCCAGACAGTCCTGCCACAGATCACGCCAGCCTCTTCCACCCTTGCCATAATCATGATGTGGCAGGAAAGAGCAGCCATAGATTCTTCTAAGAATCGGCTGGAAGCTTACCCAGTTCATGAACTGGTCAAACTCATGATTCCCGGACTGATAAGATGCTTTTACACGTTCACGCCAGGTCTGTTTTGTCTGTTCATATGCCTGATTGAGGTTATTTAATGACGCATATCTGGAATATATCTGCTGCAGGGAAGTCATCCATACGCTGTCTGCTTCCACATTATCACTCTCCTGAATCCCCATCATAATGATCCAGCAAGCACTTTCTCCCGTCTCTATCTTCTTATCCGCATAGACAATACCGCCCAGTGCTTCATATCCATCAATCTCTATTCCTGCCTTTTGCGGTGTCAGCCCTTCATATAAGGCTCCAGGCGCTGCCAGGCTGCCTCCTTCTCCTATAAAGTCTTCCACCACAGGATAAAAGCCGACAGGCTTGGTGCCATCGCCTTCCGCTCCCAGTGCATAATACTGTACACGGTTCTTCTTATGACCTCTTTCATCAAAAGTCAGTACAGGATTTACGGCTACGCCTTCTTCCAGTGTGTAGATACGGTGCAGAAGACTGGTCACATGTCTGTGGTCTCTCAGATTATCTGCGCTTCTGCCATATATGGGAATCGCTGCCACAGGCTGTACTTTCACTGCTTCCTTACTGTTATTATGCAGTGTCACCATCATAAGCTCTACGGTATCATCTGTACATGGTACGAAGGAAAGTATCTCGCTGGAAAGTCCTTCCATGGGCAGCTCGTGATAAATCTTATGCCACATGAAACCGGCCTCTAATGTAGTAGTCGGTTTCTGTTCTTCATCGTTTTTTTTCTCATATTTTCTGACTTCATCCGAAGCTCCTGCTCCTGTCAGTGAAATGACATCTGTGTCATTTATTCTGCACCAGAAATTTCTGGTACTCTTATTATTATGCAGTTCTTCAGCGCTGACCGGCTGTAAGAGAAATGTGTTCTGACCGGTCTTGGCATCTCCGCCAAGAACCGGTGTCAGCGAACTCTTCATTCCTGCATCATTTGCAATCGGGAAATACAAATAGCTGTATTTCTGTGGATCTTCCATACGGAAGCTTCCATATTGATCTATATACTCATACCCTTTGTTCATAAGCATTTACTCTTTCACACTTCCAGCAGAAATACTGCTGATGATATACTTGGAGCAGAAGCAGAATACGATCAGAATTGGAATAACTGATATTGCAACTGCCAGATAGATTGCACCCTGATTGGACTGAATATCTGTAGAAGCTCTCAGTGTAGCCATCATAACAGGTAACGTGAATTTATCGTTTTTATTCAGGATAATCATTGGTGTGAGATAGGAATTCCAGTTACCAATGAATGCCATGATGGACATGGTTGCGATACCCGGTGACATAACAGGAAGTACGATTCTGTGGAAAGAATATAACTCTCCTGCGCCATCAATTCTTGCTGCCTCTATCAATGAGGGAGGGAGCACCGACAACACATATTGTCTTAGGAAGAATACGGTTCCCGGTGCTGCGATTGCCGGAATAACCAAAGGGATATAGGAATTAACAAGATGTAACTTCGTACACAGATTGTAGAAGCCGATCAACCCCAATTGTCCTGGAATCATCATAAATACCAGAATAGTAGTAAATATCAATTTGTTGCCTTTGAACTGATACATCGCCAGACCATATGCTGTCAGTGCTGAAAAATATGCTGTGAAGAGAGTTGCCGGTACGGCTACCAGTAAGCTGTTCCACATACCTTTGAACAGGTTAAAGTAACTGAATACGACTTCCCAGTTCTCCTTGATATGGTTGCTTGGAATCAGGGTAAAGGATCTTGTGATCTCCACACCGCTTCTCGTTGCATTTACGATCATCAGCAGGAACGGGAACAGACACGCTGCACCCAACAGGATTAAAAGAACATAGAGAATACCTTTTTTGATCTTATCACCGATACTCATAGTCTAATCCTCCTTATTAAATAATTTGAACTGTACAACAGATACTGTCAGAATGATCAGGAACAGGATATAGGCAATTGCAGATGCATAGCCTGTCTGTGTCGTACCAGTTTCAAAACCGAATTTATAGAGATACATTACCGCTGTCTGTACTGAATTATAGGATGCACTTGCCTTATCAGCCATCAGATAAGGAAGGTCGAACATCTGTAAACCACCAATCAGTGATGTGATTGCCACATAAAGCAGAATCGGTTTTAACAGAGGTAATGTGATTTTTCCAAATACTGTCCATCTTCCGGCTCCATCTATTGCAGCCGCTTCAAAATAATCCTTTGATATGCCCTGCACACCTGCCATCAGCATAATAAAGGAATTACCGAACCACATCCATGCACTGATTACTGCTATCGTACTGCCTGCATGTGCTGCTGTTCCCAGCCAGTCAATGGGATTATAGCTTTTACCAAAGAACTTGAATACCTGATAAATGATCTGGTTGAACGTACCATAACGCCAATCCAGTAATGTTTTAAAAAGGAATGCTACAGAAGTCGCTGCGATCAGGTTAGGCAGATAATAAATGACTCTGAAGATGCCCAATCCTTTTATCTTATATTTGATATCGCTGAATATGATAGTCAAAAGGAATGCCAGTCCCAGCTGTAATACAATATTGACGCCCCAGATTCTTAAAGTATTACCAAGGGCACGCCAGAAAAATTTGTCTGTAATAACTCTTATATAATTGTCGAACCATACCCACTGTATCTTGCCTACTCCTGCTATCTTTGCATTGGTAAAGCTTAAATACAGAGTTCTCAATACCGGGTATACATTAAAGATCAGAAATACGATTACAAAAGGCAATACAAATAAATATCCCGCCCTGTTATAGTTTTTGATGCTCTTTTTCTTCATAAAACCATGTCCTCCTCTTTTCCATACCGCGTGGTCTGCCCTAAGGCAGACCAAGACACGGTTTCATATTCCAGAGTCAGCTTATCTGACTACTTTAATTTCAGGATAGGTAGATTCAATGACATCATAGAAATCATTGAGTGCATCCTCTTTCGTCTTCTCTCCTGTCTTTACAGAAGAGATTGCATTGCCGAATGCATCACCAATTGCCTGGTCATATCTTGTAACCTTGGAAGTATCAATGCCTTCTGCCTGCTTTAACCAGAACTGGTACAGCTTCTCACCGCCATAGATTGCATTCTCATCATCTTTATGCTTCTCTAATGCAGACTTTAAGGATACGGTATCACCCTGTGAGTAATCAATCCACCAGTCAGCTGTATCTTCATTGAGAGTACAGAACTTTACGAATTCCCATGCTGTCTCTTTTCTCTTGGACTGAGAAGAAATACCGATATATGTACCACCATCAAATCCGTAAGCAGGACCTGAGCAAACGCCCCATTTACCAGATGTATCGCCTACGTTATCTCTCATGGTCAGAACGCCCCATGCAGGAAGGCCAAATGCAAATACTTCTGTCTTATCAAGACTTGCTGTTGCCTCTGCAAACTGGTCTGCATCCCATACATTGACCGAATCATCTGCATAAGACTGAATGTCTGCTGTCAGAATAGGAACTTCACCAGCCATAGCCTGATACCATGGTGTTGACCACTGGTTTGCGTATGCTGTCAGGTCATTCTGATATAACTCTACACACAGATCCATGTAATCAAGTCTTGCCTGATCTACATTCAGAGTATCATCAAGTACCCATGCGGAATCTCCTGAGAATACGTTCATTTCAGCATCTGATGAGAAGATTCTGTAGCCTGCATCCTTCAATTCCTGAGCGGTTTCAAGAATTGTGGGATAATCAGCGAACTTCTTACCGATCTCATCAGGATCATCTGTGCCGAATACTTCCTTGGCAATGTCTCTTCTATAGTAAATGCCTGCCGGTGTGATCTGATAGGAGATTGCTCTCTGAATGCCATCTGCATCCTGACCAACTTCCCATACATAATCTACGATTTCATCTGCATAATCCTGTGCACCAAAGGCATCCAGGTCTTCAAAGAATCCGGCGTCATAGAAATCTTCCAGCATCTTAGGCTCACCAACAATGATATCCGGTTCTGACTCACCACCAAGAAGCGCTGTCTGTACTTTCGTAGGATAGTTAGCAGGCTCGATAACTACTGTTTCTACTTCTACGCCTGTCTTTTCCTGGAATCTCTCACCGAAATCAATCAGGTCATTTGCCAGTGTCCAGATGACCAGCTTGCCATCGTTTAAATTCTTAACATCTTCCAGAGATGTTTCCTGTGCCTGTGCTGTCTCTGTTGCTGTTTCTGTCTTAGTCTCCGTTTTGGTTTCTGTTGCAGTACTTGCTGCCGGTGCATCATTTGTTGTAGATGCATCTGATCCACAGCCTACAGCTGCCAGTGCCATTGTTCCTGCTAATGTCAGTGCCATTACCTTTCTTAACTTCATATTGTTTCCTCCTTTTTCCCAAAGCTTTTTAACTATACCCGATATTTTTTACTTTGTTTGCTTTGTATGGCTTTATTATAGGCAATGGAAAAAGGCAAAAAAATACACCTTTTTTTGCAAAAGGTGTGTTTTTTTTAGAATGCTGTATTTTTTATTCTTTGACACCGCCAATCGTAAGACCTGTTACGAAATATCTTTGCAGGAATGGGTAAATACATACGATAGGAAGCATAGTGACCATAGTCGCTGCAGCACGGATAGATACCGGGGTAATCGCCTCTGCTGCTGCATTTTTCATGGAATCTGCACTGCCGCTCTGCTGCATAACAGAGGAAAGCAGCTTCATCAGTTCATACTGTAAGGTGGTATATTCAGGCTTCATTCTGTTATAAAGCATGGCATCGAACCAGGAATTCCACTGACCAACTGCCACAAACAGCGCAACCGTTGCATATACTGGTTTACATAATGGTGAAATGATTCTTGTAAAAATCGTAAAATATCCGGCTCCATCAAGCTGGGCAGATTCTTCCAGAGAATCCGGCAGCCCCAGCATATAAGTCCTCATGACCAGCATATTAAAGGCACTGACTGCACCAGGCACAATATATACCCAGAAAGTACCAGTCAGGTGAAAGCCTCTGTATACAAGGAATGTGGGAATCATACCACCATTGACATACATTGTGATGACCCAGAACAGGGACAGCTGGGAACGGAACAGGAATCTCTTGCGGCTTACGATAAATGCCAGCAATGCATTGGCTACCAGAGAGACCAGCGTACCGATTATGGTTCTGAGCACCGTGATATAAGCCCCCGTCATAATATTCTGCTTATGTATTACTGTTGTGTAATTCTTCCATGTGAATTTACGAGGCAATAGGTGAATTCCTCCGCGGACAGTATCGATACCGTCGTTAAGAGAAATCGCCAGAGTGTTCAATACAGGATACAGTGTGATGATTACAAAAGCCACCATGAATATCGTATTGCACACTGTGAAAATAATGTCTGCTGTGGATTTCTTTTTCTTCATAATGATCACCTAAAATAACCTTTCTTCTCCGGCACCCTTAGCCAGCTGGTTCGCTATAATGATCAGAATAATGCTGACCACGCTCTTAAAGATACCTGCTGCCGTACCCAGAGAATAATCGTTCTGGCTGATACCCCATTTCAATACGTAAATGTCGATAGTCTGGGATACATTCTGAACCAGGCCATTGCCAAGCAGATACTGTACTTCAAATCCTGCATTCAGCACATTACCTACATTCATCAGAAGAAGGATCATGATTGTAGATTTAATACCAGGAAGTGTAATATATCGAATCTTCGCCCATCTTCCTGCACCATCTATGGACGCCGCCTCATACAGACACGGATCAATGGCTGTGATTGCCGCCAGATAGATGATAGCATTCCAGCCTGTCTCCTTCCACAGATTAGCAAAAGCCACAATTGGCCAGAAATATTCCTGATGTGCAAAGAAATTGATTTCTGTGTTAATCAGATGTAATTTCATTAAAATTTCATTGATGATACCTGTTGTAGACAACGCATCATGCATAATACCTGTAACAATGATCCAGGACAGGAAGTGTGGCAGATATGATATGGTCTGCACTGACTTCTTCCAGATTCTGGATGTAATCTCATTTAAAAGAATTGCGAATACGATCGCCATAATAAAACTGGTCACAAGGTTCAATACACCCATTGCCAGTGTGTTGCGGATTACCCGCAGAAAAACAGCATCTGTAAATAAAAATTTGAACTTATCCAATCCTACAAAAGCTGAATGAAGCAAGCCATCCTTGGGTTTATAGTTCTGGAATGCCATGATCCAGCCGCCCAAGGGCAGATAATAGAACATAATTCCATAAATAACGAACAAGGCTGAACAGATCAAAAGAAATTTCTGGCGTTTTATTTCTTTCCACGTAATCTTGACCTTGGTTTCTTTTTCTTTCTTAGCCATATGAATAACCATCCCTTTCCATCTTTGCCTTTTTCAAAGGAAAGAGGCAGAAGCCCTGCCTCTTCCCATAAAGGACTATTCAGCCAATGCTGCTCTTCTGTCCAGTTCTGCCTGCATTTCATCCAGGAAGCTCTGAGGATTGCAGCCTTCATATGCTGTCATATATTCGTCCCATGTACTTTCAAAATCACCTGACATAACTACCTTAGGAAGCCATTCATGCTTAATCTCACCCATCTTGGTCCATGCAACACCACCAGGAGTCGCTGTTGTCATGCTGTTGGAATAAGAATACATAGGGTACCATGAACCCATTTCTTTCTTTGCAGAGTGAAGCATATCTACATAGGAGTCTGCATTATAAGCCTTGAATGTGTTAACAAGAGGCTCTGCAAGCCCATTAAAGAACTCGGATGTCTGCTGGCCTGGCTGCATTGCATTCTTGCCGTCCTTGCTGGTTCCAAGCCACTGTGGCAGATAAGTATAACCACACATATGATTAGCCTTATAATCTGTATCTGCTGCCTGTGCCCTCATCTCATCTGTACGATAGAACATACCATCATCATCTACCAGATAGTCAACACCTTCCACACCCCAGAATCTCAGGTCATGGATTTCCTGATCCAGTATGTCATTGAGGAACTTGGCTGCCTTATCAGGGTCCTTACAGCTTGTTGTAATAGATACGCCGCTGGACTGGTTCAAGGTATCACCATATGTATGCCACTGGTTCTCCATACCTTCATCAATAGTCAGGCCAAGAGGTACATAGTTACATCCCTGAAGATCCAGCCCCTGCTGTTTGAATACATCATTTACTGTATATGCAAAATCCCACCACTGGTCGCACATACCAAGTACACGTCCTGTAGAAAGCTTGGAGATATACTCATCATAAATCTGGGTTGCGAATTCTGTATCGATCATGCCCTTCTGATATTCTTCGTTGAGCTTCTGGAAATATCTCCTGGTAGTATCTGTTGTATTGTAATCTACAATCTTCATATTGTCGGTATCTACGATAACAGAACCGTCATTTGGGTAGCCATCCAGGAACTGCCCTGCATTCTCAATACAGAAATATCTCCAGTCATCACACAACATGGTATAAGGGATATATGCTGTTCCATCCTCCATTGTCGGATTGGCTGCTGTATAGTCCTCTAATAACTGGAAATATTCGTCCAGAGTGTTAATCTGTGGATATCCGGCCCACTCCAGTACCTTGCACTGAATCCAGAATGCTTCATCATTATGGGTTGTTGTCCTATCTTCGCCGTAGCTGTTTTGGAATACATTGATCCAGTAGATATGACCGTCTTCCTGACGGAACTTCTCCCACTCTGCATCCGAATACATTTCCTTTATATTAGGATATTTCTCAATATAATCATCCAAAGGAAGCAGTGCACCTGCATCCAGAAGAGACATTGTTCCATCTCCACCATCAATGAAATCTGGATATTCGCCACCTGCAATAATTGTTCCAATTGCTTCTTCTGCGGTCTGTCCTGTCAGCCAGGTTTCCTTAACTCTGACTCCGGTCTTCTGAGCGATCAGCTCCTGAATCTCGTTGCCATCATTAATTTCAGAACCCGGCATTGCAATGAACATCGTAAAATCTGTGATATCACCATCTGCACTTTCACTGCCTGCTTCTGTACTTCCTGATGCATTGCTGTCAGTTGCTGTGGAAGCTCCCCCGCCACAGCCTGCCAGCATGGATGCTGTCACTACTGTTGTCATAAACAGTGCCATTAACTTCTTACGTTTCATCTGATTACCTCCCTGATTTATCTGTTCCACCATTGCTTACCCCTGTGTCTTGGCAATGTTTCATTTGATAGTTTTATCATATAGTTTTTTGATGCCCGATTCTTCCTAGTACAGCATTAAATAAATAACTAGTCAAATATCATGTATGGTGCTATACTTATAATATCAACGGAAATGAGGTATCAGTATGGCACACGCACAATCTATTACACTTACAAATGAAGAAGTTTTGTACCTTCAGTCACTCACTCGTCAGCGTACAATTCAAGCGCAGGTAGTTGACCGCGCTAAAATGCTTCTTTATAAAGCACAGGGAGCATCGAATAGCGATATTGCTGAACGTTTAGATGTAAATATAAACACCGTTAAACTCTGTCTTTCCAAGTTCAGGGAAGGCGGTGTACA